>OGRO01002855.1_pt1 | contig 12962 bp, 14 predicted proteins | sample 1553451 | NCBI WGS metagenome assembly OGRO01 (sample SAMEA2580021, study PRJEB22360) | human gut metagenome
GGTTGGAGAACACAACCAGCTTTGCGCAGCCGAACGAATCGTTATCTGCCGTAAGCCGAGCCGTTTCTTTAACCGTCTGACCCATCAGTTTTACCGCGTCCATGTTTATGCCCGCCCTTGTAGTTGCAACTCCGACCGAGGAGCAAACGCGCTCTGTTTTCTGCAAAACCTCCGGGATTGACTTAATCAGGTTTAAATCACCCTTTGCAAAACCTTTGTGAACGAGCGCCGAAAAGCCGCCGATAAAGTTCACTCCGGTTTCCTTTGCCGCGCGGTCAAGCGCTTCGCCGAAGCAAAGATAGTTTTCCGCGTCGCTCGCCCCCGCAATCATCGCAATGGGAGTAACCGAAATTCTTTTGTTTATAATCGGTATTCCGAATCTTTGGCTTATTTCCTCACCTGTTTTGACAAGGTTTTCCGCACGGGATGTAATCTTGTCATAAATTTTTTTACACGCTTTTTCCGCATCCGCGTCAATGCAGTCAAGCAGTGAAATGCCCATTGTTATAGTTCTTATATCAAGATGCTGATCCTCAATCATCTTGATTGTTTCGGTAATTTCTCTTGAATTTATCATTTCCGCCTCCGGTTATATTCTGTGCATCGATTTAAAAATTTCCTCATTCTGAAGTCTTATATCCACGCCGATTTCCTTACCGACAGCGTTAAGCTCATTTGTAACCTCGGCTGCATTCGCGCCTTCAAGGTCGACAAGCATAACCATTGTAAAAATGTTTTCCATAATTGTCTGGTTAATATCCAGAATATTTACGTTATGCCTGTACAGGCAATCGCTTACCCTTGCAATTATACCGGTACGGTCAATACCCATAACAGTAACAACAGCATTCATCCGTATCTGCTCCTCCCAAAACACAAAAACGCGAAACCGCCGCATTTTGCGGCATTCCCGCCTTTTGTCATCAAATTTTCTATTATTATATACCCTTTTTACGGTTAAGTCAAGAAAAATTTATACAAAAAGCAGTTGAAAAAAAAGTTTTTTCGTGTTAAACTTAGTATATATGTCGAATCGGCATATGTCAAATAATTTGAAAGGATCTTAACGGAATTTTAACACCGTTAAACAAAGACAGTATAAAATGTTTCTTCCGATTTCCAAACAGGATATGCTTGACCGCGGAATAGACGCGCTTGACTTCGTCTACATAATAGGTGACGCGTATGTTGATCATTCCAGCTTCGGTCACGCTATAATCTCCCGCGTGCTTGAACACGCGGGCTACACTGTCGGCATAATTTCGCAGCCCGACTGGCACACCTGTGACGCATTCCGCACCCTCGGCACGCCGCGGCTCGGTTTTCTTGTTTCATCGGGAAACATTGACCCTATGGTAAATCATTATACCGCGTCGAAAAAGCTGCGCACCACGGATATGTACTCCCCCGGCGGTGTTTTCGGAAAACGCCCCGACCGCGCAACCGTGGTATACTGCAACCGAATCCGCGAGGCGTTCGGCAAAAAAATTCCTATTATAATAGGCGGGATTGAGCCGAGCCTTCGCCGCTTTGCGCACTATGACTACTGGTCGGACAAGGTGCGGCGCAGTATCCTTATCGACAGCGGCGCCGACCTCCTTATCTACGGCATGGGCGAGCATCAGATTGTCGAGATTGCCGACCTCCTCCGCTGCGGAGTTCCCGCTTGCGACATCAAGCACGTTGCGGGTACCTGCTATATCGAGTCTGCTGACGGTGAACTGCCCGACGGCTGCATAACCGTGCCGTCCTTTGCCGAGGTTTCGGAAAACAAACAGAGCTACGCAAAAGCGGCAAAAATACAGTACGAGGAACAGGACGCGGTACGCGGCAAGCCTATTGCCCAGCTTGACAATCCGAAAAAATACGTTGTTCAGCTGCCGCCGTCACTGCCGCTGACCGCCGAGGAGCTTGACGATGTGTATGAGCTGCCGTACGAGGGTACATATCACCCCTCCTACGAACGCCTTGGCGGAGTCCCCGCGATAAACGAGATAAAATTCAGTATAACCTCATGTCGCGGTTGTTTCGGAGGCTGCAGCTTTTGCGCGCTGACATTCCACCAGGGCCGCACGGTTACGGCAAGAAGTCACGAATCAATACTCCGCGAAGCAAAGCGCATGACCGAAATGCCCGATTTCAAAGGCTATATTCACGATGTAGGAGGTCCGACCGCCAACTTCCGCGCCCCGTCCTGTCAAAAACAGCTTGAAAAGGGCGTATGCAAGGGCAGGCAGTGCCTTTTTCCCACTCCGTGCAAAAACATGGACGTGTCGCACCGCGACTATCTGGAGCTTTTGCGAAAGCTCCGCGCTCTGCCAAAGGTCAAAAAGGTCTTTATCCGCTCCGGAATAAGGTTTGACTATCTTCTCGCGGATAAAGACGACAGCTTTTTCAACGAGCTTTGCCGCTACCACATAAGCGGTCAGCTCCGCGTTGCCCCCGAGCATATCTCGGATAATGTCCTGCGTTGTATGGGCAAACCGGAAAACAGCGTATACGAAAAATTTCTTGCTAAGTTTGACGAAATAAACAAGCGGCTCGGCAAGGAACAGTATGCGGTTCCGTACCTGATGTCCTCGCACCCGGGCAGCACGCTGCGCGATGCTGTGAAGCTTGCCGAGTATCTGCACAAACGGCATCTTAATCCAAAGCAGGTTCAGGACTTCTACCCCACCCCGGGCAGTATTTCCACCTGTATGTATTACACCGGCATTGACCCGCGGACGATGAAGTCGGTCTATGTCCCGAAAACCTATGAAGAAAAGCAGTTGCAGCGCGCGCTTCTTCAGTACAATAACCCGGAGAACTACCGTCTTGTGCTTCGCGCGCTTAAAGAAACAAACAGGAACGATCTTATCGGGTATTCGCCCGAATGTCTTATAAAACCGCCGAAAGGAGATAAAAGCAATGGCAAAAATACTGAGCGGAAAGGAAGTTTCCGCAAGAATCAAGGAAAAACTGAAAGCAGAGGTCGCGGCTCTGACCGAAAAGGGAGTAACTCCCGGTCTCGCCGTGGTAATCGTAGGTAACGACCCCGCCTCAAAGGTGTACGTAGGCAGAAAAGAGGCGATGTGCGCCGAACTCGGAATGTATTCGGAAAAATACGCGCTTCCCGAGGACACGGCTCAGTCCGAACTGCTCGCACTGATAGAAAAGCTGAACTCCGACCCGAATATTCACGGAATACTGGTGCAGCTCCCGCTGCCCGAGCCGCTTGACGAAAAGGCTGTCATCGCGGCAATCGCTCCACAAAAGGATGTTGACGCGTTCCACCCCGTGAACGTCGGAAAAATCATGATAGGCGACTATGACTTCGTTCCGTGTACGCCCGCCGGAATTATGGAGCTTATTGCAGAAAGCGGCGTTGAGGTCGAAGGCAAAAACGGCGTTGTAATCGGCAGAAGCAACATTGTCGGCAAGCCTATGAGTATGCTGCTGCTCCACAAAAACGGAACGGTCACAATCTGCCACTCACGCACGAAAAACCTTGCCGAAATCACACGAAATGCCGATATTCTTGTTGCAGCGGTAGGCCGCGCGCACTTCGTCACCGCAGATATGGTAAAACCCGGCGCTGTGGTTATCGACGTCGGCATGAACCGTCTTGAGGACGGCAAGCTGGCGGGCGACGTTGACTTTGACGCGGTTGAGCCGATTGCGGCGGCAATCACCCCCGTTCCCGGCGGCGTAGGACCAATGACAATATCCATGCTCATGCGCAACACCCTTACCGCGGCAAAACGTGCATGCGAGGCACAGAAATAATATATTAAAGAAGGAATCCAACCAATTATGAAAACCAAAAAGATATACGTCTGCTCCGAATGCGGCGCACAGTTTCCCAAATGGATGGGGAAATGTACCACCTGCGGCTCATGGAACACCGTTGAGGAGGAGCTTGTAACTCAAACTCCGCAAAACAGCAAGGTGTCGGTTATGTCCGCGCCGTCGCTGTCCTCCTCCTCGCCCAAGTCCATACGCGCAATCGAAACAAGCGACGAAAGCCGCGCCCTTACGGGCATGGGCGAGCTTGACCGCGTTCTCGGCGGCGGACTTGTAAAAGGCTCGCTCGTTCTCGTCGGCGGCGATCCCGGTATCGGAAAATCAACGCTGCTGCTCCAGATATGCGAGTATATGGGCAAAGAGAACAAAATTCTGTATGTTTCGGGTGAGGAATCACAGCGACAGATAAAGCTCCGCGCAGACAGGCTCGGCATAACCACAGAAAATCTGAAGGTGTATTCGGAAACCAACATGAGCTATGTAATCGATACTGTTTTCCGCGAAAAGCCGGATATACTGATTGTCGATTCGGTACAGACCATGTACAACCCCGAAATACAGTCAACACCGGGAAACGTCGCGCAGATTCGCGATACTGCCTCGGTGCTGATGAAAATAGCCAAGGAAAACTCTATCTCGGTTTTCCTTGTAGGTCATGTTACAAAGGAAGGCTCGCTTGCGGGTCCAAAGGTTTTGGAGCATATTGTTGACTGCGTTCTTTATTTTGAAGGCGAACGCCACCAGTCCTGCCGAATCCTCCGCGCGGTTAAAAACCGTTTCGGCTCAACCAACGAAATCGGCGTTTTTGACATGACAGGCAGCGGACTTGAGGAGGTGCCGAATCCGTCAATGGCTCTGCTTTCCGGCAGACCCGAAAACGCGCCCGGTTCCTGTATCGTGTGTACCATGGAGGGTACGCGCCCCGTACTTGCCGAGATTCAGGCGCTCGTTTCGCCGAGCAGCTTCGGCAATCCGCGCCGAATGACAAGCGGTCCCGACCTCAGCCGTTCGCTTATGCTTATGGCTGTACTCGAAAAGCGCGGAGGGCTGCGGCTTTCGACCTATGATGCGTATGTGAACATTGTCGGCGGACTGCGTATTTCCGAGCCTGCCGCAGATTTGGGAATCATTCTTGCCCTTGCGTCCAGCTTTAAAAACGCAGCGATAGACCACGGAACGGTTGTAATAGGCGAGGTAGGACTGACAGGCGAGCTGCGTGCGTGCAGCTTTTTGGAAGCGCGCATTTCCGAATGTGAAAAACTCGGCTTTAACCGTTGCATAGTTCCCGCCGTCAATACGGGAAAACTCAAAAAGTTTAAGAAAATTGAAGTATGTCCATACTTTAATATAAATGAAGTAATAAAAAATACATTCTGATTGTATATAAAATAATAGGAAGGGAAGTCTTTAAGTGTTTCAGATTGGAGACAAAATCGTTTATCCGATGCACGGCGCCGGCGTTATAGTCGGAATCGAGCAAAAAACAATCCTGGGGGAGGCGCACAACTATTATGTTATGCAGCTGTCCGTAAGCAGCATGAGGGTAATGCTCCCCACCAACAACACAGACGCAATCGGTGTCCGCGACATAGTTTCACCCGGCACCGCCGATGAGGTAATCGAATATTTCCGCACCTGTGACGAGGAAACCGAGCAAAGCTGGAACAGGCGCTACCGCGAGAACATAGACAAAATGAAGCGCGGCAACCTTTTTGACATTGCTCTTATCGCAAAGACGCTCACCCTTCGCGACAGACGGCGCGCACTTTCCAATGCGGAGCGTAAAATGCTTTCAAACGCAAAAAGTATTCTCATTTCGGAGCTTGTTCTCGCAAAGCAGTCCACCTATGAGGATATGGAAACACTGCTGATGAGCGAAATCTGACCGATTTGCGGTTGTAATATGCCAAGCCGAAAATTCTTATCGGTTTTGCCGCAAAGCGTCAAAAGGTTTATATTCGTTTGGCGGGAATTGCGTCAGAATGTCAAAAACCGTTGTAAGACACGATTTGGCAACACACAAAATTGTAAACCTACATTCTGTTTATTTATGTCGCCGTCACGGCGGCAGGATTGGAGATAAAGCATATGTTCAGAAAAAAAGCGCCGCGTCCGCACGCTACCGCGGTCATTGTTGCCGCCGGCAACAGCCGCCGCATGGGCTACGGACTTAACAAGCAATTCATACTGATCGGCGGCGTTCCGGCGCTTGCCCACACCCTGCGCCAGTTCGACCGCGCAAAATCGGTTACCGATACAATCGTTGTATGTCGCAGCGATGATATTCTCAATGTGCGGGGAATCCTTGACGATTTCGGAATCGAAAAGGTTTCGGCGATAATCCCCGGCGGAGCCACACGTCAGGAATCCGTGTATGCGGGCATAAAGGCTGCCTCACACGCGGATATTATCGCAATTCATGACGGAGCGCGTCCGTTTGTATCTCCGTCCAAAATAGACATGACTGTTGCCGAGGCACAAAAAACCGGTGCGGCGGCTCTCGGAGTACCGCTTAAAGACACCGTAAAAATTACCGACGGAAACGGAACTATCGTTTCAACGCCGGAGCGCAGCGCTCTCGCGCTTATACAAACGCCGCAGACATTCCGCGCGGACGTAATCAGGCAGGCATACGAAAACGCGGAAAGAACAGGCTTTATCGGCACTGACGACTGCTCTCTTGTCGAAAACATAGGCGGCACAATCCGTATTATTGACGGCGACTATACAAATATAAAGGTCACAACGCCGGACGATTTGCCGATTGCACAGGCAATTTACGGCTTTTTGAATAAATAACGTATTTTAAAAAGCCGCGGCTTTAAGGTTAACTATCCCATGGCTTTTTGCCGTATTACATAAGGAGGAAAATCATGCGTATCGGTTTCGGATATGATGTACACGCCCTCACAGAGGGCAGAAGTTTATTTCTCGGAGGGGTCAATATCCCGCACACTCACGGTCTGCTCGGTCACTCCGATGCGGACGTCCTTGTTCATGCAATCATGGACGCACTTCTCGGCGCAGCGGCTCTCGGCGATATAGGAAAGCACTTCCCCGACACCGACAGCGCCTACAAGAACGCAGACAGCCTTGTCCTTCTTGCCGAAGTCTGCCGTATTTTAAGCAACAACGGCTTTGAAATCGAAAATATCGACTCAACTATTGCCGCGCAAAGTCCCAAACTTGCCCCCTTTATCGAGCAAATGCGGGAAAATATAAGCCGCACTCTCGGTCTTGAACTGTCCCGCGTCAGCGTAAAGGCAACCACTACCGAAAAGCTCGGCTTTGAGGGCAGAAAAGAGGGCATTTCCGCCTATGCGGTATGCCTTTTGAAATAGGCTTTGCCTATTGATTTTTTTCTTTTGTTTTTAAAAAATAAAAGAAATTTGAAGAAAATTGCATATATCGCGAGATAATGCCGTATAATCTCTTATAATCGCTTCTGAGCGAGTTTGATTTATACGGTATTATTTTGTATTATTAACAATGTTAGCACTCAACAGCAAAGAGTGCTAACACAAACAAATTTAAACATAATCACAAGGAGGATATATAATGAATATCAAACCATTGGCAGACAGAGTAGTAATTAAAATGGTAGAGGCTGAAGAAACAACAAAGAGCGGCATTATTCTTACCGGCTCGGCAAAAGAGAAGCCGCAGGTTGCGGAAGTTGTCGCGGTCGGTCCGGGTGGCGTTGTTGACGGCAAAGAGGTTGTTATGGAGCTTAAGGTCGGCGACAAGGTGCTGATGAGCAAATACGCGGGTACAGAGGTTAAACTGGACGGTCAGGAATACACCATCCTCCGTCAGAGTGACGTACTTGCAAAAATCGAGGACTGATTACGGAATTTGTAAAAGTACGGCGCAGCGCTTTTCGGTCGGACTTTTGAATTTCGCATCACTCTTACTAACGTAATTTTCATTAACTCAAAAATAACATTTGGAGGTAATAGATATGGCAAAAGAAATTTTATTTGGTGAAGAAGCAAGACACGCTCTTGAAAAAGGCGTAAACCAACTTGCAGATACAGTAAAAGTTACACTCGGTCCCAAGGGCAGAAATGTTGTTCTGGACAAAAAATACGGCGCACCGCTTATCACAAACGACGGTGTTACAATCGCAAAAGAGATTGAGCTTGAGGATCCGTTTGAAAACATGGGTGCGCAGCTGGTTAAAGAGGTTGCGTCAAAGACAAACGACATCGCGGGCGATGGTACAACAACCGCAACATTGCTTGCACAGGCTCTCATCCGCGAAGGTTTAAAGAATGTTACCGCGGGCGCAAACCCGATGATTGTAAGAAAGGGTATCTCGGCGGCTGTTGACGCAGCTGTTGACGCTGTTATCAAAAACAGCAAAAAGATTAACGGTCGTGACGATATAGCAAGAGTTGCCTCCGTTTCATCGGCAGACAACTTTGTCGGCGAGCTTATCGCGGACGCTATGGAAAAGGTTACAAGCGACGGCGTTATAACGGTTGAAGAATCAAAGACAGCTGAAACCTACTCCGAGGTTGTTGAAGGTATGCAGTTCGACAGAGGTTACATCACGCCTTACATGGTTACCGACACAGACAAAATGGAAGCGGTGATTGATGACGCATACATCCTTATAACAGACAAAAAGATTTCAAATATACAGGAGATTCTCCCGTTGCTCGAACAGATTGTTCAGCAGGGCAAAAAGCTCCTTATCATTGCCGAGGACATCGAAGGCGAGGCGCTTTCTACCCTTATCGTAAACAAGCTGAGAGGTACGTTCACCTGCGTAGGTGTAAAGGCTCCGGGTTTTGGCGACAGAAGAAAGGCTATGCTTGAGGATATCGCAATTCTTACCGGCGGCACGGTTATTTCCGAGGAGCTGGGTCTTGAACTTAAAGACACGACCATGGATCAGCTCGGTCGCGCACGTCAGGTTAAGGTTCAGAAGGAGAACACCATCATCGTTGACGGTGCGGGCGATTCCGATGCTATCAAGAATCGTGTAAAGCAGATAAGGAGTCAGATTGAGGAAACAACCTCCGACTTCGACAGAGAAAAGCTCCAGGAAAGATTGGCTAAGCTTTCCGGCGGTGTTGCGGTTATCAAGGTAGGCGCGGCAACAGAGGTTGAAATGAAGGAAAAGAAGCTCAGAATTGAGGATGCGCTTGCAGCTACACGCGCAGCCGTTGAGGAAGGCATCGTAGCAGGCGGCGGTACGGCATTCATCAATGCTATGCCGGCAGTTGAGGCTCTTATGAATACCCTTGAGGGTGACGAAAAGGTCGGCGCAAAGACAGTTCTCAGAGCGCTTGAAGAGCCTGTAAGACAGATTGCGTTCAACGCAGGCGTTGAAGGCAGCGTAATCGTAAACAAGATAAAATCAAGCGAGGTGGGCATAGGCTACAACGCCCTTACCGAGGAATATATGGATATGCTGAAAAACGGTATCGTTGACCCGACAAAGGTTACACGCTCCGCACTTCAGAACGCGGCAAGTGTTGCTTCAATGGTTCTCACAACAGAGAGCGTTGTCGCAAACAAGCCGGACCCGGCAGGTGACGCTGCGGCAGCGGCTGCAATGGCAGGCGCAGGCGGCGGAATGTACTAAAATTGCTCCCTCAAATGTGAAATCTTCAAGCCATAACTCAGTTTGTCGGTTTCGCACAACTCTCTTACGCAAGCCGTAAGACATAACAGGCGCGGCATTTATGCCGCGCCCCTCTCTCTTTTTACGGCATATTTTTTATGACTCTATATTCCGCTTTACCCTTTTATGCACTATTTATGTATTTTTATGCAGTTTTTTTTAATATTTATGCAAAAATCACTTGACAAACAACGACTAATGTATTACAATGTATCCATACTAATTAAACTTTTACCAATTTGGGGAGGAAAGAAAAATGAAAAAGATTATTACACTTGCTCTCGCGGCAATGATGCTTATGACAGCGCTCACAGGCTGCGGTGCAAAACAGACAAAGCTTACCATTCTTGACACAGAGTATGCGGTTGAGGATTACGCGGTTTGCGTAGCAAAGGAAAACACAGAGCTGCTTGAAAAGATTAACGCCGCTCTTTCGGAGCTTAAAAGCGACGGCACAACAAAGAAGATTGTTGACAAATACATTTCCGGCACAGCGCATGACCTCAAGTTACAGGAAAATGCGGACGGCAAAAACGAGCTGCACATGGCAACAAATGCACAGTTCCCGCCGTATGAGTATTACGAAGGCGACAAAATTGTCGGCATAGACGCAGAAATGGCAGCAGCTATTGCGGACAAGCTCGACATGAAGCTCGTTATCGATGATATGGACTTTGACGCTATCATCACCTCCGTTCAGTCGGGTAAATCCGATATGGGTATGGCAGGCATGACCGTTACCGAGGACAGACTTAAAAGCATAAACTTCTCTGACTCGTATGCAACAGGTATTCAGTCGGTTATCGTTCCCGAGGGAAGTAAAATCAAAAGCGTAGACGACCTTTCGGCAGACGGTGCAAAATACCTCATCGGTACTCAGAAGGGTACAACAGGCGATATTTACGCAGAGGACGATTTCGGTGCGGAGCGCGTTATGAAGTACGCAAGCGGCAACGAAGCGGTACAGGCTCTTGTTACAGGCAAGGTTGACTGTGTAATCATCGACAACGAGCCGGCAAAGGCTTATGTTGAGGCTAATAATAACAAATAAATCCGACAACAAAACAGGGGCGGAAAAATCCGCCCCTCTTTTATTATGATGGTTTTTCACAGAAAGGTGGTCAAACACTTTATGAACAAATTGTTTGCGAACAAATGGTTTGCCGACTTAAAGGCTGACTTCATACTAAATTTTATAACCGATTCCAGATGGAAGTTTATAACCTCGGGTCTTAAAAACACTCTGGTTATCACCCTCTTTTCCGTTCTTATCGGTGTAGCTCTCGGCGTTATCATTGCCGTTGTAAGGGCAAGCTATGACAAAACGTATTCCGAAATGAGAAATGGTATCAGCAAAAAGCTCCTTTGGCTTTGCAACGCTGTATGCAAGCTCTACCTCACTGTAATCCGCGGAACGCCTGTCGTAGTTCAGCTTATGATTATGTACTACATAATCTTTGCAACCTCCCGAAACAGCCTTCTTGTCGCAATAATCGCATTCGGTATCAACTCCGGAGCATATGTTGCGGAAATTGTGCGTTCGGGAATTATGTCCATTGACGAAGGACAGTTTGAGGCAGGCAGAAGCCTCGGCTTTGACTATAAGCACACAATGTGGTATATCATAATCCCCCAGGCATTCAAAAACATTCTTCCCGCACTTGCAAACGAGTTTATTGTACTTCTGAAGGAGACCTCCGTTGCGGGATATGTTACAATCCGTGACCTGACAATGGGCGGAAACATCATCCGTGCCGCGACGTACTCGGCATTCATGCCGCTTATCGCGGTCGCGCTTATCTATCTTGTAATGGTAATATTCTTTACAAAACTTGTAAGTATTCTTGAAAGGAGGCTTCGTAAGAGTGAACGATAATTATATAATCAAAACGGAAAATCTTTGCAAATACTATGACGGAGATAAAATCAAGGCTCTTGACGGAGTTTCCGCAACCGTTTCCAAAGGCGAGGTTGTCGTAATTATCGGTCCGTCCGGCAGCGGAAAGTCCACCTTCCTCCGCTCTCTCAATTTGCTTGAACACCCGACCTCGGGTACAATCGTCTTTGAAGGCAAGGAGCTTACGGACGCAAAAACGAACATAAACCTCCACCGCCGCAAAATGGGCATGGTTTTTCAGCACTTCAATCTGTTCCCGCATATGACAATTCTCGAAAACCTCACGCTTGCCCCGATTAAGCTGCTTAAAAAATCGAAGGCGGACGCGGAGAAACAGGCATTCGAGCTTTTGGAGCGCGTAGGTCTGCGCGACCGCGCCAACGCGTATCCGTCACAGCTCTCCGGCGGTCAGAAACAGCGTGTCGCAATAGTCCGCGCTCTCTGTATGAACCCGGAGGTTATGCTGTTTGACGAGCCTACCTCCGCCCTCGACCCCGAAATGGTCGGCGAGGTTTTAAGCGTTATGAAACAGCTTGCCGCCGACGGTATGACAATGCTTGTCGTAACACACGAAATGGGTTTTGCCCGTGAGGTTGCCGACCGCGTTATTTTCATGTATGACGGCAAAATTGCGGAAATCGGAACTCCCGAAGAGATATTCTCAAACCCGCAAAACCCGAGAACACAACAATTTTTGCAGAGTATTCTGTAAAAATTGTATTCGGGCGCATCTCTGTCCGAACAAAATCAGAATTTATAAAAAAAGCGAAAAACCGAAAAATATCGGTTTTGCGCTTTTTTTGTTTCCGCGAGATGAAGCAAGGCTGATCCTTTCAAAGATGACAAGTCAAAATATGTTTTTTCAAGCGGGTTTAGATTATTCCCTTTCGCTTACCCTTTGCATATTTTCGCAAAAAAGTAAAGAATATGTGAAATTTTGCAATATACCTTGACAAAAGCCTGTCGCCGCGTTATAATAAATATATAAATTTTATATGGTATATAAAGGTATCGGATTCGGTATAATACCGGGATTCGATGCAACGGTTCCGGTAGGTAAGGCTACCACAGGGATATGGATCGCTGCCGCGGAGTGATGGAGACATCATGAGAGGGTTTGAACAGGCGATATCGAACAACAAGGTATCATCTAACGCGATTTCACCGCCCTGTGAAGCTAAAGCTTGAACGGTAGGGATGCTGTCCTCTGAGACGCTCCTGGAAGCAGGACTTCACCGCACCGGAATGGGACGCGGCGAGGTCTTTTATTTTGCTCCGCGCCATGCAGAAATACCGGGCGGAAGGCCCGGAAAGGAGGTCACGCTATGTTTGAAATGGAAAGCCGTGGGGAACTGGTCGAAAAAATTGAGGATCTGGTGAACCGAAAACGATATACGGAGCTGCGGGACCTCCTATTGCCGCTGGAGCCTGCGGACATCGCCATTTTAGCGGACGATCTGGACGATGAAAAGACGCTGCCCCTGCTGTTCCGTCTGCTGCCTAAGGAGCAGGCGGCAGAGGTGTTCGTAGAGCTGGAAAGCGACCAGCAGGAGCTGCTGATCCGCGGCTTTTCCAACACGGAGCTGACCGAGGTGCTGGACGAGCTGTATCTGGACGACGCCGTGGACATCGTGGAGGAGATGC
>OGRO01002869.1_pt1 | contig 12926 bp, 12 predicted proteins | sample 1553451 | NCBI WGS metagenome assembly OGRO01 (sample SAMEA2580021, study PRJEB22360) | human gut metagenome
TTCAAAACAGAGAAAATAAGTTGTACCCGTCTTTCGGGACGGGTACGGCTTAACTTTGATATTAGAAATTAAAGCAATGATTTTATGAAGGAGGTTATCGCTATGCTGCCCGAAACAGTAAAACGCAAGGAATATATGAATATGCTGAAAAATTATCCCGATGTGCTGAAAATTAAAGATATGTGCGAAGTTCTCGGCGGTATAAGTACAAAAACAGGATATAAATTACTTCGTGAAAACAAAATCGAAAGTATAAAAGTCGGTCGAGAGTATTGTATAACAAAAATCAGTGTAGTTGATTTCTTGATGAGAAAAAATAAAACAACATTGTGATTTTTTGCGTTTGGTACCTATTGTTGATATAATAGTAATGTCAATGATAGGTGTTTGTTTTTTCTCTCAAAAAACAAAGGAGGTCTAAAAATTGAGCAAAAATGTAACAGGAACTATACGAGAGAAAAAAGGACTATACTATGCAGTCATAAACTGTTATGGAGAAAACGAGGAAAGGAAGCAGAAGTGGTTTCCGACAAAACTCCCCGTGCGTGGCAATAAGAAAAAAGCAGAGGCAATTCTCAAACAGGTTTTATGTGAGTTTGAAATACCGATAAGCAAAGGCGAGAAGGTTAATCTTTGTGTAAATCAAAAAATACAGATTGAGAACACAGGAGATGCCGCCGTAGTAAATGTTAAAAGCGTTATTTCAACAAAAGCGGCAGAGGATATGAGTTTAGATGATTTTCCGAAAGACCAAGTGCAGTTTTTATTGTTTTCGGATTATCTGAAAAAATATGTGCCTTTAACGCTCAAAAGGAAAAAGAAAATCGAAGCGACAACTTATTCAGCTTATGTTGGAAACATAAATAATCCGATAGCTCCTTATTTCGAGGAAAAAGGAATAACACTCGGCGAACTTACCGCAGAGGATATTCAAGATTTTTATGATGTTCAGCTTGAGCGTGTAACGGCAAATACGGTAATTCATTATCACGCAATTATAAGACTTGCGTTGTGCTATGCAAGGAAAATGGGATATATTAAAGAAATCCCATTGAAGAAGTTGACAAGCCGGAGAAGAATCAATTTGTCGGAAAGTTTTATAACAGCAGCGAATTGAGCGAGGTAATAAGACTGACAAAGAACACAAAATTGGAATTGCCTGTAATTTTCGGAGGCTTTTACGGACTTCGCAGAAGTGAAATCGTGGGACTTCGATGGTCTGCAATAGACTTTGACAACAATGTTTTCTATGTTAATCGCACGGTTACTACGCCGAATATTGACGGCAAAAAGACTATTGTTGCAAAAGACAGGGCAAAAACAAAATCAAGTCTTAGAGCTTTGCCACTTAATGAGGACTTAAAAGACAGACTGATTGAAATCAGAAAGCAGCAAGGACAGTACCAAAAGAAATTTAAGCGGTCATACGATAAAAAATGGCTTGATTATGTAATGGTAGATGAGCTTGGAGGGTTGATATTACCCGATTATATTACACCGGCGTGGAAACGGCTTTTAGAGAAGAATAATATGCGTGTGATTCGTTTTCACGATTTAAGACATACTTGTGCGTCGCTTCTATTGAACAAAGGCAAGCACGACGGAATAACTCTGAAAGATATTCAAGTATGGCTCGGACACAGCGATTTTTCAACAACGGCAAATACATATTCTCATCTTGATGCAACATCAAAGGTATCGTCATTAACCGCTTTGTCAGGTGCCGTAAGCCTTGCGGACTGTTAATGAGGGAACTTTTTGAGGGAACTCATAAAAAAACAAGGTTTTTGCTCGCAACAAAAACCTTGTAATTGGCGGACGGGGTGGGATTCGAACCCACGTGCCGGAGTTACCGACAAACTGATTTCGAGTCAGCCCCGTTATGACCACTTCGATACCCGTCCTTATATATTTTAGCAGTTTGAAAAAGCTCGTAAAAATGAGGGAACTTTTTGAGGGAACTGCGAAAATAGCAATATTAAATTTTTCTAAAAACCCTTTATTTATGCGGTATTCAGCCGATAAATGTTCTTAATACACCACTGGATTTCGAGTCAGGGCCGTTATGACCTCTTCGATACCTGTCCATATATATTTCAGCAACTCAAAATGCTCATAAAAATGAGTAAACTGCAAAAATAAAAATACTATTCTTTTTTAGCTGCTCAATCAAAGTATATTACACAATATATCTTTGCTATATCAATATCACCGCTCCAAATATACATATATAAAACATCAACAAAAATTATTATACCACAAAGATTTTAATTTGTAAATACATTTTGAGAAAAAAACTAAAAATTTTTAACAAAGGTATAAAAAGTAAAATGCTCTATGGCTTGAAAACAGCACGTTTTGCATCATAGGCACTATTTAAGCTCGCGGTATTTACCCGGTGAGATGTTCATTATTTTTTTTAAGCAACAGGAAAAGTATTCCAATGAGCTATAGCCGGACGCAAACGCAATTTCCTTACCGGTAAGCTCCGAGGAAAGCAAAAGACCTCAGGCGTATTTCAATCTGGTATTGTTGAGGTATTCGTTAAAGCTTGTCCCCATATACTTTTTGAACAGGGTACCCGGATAGTTCGGCGAGAGCGACAGCTCATGCGCCGCAAACTCCAAAGTAATGTTATTACTGAAATTTGTGTTTATATATGCAGCGGCAAGCTGGATAATCTGCGGCATTACCTCCGGAGCATCATTTGAGAAATTTCTTATCAGCGCGATTATCAGCTCGGATATTATCCCGACCTTTACTATATCCGAAAACACCCGTGGGTTTGCTGATTCATCGCCCAACCGCAGGACAGCGGCGGCTGTCTTTTCGGTTTCTGTTTCGTCTAATTCGCAAATCAGCTTGTTGGGCTTTTGCGTAATATATTTCACAATGCTGCTGTTAAGCAGGTTTTCACGAAAGCGTATGTTAAGAACACCGACCTCGTCAATAGCGTGAAATGAGTGATAATCGCAGTAGGACAAAAGATAGGTATAGCCGCGGCTCATTTCGTATACCTCGCCGTTGTATATGTGCCGCGTATGACCGCTCAAAATTATTTCATACTCAAAGTAATCGTGCCAGTGCGGAGGTATGCGCTGACCGGGGAAAAGAGTATTTTGGCAGATAACCGAGTTGCTGCTTTGAAACAGACTATACGCATCCATAAGCATTTTATATTTCATCATTTCACCCTCAAAATCGTTGATTTTATTAATTATAACACAGATTATTGATATTTACAATCGTAAAAATGTAAGCTATAATAAAAATATAAATCTTGTTGCTGTGACAGAAGGGAGGATAATATATGTTTAACTGGAAGATGATTTATGCGCCGAATTATTTGTGCCGCAATACAGAGCTGAAAACAATAAAGGATATAAAAGAATCCTGTTTTGAGATAATCCGCGTCGAGGTGCCGGGGTGTCTAGAGCTTGACCTGATGCGCGAGGGCAAAATTTCCGATTTGTATTACTTGACAAATACATTGGAGGCGCAAAGGCTGGAGAATATGCACATATGGTATTTTTCGGAGTTTGATGTTAAAAACCCTAATTCACACCTTCACTTTGAGGGAATAGACACATTCTCGGAAATTTATATTAACGGAGTGTTTGCCGGGAAAATCGACAATATGCTGATTCCGCACGATATTTATACAGACTTTAAAACGGGCAAAAATGAGGTGGTTGTACATATCCTGTCAACGTATACGGGAATCAGAAAATATGAGCTTCCCGCCGCGTGCTTTGCTCTCAGGTACGGCTATGCCCCGCTGAATGCACGGAAAGCGGCACATATGTTCGGGTGGGATATAATGCCGAGAATTGTTTCCGCGGGAATATGGAAACCGGTGAGCCTCAGGCGGCTGAAACGTGACAGAATTAAGAACGTGTATTTTACGACCTGCTCTATAGACGAGAAAAACAGCCGTGCAACACTCAGGTTTTGATAAATACCGAGCTTTTATTTGACGAAAACGGCAATCCGACCGATGAATACATAATTCACTCAGCGTCACCCGAGACGGATATTAGCGCGTCATACGCCTATCGGATAAGGCTGACCTACAAACAGATTTTAAAGCTGTTCGGCTCGGCGGAGAGAAAATTTGGCGATATGATTAAGCTGAGCCAGATTTCACAGGCGGAGACAAAGAAATATCTGATAGAGAGATTCAGACTGCGGAAATGGTATTGCACGGGAATAATATGGTAGAATTTGCCGGACGGCCGGTCGCAGGTTTCCGACGCGGTTTTGATTATTATTTCTGCAAAAAGCTGGCGTATTATTACATAAAACGCTCACAGCAGCCTATTTGCCTTATGTTTGACGAGCCGGAAGGCGGTCATATAACACTGTATGCAGTAAACGATACTGTTACAGATACCGAAATCAACTATACAATTACCGAAATGTATAAGGATGAAGAAATAATAAGCGATACTGTTTGCGCCAGGACAGCCTTGTCGCTTGCGGTCTGCAATGTTGAAGTTGAGGAGAATGAACAGAAATTTTATCTGATTGAATGGCAGTGCGGCAGCGGGAAATATAAAAATCATTTTTGTACGGGACTGTTAAATATAGATTATAAAAAATACCTATCCGCAATGAAAAAATGCGGATTTGATGAATTTGAGGGATTTATATGATAGGCTTTGATATAGGCGGAACAAAATGCGCCGTAACCGTCGGACGCGAAACAGACGGGCGGCTTGTTGTTGAAAGCAAACGTCAGATACCGACAGACCACACGGCTTCGCCGTATGAGCTGCTGGACAGAATGTGTGCTCTTGCGCGTGAACAGACAGACGATTTTGATGTTATAGGAATCTCATGCGGCGGACCGCTGAATTCTGCGGACGGAGTTATCCTTTCGCCGCCGAATCTGCCGGGGTGGGACAATGTTCGGATTGTAGATTTTCTTGAGGAGCGTTTCGGCTGCAGGGCATATCTCCAAAACGATGCCAATGCCTGCGCGGTTGCCGAGTGGAAATATGGTGCGGGAGTCGGTATGAACAACATGGTTTTTATGACGTTCGGTACGGGACTGGGTGCGGGACTTATTCTGAACGGAAGGCTGTATAGCGGCGCGAGCGATATGGCAGGCGAGGTGGGGCATATTCGCCTTGAACGGTTTGGTCCCTCCGGCTACGGAAAAATCGGGTCATTTGAAGGCTTTTGCTCCGGCGGAGGACTTGCAGAGCTTGGCAGAATGTATGCAAAAGAAGCGTTTCAGAAGGGGATTACGGCTTCGTACTGCGAAAATCCAACCGAAACGGATAAAATTACGGCAAAGAAAATTGCGGACTGTGCAAATGCCGGCGCAACGGACGCTCTCGGGATTTTTGATGTATGTGCGGAAAGGCTGGGAATGGGACTTTCGATAATCATTGATATTCTTAATCCGGAGGCAATTATTATCGGTAGCATTTTTCAGCGCTGCGAAGGCTTGCTGCGCCGCCGCGCGGAGGAAATCATAAAAAAAGAGGCTCTTGCGGCGTCGGCAGACGTATGCAAAATCCTTCCCGCAAAGCTCGGCGACACCATAGGCGATTATGCGGCGCTTTCGGTTGCGGCAATGAACAGAAAAAGCGGCTGACATCGGGCGGACAACGGAGATAAGCAGACAAATTTTATTGGTTTATAAAAAACACGCATATCGTTTTTTAAAGTGATACGCGTGTTTTTGTTGTTATAATATCGGATAAAAAATCCCCGGGAAAATCAAGCCTTATCGGCTCAATTTTCCGGGGATTTTTATACATAAGCGCTTATTTTACATTATCCTTAAATCTCATAAGCATTGTTGCGATTTCCGCTCTTGTTGCCGTACCCTTCGGCGCAAGCACATTGCCGTCACGCCCGTTTATAACAGACATTGCGGTTGCCCATTCAAGCGCCGGCTTTGCATAGTCTGAAACCTCTGCATTATCGGTAAATCCGCTTATATCTTTGCTTGCGCTTGTGTCTTTATTCTCAAACTGCGCAAATCTGTAGAGAATAGCCGCAATCTGCTCGCGCGTGAGCGACGCATTCGGGTCAAACGCACCGTTGTCAAGTCCGTTGATTATACCCTTATCCTTGCCCCACGCCGCAGCCTTGCCGAAATAATCGGAAATGCTGACGTCAGAGAATATCGACTGTGCATAACCGTCAAGCTTAGCACCTGCCATTCTTGCAAGAACAGTGATTATCATACCTCTTGTTGTAAGTCCGTCCGGCTGGAAGGTGTCCTCGTCAATACCGTTGAACAACCCCTCCGAAACCGCACGAACAATGCTTCCCTTCGCCCAGTGCGCTTCAATATCGCCAAAGGTCGCTTTCTTTACATTGTTGTTCGGATTCAAATTCGTGTTTCCGTTTGTTGTAGTGGTAGTCGAAACAACACCGTTATTTGTGCGGTATGTTGTTGAACCGCTTGAACCGCTTGATGAACTTGATGTTGATTTATAGTCTATTGTAACTGTGCATACCGAGCTTGCAAAGAACTTTTCCTCGTTGCTTGCCTTATATCTTATCTCATAGCTGCCGGAAGCAAGCCTTGTTTCAATCTTCTCCTCCGGAGTTGTCCACGAGCTTGCATTTGCGTTTTTATATTCCATTTTTGATGTAAAGCCGCCGATTTTGCCGTCCTTTTTTGATGAGGTCGACGCCTTGGTTATTGTAAAGCTGCTCTTTAACGGTGCAGAGGGTCTTTTATCAAGTACGATTTCCTCCCACTCGCTTTCTTCTATAGCGCTTTCGTCGTCATGGAGCTTTGCTATGTAATATGTTGTACCCGGCTTAATCGTCTTTCCCGAAGCAATTTTATTCTTTACCGCAGCCGATGTAGAAACTACATAGACCTTCTCGTCATATGTAATTTTTTCCTTTTCATAGTTTATTTCGTAAGCCGCTTTCTCTGCCGGTTTTTCCTCAACCTTAGCGCTTATTGCCGAAATAAGCTCATCGTTTACAGTTGCGGAAACCGCAATAAACTTACCCTTCATAGCGTCTGTTACGGTAAACTCGTTGCCCGTTACGTCGGCAACCGGCTCCTTCCGCTCCGCGTCCTCTGTATCAAGAACATACCAACTGTATTCAACCTTTACGCTTTCTTCAAGCGCCGGAGTAATTACAGCCGTCAGCTTTTCGCCGACTATTGCAGAGCCACTTATGCTCATTGTGTAAATTATCGGTATCTCAACCTCCGCTACAAAAGGCTTAAGAGTTATATCCTTCGTTACCTTAAAAGAATATGCCGCATCTGTGGATAATTCGTTTTCCGTAACCGTCTCATCCTCACCTGTCACAAGCTCAACCCACTTCACAAATCCGTAGCCGTTCTCCGGTGTTGCCGTAACGGTAACGTCCGAATTTTCATCAAATGCTTTTTCGGCTACATCCTCATCGCCGATTTTCACAGTGCAATGCTCCGCGCCGCTGATTTTAACCGTGTATGTAGCAACCTCGCCGCTGCCCTCGCCTTCTCCGCCGGGTGTTTCAACGGTCGAGCCTGCGCCGCTGCCTCCGCCCGGCACAACCTCGTCCGCGTACGCGGCAAAGCAGGATGCCGTCATAATTACAGATAACAGTAATGCCAATACTTTTTTCATTTTGATATGCCTCCGTAGTGAATATTTTTTCCTTTTTATTTTATTATACAACATTTTTTTATTATATCAAGAGGTTTTTATAATTTTTTTACGGAAATTTATTCAAATTTCACTAATCCTCCTATGTTTTACCCTTCCAGTTCCGTCCATTCCCCGTAATATCCCTCAAGCCGATTTCGCGCATCGTCACACTCCGCACACTTTTCATTCATCAGCTTATAGTCGGAGAACACCTCCTCAAGGGTCATTTCCTCTTCAAGCTCCGCAATATGCGTTTCGGTTTCCTCAATCAGCCGTTCCAGCTCGCGAATACGGCTTTTCCGCTCCGCGTCCGCGCGCCGTTGCTCCTTTGTACGAAAGCCGCGCCCTTCCGACTTCTTCTCCTGTGCTGCGGCATACGCTGCAGCCTGCGCCGCCTCGCGCTGAGCCGTTTCCTCCGCTTCGCACCGTTCGCGGTAATAGTCATAGTTTCCGTCATATATAACCGCGCCGTCACGCTTAATTTCCACAATCCTGTTCGAAATCTTATTCAAAAGGTAACGGTCATGCGATACGAACAGCACCGTGCCGCCGTACTCCGCAAGCGCCTTTTCAAGCACCTCCTTTGAATCGAGGTCAAGGTGGTTTGTCGGCTCGTCCAGAATCCGTACATTCGCTTTTTCAAGCATAATTATACAAAGCGCAAGCCGCGCCCTCTCGCCGCCGGAGATAACCTTTACCGGCTTGAATACGTCGTCCTTGGTCAGCAGCACATTCCCTAGCGCACGTCTGATTTCCGCCTCGGGAGTATTGGGAAACCTGTCCCACAGCTCGTCAAGCGCAATTTTGTCTTGGTCAAGATTCAGGTTTTCCTGTTCGTAATAGCTTACCGAAACATTTTTGCCCCACTCAATCTCGCCCGTATAATACGGAATCAGCCCCTGTATCGTCTTTAAAAACGACGACTTACCGATACCGTTGTCACCGATTATAGCTACCCTCTCGCCGCGTTTCAGCTCAAAATCTATATTTCCGCACAGCTTTATATGCTCCTCGCCGACCGTCACGTCAAGACCGTGTACAGTAAGAACATCCTTGTACGGTTCGCGCGTATACTCAAATCGCAGCTTCATCGTTTTAAGATCGCCGTCCGGGCGGTCAAGTTCCTCCATGCTGTCAAGTATCTTCTGCCGCGACTTTGCGCTTGCCGCGGTAGACGCGCGCGCCATATTTTTATCAACATAGGTTTGCAGCTGTGCAATCTGCATTTGCTGCATCTCGTACTCCTTCATCTCCCGCGCACGGCGCTCAGCCTTTTGAACGGTATACTTTGAATAATTCCCTACATATGAATACAGCCTGCCGCGCTCCATTTCATAAATATGCGTCACAATCTTGTCAAGAAAATAGCGGTCATGCGAAACCGTGAGGATCGCGCCGTTATAGCCGACCAGATAATCCTCCAGCCATTTAAGCGTTTTGAAGTCAAGGTGGTTTGTCGGCTCGTCCAGAATCAGCAGCTCGGGTTCTTCAAGTAGCAGCCGCGCTATCGCAAGCCGCGTTTTTTCGCCGCCGCTCAGTACGTTAATCACGGTCGTCAAATCCTTATCGCCAAACCCCATACCGTTCAGAACGGTTTTTATTTTCACATCGACATTGTAGCCGTCGCGGCTCTCAAAGTACGCCTGCGCCGCGTTGTACGCCGCTGCGCACCGCTTGTATTCCCCGCCGCCGTGGTCGGACAGCCGCGCCATTTCCGATTCCAGTCTTCGCATCCGCGCCTCTGTCTGTGTCACATCGTCAAAAACCTTACGCATCTCGTCAATAATCGTGCTGTCGCGCATAAGACCGTTGTTCTGTTCAAGGTAGCCTACGGTCAATCCCGGCTTTTTCACAAGCTCGCCACTGTCGTAATCAAGCGTTCCCATGATAATCTTCAAAAGAGTTGACTTTCCCGCGCCGTTTACACCAATTAAGCCGTAGCGCCCTTTTTCGTCAACGGTCATATTTATATTTTTAAGAATTTCCTCCTGACCAAAGCTCTTGCTCAGGTTTTCTACAGAAATAAGCATTTTTTACCTCTTATTATCGTTATGTTTTCGTTATCTGCGCCGCCGCGCCGCAGGAGCAATGCCGCCGCGTTTATCTATCGTTTTCCGGTGCCTTCGGCGCCGCAAATGTTTCTATACTGCCTGTCGGACACACATCAGATTTTTTCAACCTTAATTTCTATTTCACTTCTGCGTTTTTCGGTTATCTTCAGCAGCAGAACGCCTACCGCAACGCCGAGAACAGCACCGAAAAACGCGCACAAATCACCGCCCGCGGCATTCCCCGCCGCGCCGCCGCAAATCAAAAGCGCCGTCAGTGACGCATAGCCGAGTGCAGAGCGTTTCATCACCGCCGAATCGCTTGACGAAAGGCGCACTCTGTCACCCTCGCGCAGTCCAATCGTATTTTTTATATTAACCGTCATTTCGCGCATATTCCCGCAAAGACCGCAGGCTGCGCAATTCTCGCCGCACGCGGAATCCCGCGTAACCGTAACGGTCGCGTTTTCGTTATCCGCCGCCGTCACAACACCATTCTTCTCCAACCCGGCGCACCTCCGCATTTATATTTAAAGTTCATGCCAACACACACAAAACCGACTTTAATTATATATCAAATCAGCTTAACTGTCAAGCCTTTGCGGGCGGCTTTCCGCACTCCGCATTATACCTTGCCGGGGTTACTCCGAATTTCCGTTTAAAAAGCGTTCCGAAGTATTTTTCGTCTGCAAATCCCGACATTTCCGCCACCTCAAACACCTTGAATTCCCGCGAGTTTATAAGCGACAAGGCGTACTCCATCCGCATATCGGCAATCAGCCGCTTGGGCGGCATTCCAAACAGCTCACGCGCATATTTGCGAAGCGTTACCTCGCTCATGTACAGCATTGCCGCCAAATCCTTAACCGTAAAATCGGGGTTTCTGTAGTTTTCACAGATAAAGCGGTTTATCTGTCCGCGCACCCTGTCGCCGTCCTTTTCCTCGCCGTCAAAATTTTTCGCGGCAAGCTCCAGTATCTCATAAAAACGCCGCATAAGCTCATACTTGTACCCGCTCCGTTTTTCTGTCGAAATGTAAACCATTTCTTTAAACAGCGCCCTGATTTCACCGGAATTTCGGGGTCTAAACAGCTCAATTTTTTCAAAAAGTCTGTTATAAAGTTTAAAATTCACCACTATCATATGTTCGTTTTTCGACACCCTTCTGTACGGGCATTGAGCGGGAAAAAATCCGAGTGTTCCGTCAGTCGCGCGGTATTCCCCGCCGTCTGTCGTAATCAGCGTATCCGCCGTTATTCTCAGCGAAAGCGAGCAAAAGCTCCGACTGCCGACATTATGCGTATTTTCGTGGTGAAATTCAATCACATCAACAAGCTCCGCCGCGATATCGCCGCAATTAAAAAACACCGCATTCACCCCTTTCGAAAAAGCCTTTTCATCACTGAATTTATTTTATCACACCTCTTTCGAAAATTCAACCTTTTTTTTACGTTTTCTGGGTTGTATATTCATATTTCAAGCGCTATACTTAAGGAAAAAGGGGGCATAACAATGACCGAAAACAAAGTATACCAATACATAAAGGACGGCGAGAGCGCATTTTCCGCCCGTGCCGACCGCGACATTGAACGAAACAGAAAGGGAGATTTTGAGCTTGTCATCTCCGATGCGGAGGGCAATCCCGTCAAGGGAGCCAAGGTCAATGTGCGTATGACGCAGATTGACTTCAACTTTGGAGCAAATATTTTCATGCTCGGCGAATACGACACGGACGAGCAAAACAGACGCTATGAGGAGGAATTCTGCAAGCTGTTCAACAGCGCTGCAGTTCCGCTCTACTGGGAGGGTACCGAGCCGACCCGCGGCTACCTCCGTTACAGCACGGACACAAAACGCGACTACTACCGCCGCCCGCCCGCGGACGCTGTGCGCGACTTCTGCCGCGACCGCGGACTTCGCATGAAGGGGCATCCGCTTTTCTGGCATGAGTTTGTCCCGCATTGGCTGCCCGATGACTTTAACAAGCTTAAACCGTTTATCGTCAAGCGTTTTGAGGAAATCTCCGAACGCTATGCCAGGGACTTTGAGCGTTTTGACGTCGTCAACGAGCCGTCGCGGATTTATGACGTATATATGCGCGACCGCCGCAATCCGCGCGCGAAGTGCATTGTTCCGGATGACAATTACCTTCCGTGGATTTTCGGACTTGCCGACCGTCTTTTCCCGACAAACACGCTTATACTCAACGATACGGTCGGTGCGTCATTTGAGGAATTCCGCGGCAAATACAGCGGCTTTTACCTTAACATTGCTTCACTGCTCGACCGCGGCGTAAGAATCGATGAGATAGGAATGCAGTGCCACCTCGGCGGAAACGGTCCGAGAAACGTATATAATTCAGAGATTCTCTATGATGTTCTTGACACCTACGCAGCTCTCGGAAAGCCGATAAACATCTCAGAAATCAGTATACCGTCCCATTTTGACGGCGTTGCTGACGAGGAGCTGCAGGCTCTCGCAGCGGAGCGGCTTTACAAGACCTGCTTCTCTCACGAAAGCGTAACAGGAATTACATGGTGGAATCTCCCCGATGACGGAGTTCTTACCACAAAGCGCGTTGCGGGCAACGAAAATCTTCCGTCAACCGCGCTGATTGACGGCGACTACAACGAAAAACCCGCATACAAAACGCTTGACCGCCTTATCAACCGCGAGTGGACAACCAACGTAACCGCCAATACAAACGAGTTCGGAATTGCCTCCTTCCGCGGCTTTTACGGCAAGTACGACATCACGATAGCCGACGGCAAAAGCGAGTCAAAAACGAGCGTTTCCCTCTGCAAGGGCGCTCCGAACGTGCGGAAAATTACAAAATAAGCCTTCCCGTATCAAAGTTTATATTAAAAGTAAAAGCGGCACGTTCGTGCCGCTTTTACTTTTATGCTGCTATTTCTTTAAAAGCTCCTTAAAATCCGCTGCTGCCAAAACTCCGCAAATGACCACCAAAACGGCATAGCCTATTGTTCTAAAATTCAAAATGCCGTAATCATGCAAAAACACTGCCGAAAAGAACATCGCCCATGCAGTATAGGTAATGTTAAGTCCCATCGCCTTTGCCGTTCCGACTTCGGCTATCGCCCGATAATAAAGCAAATATGATACCGTGGCAAAAAAAGCCGCTGCGGCAACCGTTGCCAGTACCGGTATATTCGCCGCCGAGAATAATCCCGCGGTAAAACGCACCCCTTTCAGGCACGGAATAATAATCAGTCCGTAAATCAAAGCCGACACAAGC
>OGRO01002884.1_pt1 | contig 12874 bp, 6 predicted proteins | sample 1553451 | NCBI WGS metagenome assembly OGRO01 (sample SAMEA2580021, study PRJEB22360) | human gut metagenome
AGAGAGGGCGTCCAGTCTCCACAGTCCCATCAAGGTCAATCACAAAGTTATAACCAATCTGATTAAAACCACGCGCCCGGTGCATCTGATCAATGTCTTTGGCCCGTAGGTCCTGCCCGGCACGTGTGGCCGAGCAATGGATGATAATTGCATCAATTGTTCTCATTTCTGTACCTCCTTTATTTTTTCAATTAATTCTAAAGCATCCTTCTCCGATGCACACTTTACGATATTGGCTATCACACCAGGCAACTCTGCCGCATGGCTCCGCTTTCTCTTATTATGTTCCCATACGCTCCGAAATTCAATAATCAAGACTCCAACTGTGATGATAATTGTCATGTATGGTAACACATACCAAGTAAAGAGTAACCCCAATGTATCGAACATTAGTCCAAACAACATCATACGCCAATAATCGCCAGCTTTAGCAAATGTACGTCGTAATCCCTTGCTATCTACTTTCTCTTTCATTACCCTCGCAGTCTGTACGCCATCCCACATATCAATCAACACAGAGACAAACATTACCAACCAACACATCAATGTCACGCCGATATGTCGGTAAAGATTAGTCAAATCTAACGCATGTAAAAAGTCAAATACATCTTTCATTTTCCCTTCATTATTTAAATCATTAATACTACTTTTGCATTCAAATTGACCGTTAAGGTCACATAGTAGTTTTGTCGTTATTCCCGTCCGCTTGCGAAAGTAGACGGGACTTTTATTATTACGCCTTTGAATAATGCTTGGTCTGCTCGTTATTCTTGTAAAATGTCAAACCGTTAGAAGGAATCAAATAACAGGAATAATCATCAGAACCTACTTTTTGAGAACAAAAGATTGTTCCACTGTCTATTGAAGTTTCATTATATAACACATTATCTACATATCTACGCAGCCTAAGTCGTGGAAGATAATTAATAACACCATTCCATTCGCTTTCAAAAAAGCTCAAGTTCCCAACTTCTATACCGTCTTGAGTGTACATTTTGAGACTATTAGTAACCGGGTCTATTTCTATACGAGTACCATTCGAGGAAGTGGAAATCTTACCTACTATCTCTATTTCTCCATTTTCTTTAATTCTAAAAGAATCGTTTGGCGATTTTATATTCTTAAAGACTCCACTTGTAGCGTTGACCTCACCATTGAATTTGTATTTTCCATTTTCCGGGTCAAGCTCAAACATTATCTCGTTATCCACCAAAGCAAAGATACCGGATCGTTCAACTCCATCAATGGTTATACACTTGTCACCCTGCACGATACCGGTTAAGATCGGTTCCTCAGCCGTCCCGGTGTTCTTACCCGTGAACAGCTTCGGAGATATCATATACTCGCTGCCTATCTGCACCTTGTTGGTATCCCAGCCTATTAACCAATCTGGTACATTTGCCATAACCTTAGATATTGAAGCCTCGGTAATCAAGACATAATCAGGAATTGACTGTTCATAGACCATCACCGCAATACTGTCATATTCTAATGATTTGTCGAGGGATATATTTATAAAGTTAAGCGATTCCAAGGGCTGAATGGAAAGTACTTCAACACCTTCCTTTAAATAAGATACACGCCACCTGTCAGGAATATAATCTTCCTTACTGCTTCCACTAATACGATATAACTTAGCTATAACAATATTGCCGGAAATTGAAGTGCCATGTATGTCGCACGGGATATTGCTAATATGGGTGCCGTTTATATAAAATTCTATCTGAAATAGAACGGCATCCTTTCCGTCTGCACCTTTCAGATTTTCCTTAGCTTCAGGGGAAAGATTATCCCAGCCAAGGATCACATCTCCCATCGTGCACACGTACTTTTTCTTGTCTGAGTCCCACTCCCAAGAAATCGCACCACCGGCAAGTTTACCGGACCTGTCAGCTGCAAACTTAGCGGAACCATCGCCAAACTCAGCGGTACCGTCAGGATGGATGCAGTATACCGTATGTCCGCCGGTATCGGTTCCTTTGATCATGCCGTTTTCGCAATAGAATCCCCGGGCACCATCTCCCCCGGGAATATCACCACCAAGGCGCGTCTTAATCTTGCCGGTCCAGTCTTTACTGTCAATATCGAACATGATATCAATGGCAGGCTGGCCACTCTCATCAGCGTGGATGTAGATTGCGGACTGACGGTTCTTGTTGACTGAATTACCGAATTGCACGATATCATTTCCAACCTCCGGAGGATTGACTACATTACCCTCTTCATCTTTATCAAACTCGGACACAGACACATGAATCACATTATCCACAACGGATGCAATCTCGACATGATAGAACGTTTGTTTAGTTCCTGTATAGGTCTGACACCGCATAAAGTCATGGGAGACAAAGCTCATGGTCTCATCCTCCAAGGTAATAAGATACTCTGTACCATCTTCGGATAGCATAACAGTAGCAATCTTACCACACGCTTGACTAATGCCTAACGAACCAATGATAGCCCGCATCTTGGACACCAGCATCTCAAATACGATAAACTGTTCACGCACCCGGATGGAATCAATCTCAAGCATCCATTTACCTTTCACATACTCCCAGATTTTCCACCCGTAACCTGCAAACCCGGATATGAAGTCTTCCACTATCTCTGCCACCCATTCACCGGCAGAATTTAAGACTTGTTTACCCGTTTTCTTAGCCGAGGTAAGCATACCCACGATCTTTGCTGTACTTAATATAGCCATAACACTATGATATTTTTTCTATTTCAATAATATTAATCGGATTAGTCCGGGTACCCGTGTAAGAAGGACCGGTCGCAGTCACAGTTAATGTACCGCCAGAAATAACATCGTTAAATTCAACTAACCCGGACGTATTGTTAACTGGCCAGTTATTATCTTTCTCTATTTCAGTACCATTTACCGCATATTTTAATGGATTGTCGCCCTGGGAGAGTGTAGAACTCCTGGTATTGGAAAGTATTCGCACATTATAGGTCCCCGCCGGAAGACCGGATATATTGAAAACCGTACTGGGCAGATAACCCAGGTTGGTGGATGAATAAGTTCCGACCATCTTTGCCAAATACTCATCGGGGCATATACCAGAGTTATTACCAGTAACGGCACCGGCATTACCGGAATTCTTTTCAGAATCAGCGGAGAGCCTTGAACCGTTGAAAGTGCAGCCCATAGTACCGATCTGTTCACCGGTAGTGGTATACATATTACGCATAGCGGTAATAGCTTGCATGCGACTGATCCCAGTTTCGGGATCATAACCTTCTATTGACATACTATTATTCATGCTCAATACCCATTTAATAGAAGTTGGCGGAGTACTGCCTTGTTGCCGGAAATTGCATGTTACAGTCTTATCAGCTTGCACGTTTGTCACTGTTGCAGTGCCGGAGTCTGCACCTACACCCGTTGATGAATCGGCACCTGACCAGCTATCGATCTCATACCCATCATTGGCCTGTGCATTGACTACCGCTTGTCCACCTTCAGCAACAGTCTGAGAAGCGGGAGTGACGGAACCATAAGCAGAGTTATTAGCACGCCCTGTAACGGTGTAGGAAACCGCGGGCTGTTCTGCATAACTAATTATACTTGACTTGATGGCGGACTCGCCATAATTATTTTTGACCTGCACATAAACAGTCTTGCTTCCGTATCCGGCAGACAATGAATAAGAAAGAATCTTAGATGTTCCCGCCATCCATTCAGCACCTGTCATACCTGCATTTTCACTGATCTTGTAGTGGGTAATACTTCCTGTAGCAGATAAGGCTACAGATACATTGCTGTCGTATGTCGTTGCGGCACCTCCATTGATAGAGATAGAATTAAGCTCAGGAGGATTTTCATTGGCAGCAAGTCGCGCAAGGAATGGAGCCTGCAAGTCAGTACGGAGTTGTTGTACGAAGTATGCGGCATCTGTTTTGTCATCATCATTCAATGTCGCTTCATATCGGGATACGAACTCTTCGGCATAATCCGGCAACTTTGCGTTCAGATTGAAATTTATAAGGAACTTACCGGACTTGACACCATAAGACAGCCCATAAACGTTATCGGTCTGTAAGCTGATACTGCCGGAAGTATAGACAGCATCGGTTAGCTGTACTGTAAAATCAGTATGCCGCCCATATTTCAGCCGAACAGGGTAAACTTGACATTGCTACCGGATATTTCTTTTCTGAACTTTGCATTTTGCCGGATGAACCAGTACTCATAGATTTCATCAATAGTGGCGAACCAGACTGTATCGTTTCCATCCTTACCGTAAGTGTCGTTAAGGAACACAAGTCCTTCAAGCATGCCGGAGGATGGGGAGTGCGTGAAATCACACATCCATTTATTAGGCACGGAGGCATTATCCGTTATCCTGGACATGAAGTTATCACTTGTGATACCATCACAGTTACGACGGTAAATGATTCCTTTCAACAGGTTGGTGGAAGCATTCAGATCGGAAACAGTATGGTTACTTCCTTCCGTAGTCATAAACATTATATCGTCATGACGTTTGGAAGCCTCTATATAATCATCGTTCCCGTTTGGACGCACCATAACCTTTATACCGGTGCCCGTCTTTTCCAAAGTCTTATCCTGAGCGGAAGTTATACCGGAAAGAATACCTTCGACAGTGCCTGTATCAACATCAAAGACATCATGGAAATGCATTTCATTCCCGAACTTCAAGACATGCAGAAGTTGCGGCCAGGTCAGATAAGGATAGTTCGGAAGAGGATTCTCACGACCCATATAGTCAGGGATGTAATCATTATGCCCCGTTGGAAATATGGCCACTCCATAGGTGAAACGCTTTTCGACTCCAAAGCCGTCACTATAGTTGAGTGTCTTTTCCGGAGTATAACCGGTGGTATGTGCTTGTCCAAAGTGCTGGTATTTTTCCGAGTCCACCCATTTTTGGTTGATCTGGAAAAACAGCTTATTGGAGTCAACCCGGCAATCATCCACTATAAGGGAGTAAGCAAATTGCTTGTCATACTTCAGAGCAGGAAAAGACAGCCCGATGGATGATGCATCATCAACATTGGTCAGTGTAAAGTCTACCCGTTCATAATCAATCTTGATATATTGGATGGTTAAAAACGCTTTGACGGCGTTGGAGATATCCTCGTTGCACTTTATTTCGATACAAGTATTGAGATTCACATCATCAACATACATTTTCCGCACTGAATGTGTATGGCTATAGAAACTATTACCGACGGCATCCGTTACAATGAAATCACGGACCGATAAATAGAGCCTGTTTCCAAAAGGTTCGTCACTGACAGCGTAGCTTTTTGTCTTGTCCGCCACAGACGGAAGGTCCGTCAATGAAACGGACAGTTGATAAAGGTCATAGGAAGTGCCATATAGCCGAAAAACACCTATTTTACGTTCAACCTCAGAAATGACTGTGCCTTCAACAACACCGGCTATCTCATCCACCTTGAGATGTAACTCCGCCAATTTGTTTCTCTCGGTGTCTGTATAGTCATTCGTTGACAGACCTTTTCCCGTTACAGTGTCCACCTTACCGTTAACGGCGGAGACAACCTGATTAAACTCGTCCGCTGATAAAATATCACCGGTATTTTTGGAAGGTATATTCAAATTTGCCATATTATCTTATTTTTTAGAATTATCTTAATACAAAAGAGAAGGTATAAGGGAAGCCGGTTGGAGGTGGGGTTATACCTCCCCGGATAGCTGATATGGGAATAAACACCATAGTCTGTGTCCTGCGGTCAAAAACAGGAACCAGCATATTATCCGCATCAACAACTCCAGCATATAATGTAGGTGCGACGTAACTCCATTCATTTTCACCCTTAACCGGAAGAGAACCTACCGGAGCACTATCTACGGAAGAATTCACATTACTAAGACCACCGAATGATAAATCGGAAATTTCTGCCGGAGCGATCTCCATGATAACATCTTCGTCTTCTTCTATAAGAGTATCAATATCCTCTTCCAACAAACAAGACATTAAAGCAGCTGGGGTGTCTTGCTTTGGAAGACGAACGATTAAGCCGTTCTCAACAGTGCCCCCATTGTACAGGGTGAGGTGACCAGAAGCGGTGTCTTTTTCTACCTTAGAAAGAAAAACTTTTTTTAAATCTTCATTATTATCCGCTATTTCCGAAATAGTACGAAGCGAAGAAAATACATTTTTATCTGAAGGAGTCCGGTCATCGTATTTTTCTAAAACAGTAATACCAGTATTTCCACCGCCGCCATTAATTGTAGCTTGTATAGTGCCAATCTGTCCTTCGATTTTATCTTCCCACTTTTCAGACAAATAATTAGAAACAACACAAGTAATCTCACCCGTCTTCAGATTCTTTTCTGTAGATGTTATACGAATCAATTTACTAATATTCCGCTCCGGAATATTGACCGTTATAAGATCTCCAGGTTTCAAGTCACCTTTTCCACGCATATAACGGTAATCTACTAACAAGGTAAACTTTACTCTTTTCTGAGAGTGAAAGTTCAACCAATCTGTAGCTTTCTCACGCAACTTCGTAACCGCAGCACTCTTATACGCTTCACCGAGACGGATACCGGTAAAATTAAAATCTTCTCCGCCATGTAGACATTTTAATTCAGATGGTATTGTAGGCCGTTTTTGAGTTTCCGGATCAATCGTAGCCAACGTATCTTCCTGGTAGATTAGGGTAATTTTCTTTTCGCCATTATTCCACTTGAACTCAAATGATTTACCCATCAAATCACCGGTAAGAAAGTTAACTCGTGCTTCATCATTAAAAGCAAGTTCGGTAATATCAAAATCTATTGTAGAGCAAACAAACTCTCGGTTATTCTCCCCAGAAAGGGTTTCAACCTTTCCTGTAAATGTAGGATGGACTTTTTCAAATACAACTTTCTTTTCAACGACTCGATTCGTTTCACTGAAATTCTCAATATACTTTTCTGGCAAAATTAAACGTCCTTCGGCATCACCTTCCCCTGGGATAATATTCTCTGTACCACCTACTGGATAGATGCGTGTAGTTATATCTCCACTATCCACATTACTCTGCCGAATCTCATATAAACCATTACCACGTCCTTGAGTAAATGATAAGTCTCTCTCATTTTCAATACGAGAAACGTAATTTATTGTTTTGTTTTCAACATAATACTCATAATTATAGGCAGAAGCTAGCTCTGATAACAAAGAGCGACAATCTATACCATCAAATGTTAATGTTATATAGTCCGTATCGGGAATAGAACCAATTTGCCAGCCAGAGTCTACTCCAAGCGGATTATCAGCGGCTTTATTAACATTCCACACTAAAAGTTCAACCCAATCATGCAGTTTACCTAATAAAGTTACCTTGGTGCTACCAGTTATTCTATTCGTCAGGATCTTATCAATGAGAGTGTATTCCGGTGCTTCAAAGACAAATGTTGTATCATGAATGATAGTTTTGTCAACAAACTCCGGTTCTCTGTTAAGTCGATACTTAATACCTTCTAATAAAATATAGTCACCCTCCTTTATGTCAAGAATGACCTCTGTAACCAGTGATACAGTAATTTCGTTTTTACCCATAATGACGTTACCCAGAACAGCTTCGTCACTGGCAATGCTTGTAATAAGAACGGGACTTCCATCTACAATCCGGTATATGTCTAAAGTATCAATCATCCTACAACTCTACATTTTAAACTAAATTCTAGTAATCGCTCGGTCCGGGCAGTTACTGTTATTCCATTTTTAAAATATAAGTCAATCGTTTCATTCTCTCTTAAACAAAGACGGCGCATCCCAGGAGCAATACATACAGCTTGAAATTGGGACATCTTTTCGTATAATTCAAACAGGTTTCTACCTCTCATTATACATTGGAAAGTGATGTCTCTAGCTTCTCGATATACTGTTTGAGTATACGGTTTAGTAGTTGATACTTCAATCCGTTTTTCTAGATTTTCAAACCTACTACGGGATGAAATCAGAATACCAAAATCCTGCTGTAGGTTATATTCATCCAACATGTAGGATATGCCGCCCGTGGGAGTTAGCATTATTTCGACTGGAGAATATACTTGTTGCCAGAACTTTATTTTCACAATAGCCATATTGAGTATAATATATTCATCGACAGATATACCATCTTTGAGAATGACTTCAAACTCTCCAAACTCAGTACCTAATTTCTTGCAGGAAATACAAGCGGCTTTCAGAACTGAGAGTTTATCTTTATAGTCAGCGGCTTTAATGCAGAGTGATAGGGTGAGGGTTCTACCATCCAACTCAATATCACCTGCGTCAACATATGGTTCAATGCTGGATTCCCAGTTGTATTCCGTTGTTCCTTTACGTTTTGGTAAGTCAAATACTCCAGTCAATGCCATACATTCTTTCGAGTGCTCAACGTAGGGAATAGCACCATACGTACGTATATCTATGTTATCCAAATTATATTTCATATTACCCTCTGCTACTATTATTATTTTTTGTATTCTTTCTTATCTCTGACAGTTCATCCTTTACAGATTTTAGACCATCCTCAAGCTTTTCAACAAGTCCATCTGTATTATTCGCCGTGCGCTCGGTATTGGATGCTATTTTCTGAGTCTCTTCCCAAATACTATAAGTTATATCCCAAGAGCGCCTACACTCTGAAAAATGTTCAGAACTTAGATTCAGAAGAGCACGAATATCCATAGCTGTCATATTCCATAGACCGACTAATTCACTAGCAGTACCTTCTGTCATAGCAGCTTCCAGTTTCCCAGAAACTCCATTTTCTTCTGATTCGTCATCCGGTTTGAAGATATCAAGTCCCTGATTGGAGGCCATTTCCTGATACTTTTTTAAAAGAGCATTATATGCATCCTGTTGTCCAAGGACTCCACTTGTCAGCCCATCAAGTATTGATATATAGTTATTAAACTTCTGTTCATCGCTCAAGTCACCGTTTTTCATGACACCAAGCATTTGTTCTTGTGCCTGTTCTATCAATGGCGCCAATGTAACGGAGTAAATCATCTGCTTTGCCAATGTCTCTAACATATCAGAGACAGAATCAGTAAAGGCTTTGGCTGCATCAGTTCCATTCTTAAAAGCATCGACAAGTGCGTCACTCATTGTATTACCAAGATCTCCAAAGATATCCGTAAGATAGTCTTTAACCTGATCAACAGCTTCCTCGTAAGTTTTCCAGTAGTCAGACATTTCTTGAAGATACTTTTGATTTTCCTCACTCAGTTTGCCGAAGGTATCCGACCCTATAAACTTCTCCAGAGCGGTCTGGTTGACAGTGCCGTCCGCATTGAACAGCTCCGGTACTGAATCTTTTAGCGAAGAATACTTGGCTGAACGAAACCACGTCTTATGCTGCACCTTCACCTGCATGTCCGCTATTGATGCACCAAGAGAGTCGTACGAGTTCTTGATGCCCTTGACCTCCGCCATCAATGCTGTCAGGCCGGTATACTTCTTGCGATTGCTTATCCTGTCCAGCGTTCCATTGTACTTTTCCAGAGCTTCTTGGGCGAGATTCACATTCTTGACAGCATTACCCCACAGGTCATCACCGAAAATGCTATTCTTATCGGTGGATATCTCCGCATTTAGTTTAGCTAATTCCAATTCGTAATTCAGCTTGGTCATTTCTTTGCGAAACTCAGCCATATGATCCGTACTATTGAATAGACTCGCTATTTTTGTTGCAATCTGAATGGCAGCACTGATAATTGCAAGAATAACAGAAGCTTTCTCGACAGTCTGAATGGCGGTACTCGCAGTTTCGGAAGCTGACTCAACTCCATGCATTGCCATCAAGGCGAATTGTCCTATATCACCAATAACCCCGATAATCTCCCCGGCTTCCCCACCTATAGCTGAACCTAAATTTTTAATGGAGTCAAACAATTCCCCCATCACATCATCTACCTTTCTTTCAGCTTCATGAACTTTTGCATCGGCCTTTACTGTTTTATCTTTAGCCTTATTATACTTCTCAAGTGCTTCAGCAGAGGTTAAATAAGTCTTCTCTATTTTCCCGGTATCTTTATTGAGCGAAGTGCCAGTAATAACTCTACCTCCAGAATTAACAGTATCGAGATTTTTCTTAGCTTCAGCTAATTCAGCTTCAGCTTCAGCCAGTTCTTTCTTTCGATCAGTAAGTGCTTGGAATGGATTACGCTCATCCAATTCATTCATTATATCCTGAATGGTGGAGGTATACTCTCTCAATTGATCTGGTGACAGAACTTCAGCTGCGGTTTGCTTGGCGTTTTCTAACTGAGCAAGCAGCGAATTGAGTGTCTCGGAAGATGTCTCTTTAAGGTTCTCAAAAGCACGAATATACTCCGGAGATTCTTTCAATTTATCATAATCCAATCCCATCAAAGATTTGCCTTTCTCTTCGTTGGCTTGTGCTATGGACCGGTCAATCTGTTCCACCTGAGATACATTACCGTCCTTTTCAGCTTGTTCTCGTAGCTTTCGTAAGATTGCAATATCGTCATTGTACTTCTTTTCAATAGCAAGACGTTTATCTGTATAATCCTGGTATTCATCAAGCAGACTAGTAAAATCATCGCCACGGTTATATATAATGTTGCTTGCCCTTTCCTTTCTGCCAGCCTGTTCATCTATTTGGCTGAACTTTTCCTGAACTGATTTATCCTTAAGGAAACCAATAGTATTGAAACTTTTCTTTGCATTAGCCGGATTAGCCTCAAATTCTGCTTTTGCAGCATCAATAAGCTGTTGTTTACGATCCTCAGCTTCTCGATGAATGGCTTCAATCTCTTTTTTATGATTGAGATTTCTCTGGGCAATAATTTTGGCGGATCCTATTTCCATCGAATCAATGACGCTTTGATTTACATCGTTTTGAGCATCTATTTCAGCACGGGATTGGTCTCGCTTATTCTTATCAAGGAGTTGCTTATACTTTTCTGTATCTTGTCGAAGTTTTTCAGCTTTATCCTCTTGTTTGGAGCCATAGACACTTAGTTCCTTTTCTGCTTCTTTTAATAGCTTACTATTTTTCTTATAACTTTCTACCACGCTATCATCTATACCATTGAAGTTTCCAGCATCCATTAGCTTTTTCTGAGAAGAATCAATGGATTTTAGTACTTTGTCGGCTTCTTTTTTTTGCTTATCCCAAAAATCATAATTCTTAGGTTCAGCTTTAGACTCAGCTTCACCACCCCCCAATAGCGTCGCAATAAGGTCTTTCGTCTTTTTGAGTTTACTATCGAGATTATCGACTTCTATTTGAATATGGAAGGGAATAACATAGAATGGATTCTCTTTCAATTTAGTTTGTTCTTCATCAAGCTTCTTCTTGGCTTTATCAAACTCTTTTTGTATCTGATTAAGGTCTGTCTGAGCAGCGGATAGCTTCACCTCTATGGGTTTGCTATTTTCTTCAGCTTCCTTCTTGATACGATTATATTCATCAAGAACTTTCTTCCATTTTTCCAGACTCTCCATATCTTGTTTCAACGCATCACTAATCGAACCTGTAGGGTGCTCTTGCCTCGTGAATAAATCAACATCATTCCAATCATTAACTTCGCTCAAATTTTCAATTAACCTTTTATACTTAGCCACTTGTTCAACAGCATGTTCATAGTTAGAGTTATCCCGTTCTTTATTAAGAATCTTTTGGGCTTCAGCAGTACCTAAGATCGCAAGTTCTTCGCGCTTATATGCATTAGTAAGGGCAGGAGACAGTTTCTGTAATTCCTCATACGCTTTTATTTGAGCATACTCTGTTTCCGTTTCATTTTGTATGGTGCGAAGTAAATCTTCTATCTTTTGTTTTCGATCATCAAGAGTTTCCAAAAAACGTTTTTGCTCTTCATTATACTTTCTGGTAGCTTTTTCAGCCGCTGTTTCCGCAGTGGCAACTTGATAAATAGCATAGCCAAGAGCCGCAGCTGCTGCAGCTGCTAAAATATAAGGATTGGTTGCTAGTGCTGCAATGTTCCTTTTCAATGCGGCTGTATGCAACTTTATTGTGGTAACCATGGCTTTTCTCGTCGCCATCTGTTTTACTTGAGCCGCCGTGAGGACGTTTTCAGATATGGTACCAGCTTCAACAGCCTTTCGGTATAATAACATTTCATATCTTGTCATCTCAATCAATGAAACATGTATCTTTTTCATTGCATTTACTGCTATGATTGAGCCTTTGTATCCAACCAATGCGCTAGTTACTATTACAATTAGGTTCCCTAAAGTTTTCATGGACTCCTGCACATCTCCGTTGTTAAATGCCTCATTAAAAGAAGATGCTATTTCTGAGACCTCTTTCAGTATGGTTTCGCCCATAGGCCGAAGTGCAGCCACGATATTATTCTGGAGTAACTGCACTTGATTCTGAGCAGAAGAAGCCATTTCTTTGAATGCAGCTTCAGCAGCACCGGCAGAATTTCCTACTTCATCTAAATGTCCAGCAGCCTCTTGTGCATTTTGCCCGGTCAACCCTAATAATCCGTTCACGGCTTCCATTTCCGGTATCATCTCCCGGAGTTTTGATTCACTTCCAGCAGCCTTTTGTCTGACAAGTTCCAGAGCTTCTTGGAATGTCCGCCCATTATAAGCACCATCACCAAGATACTTAGATACACCGACAATTGCAGCACGTATCTGTGTCATGGCTTGGGCTGTTGGCGTACCTTGTTTGGTAAGGGTGGCAACTGCAGCCAGAACCTGGTCTATCTCCACGCCATAAGCAGCAGCGACCGGGGCAGCTTGGGCTATACTCTTTCCTAGTTCACCAAACGAGGTCTTACCGAGTTTCACCGTTGTAAATAACTGATCTGATATTTTCCCCGCTTCACTAGCGTTCATCTTGTATGCATTCAAGATTGTAGTAACGGCGTCAGCTGCTGTAGCCGTATCAGTAACAC
>OGRO01002909.1_pt1 | contig 12800 bp, 4 predicted proteins | sample 1553451 | NCBI WGS metagenome assembly OGRO01 (sample SAMEA2580021, study PRJEB22360) | human gut metagenome
CCGTAAAGCAACTCCCAGGAAATAGGGGGACCAGCCGCAGGAGTTTATCTCCAAGCAGGGCCCATCTTTTTCCCCCGAGTTGTAGGCGTGTTCAATTAAATAAGATACAAAGCCGTCAATTCAAGATTTGGCTTTTATTTTTTAGTAGAAAATTAAGTTGAGAGTAAAAGTACTACTATACAAAGTATTCATTTGCTCGCCTATTAGTCTATGGGACTTTTCTGAAAGAAGTCCTAAGCCAAACTTTCACCAAACTTAACTTAAGATAAATTTTAGTTAACCTTTAGAAATGTTTTAGGTAAGTCCCGTAAACTGTAATCATCCAAACGAACACGAGAGGAAATAATATGAAATCAAAAAAACTAAAAAAATGGACGACTTTATTGACCTGTGCGACTGCTCTAACAGTCATGACAGCTTGTAGCCAATCAAGCAGTCAGTCAACTGGGACGACGTCAAGCACGACATCAAAAACAAGTGCTGTAACAGCAACGACCAGCAAGAAAACAAATAAGAACAACAGCAACTATTTTACTTCTAAAGATTCTGATACCTCTTATAATGAAAGCTCAGCTACTAAGATTAAGTTATCAGGCTCATCTGCGGATGTTTCAGGTGATGGTGCAGCCCTATCAGGTTCAACGGTAACCATCTCCAAAGCTGGGACCTACGTCATTTCAGGAAAATCCGACGGTGTGCAAATCAAGGTAGACGCTGGTGATTCAGACGATGTCCATATTGTCCTAGATGGTGCTACCATGACAAATACAAATGCAGCAATCAACGCCACAAAAGCTGGTCATGTCTATCTAACACTTAAAGATGGCACTACAAACACACTTTCTGATTCAAGTTCTAATAGTGATGAAGATGCGGATGCTGTGATTTTTTCTAAAGGAGATTTGACCATTAATGGTTCAGGTACTCTAAACATTGATGCCAAGAAAAACAACGGTATTAAAGCCAATGACAGCCTTCATATGACTGGCGGTACCTATAAGATTTCCTCAGTCGGTGATGCCTTCAATGTCAATGATGAACTCAATATCACAGGAACAACTATGACTATTGAGGCTGAAGAAGATGCTGTTAAGGTTGATAATGATGACGACACCTCAGTAGGTACCATGTATCTGTCTGACAATACCATGACCATTAAGGCTGGTGACGACGGTATTCATGCGTCCGGTGACCTGATTATTGATAGTGGTACTTACAAGATTGAAAAATCAACTGAAGGTATCGAAGGAAAATCTGTGACCATCAATGGTGGAAATATCGATGTCTATGCAACGGATGATGGTGTCAATGCGGCCAATGCTAATGCCAGTCAAAGTGAGATTTTCTTTAAGATGACCGGTGGAACCCTAAATGTTGAGGTTGGTGAGGGTGATACCGACCCAATCGATTCTAACGGCGATATTATTGTATCGGGTGGAACGATTAATTTGACTGGTCAGTCTGGCTTTGACTTCGATGGTTCAGCGACCTATACCGGTGGTGACATTACTATTAATGGTGAAAAACAAACTAAGATTGAAAACTCAATGCCTGGAGGCGGTGGCCCTCAAGGTGGAGGTGGTCCCCAAGGTGGTGGACAACCAGGTGGCTTTGGAGGAGGTCACTAAAGAGTCATAGGATGAAACAGAAAGGAAGTGCCTATGTATATTATTATTCCAGCTTATGAACCAGACAAACGCCTGATTCAGGTGGTTCAAGATATTACCATAAAACTCCCTAAATCCCGTATTATTGTTGTTAATGATGGGAGTGGCCCAGGCTATAATGACTATTACGACGAAACGGCTTTTATTGGAGCGACTGTCCTTACCCATCCTATCAATAAAGGAAAAGGAGCAGCTCTCAAGACAGCCTTTGCTCACATTCAAGAAGAAGTAGTCAGTCAGCACCTTTCGGCTCAACCTATTGTCACAGTTGATAGTGACGGTCAACATCTGATTAAAGATATTGTCCGTGTGGCCAAGGCAACCGAGGAAAATCCAAGTCATCTTGTCTTGGGTGCGCGTGCCTTTGTTGGTAAGGTGCCAGCACGTAGCCGCTTTGGAAATAAGGTGACTGCTGGACTCTTCCGTCTAGTAACTGGCCAAAAGGTGACAGATACTCAGACAGGGCTTCGAGGCATGTCAACTGACCTGGTTCCATGGCTTCTTAATCTGGATGGCAATCGTTTTGAGTACGAGTTTAATATGTTGCTTGAAGCCAAAAAGTCAGGCCATCAAATCTCTGAAGTTCCTATCGAGACCGTTTATCTGGAGGAAAATAAAAGTTCACACTTTCGGCCTATTCGTGATTCCATCCGTATTTACAGCCCTTTTTTAAAGTTCTCTGGCACGGCCGTCTTGGCCTCAGTCATTGATGCAACAGCCTTATTTGTGCTCTTTGCCTTGACGAAGAATCTGCTCCTTTCGGTCGTGCTAGCTCGTGTGATTTCGGCTTCCAGCCAGTGTTTGCTGAACGCCAATGTGGTCTTTAATCCGACAAGCTCCCTCTTTAGATCGAGTGTTCGTTACTTTATGTTGGTCCTGGTCCTCCTGGCCTGTAACTATTTCTTACTTAGTAGTCTAGTTGCTATTGGTTTAGGACTGGTTCTGGCAAAATTAGTCACAGAAACCTTGCTCTTTTTAGTTAGCTACAGGGTCCAACATAACGTCGTTTTTGCTTAATAGCTGACTTGAAAATCGCTAACTGATTGAATAGAGATAGTTTATTTACCTCTCAATTACCTCTAAAAATTTTCCTAAAAATATAGAAAAAACTACCGTTTTCGACATTCGGTAGTTTTTAATGATTGTCAAAATGTTTTTCAATTTACATTATGATTAAAAATTGAAATGACTTGATAAAGACTCGAAATGGCTGAAAAAAATATGCTATAATGAAATTGTTTGAATTATGTAGATTTCATTCAAACTAGGAAAATGAAAAGAGGACCTAAAATGGGAAAAAAGGTACATTATAAGCTTCACAAAGTTAAGAAGCAGTGGGTGACGATTGCCGTCACTTCGGTAGCACTTGCCTCTATCGTAGGTGGTGCTACAGTTGCCAATCAAAAGGTTTCAGCTGATGAAACAACTCAACCAGTTGCCTCTACGACAGCTGAAAGCGATGTTGTGGTCGAAACGCATGAAGTAGCGACTCCAGCAGCAACTGCTACGACAGATGTTACAGCAGTAACAAATGACAAGGCAGCAACTACAGATACTGTAGCAACTCCAACTCCAGCACCAGCAACGGCTACAACTGATACAACTACTAATGCGGCAGCACCAGCAGCGACTGATCGTGCAGCAGTAGCTAATGGTGCTACAGAAACACCAGCAAATGCAACTGTAGCAACAGATACAACGCTTACAGTAGCTGAAAAACCAAAATCTGGTGTTACTGAAAAAGAAGAAACAGCAGCACTCTCTTTGGACAACATCAAACAAGTTGATGGTAAATACTATTATGTCAAAGAAGATGGTTCATACAAAACAAACTTTGCTGTTTCAGTTAATGGCCAGTTGCTTTACTTCGGTAAAGACGGTGCTTTGACAAGCACATCAACACACTCATTCACACCAGGTACAACTAATCTAGTTGATGCTTTCTCTTCACATAACCGTGCTTACGATTCTAAGAAAGAAAGCTTCGAGTTGGTAGATGGGTACTTGACACCAAACAGCTGGTACCGTCCAGTTACTATTTTGGAAAATGGTGAAAAATGGCGTGTATCAACTGAGAAAGACTTCCGTCCACTTTTGATGGCATGGTGGCCTGATGTAGATACACAAGTTGCCTACCTCAATACTTTCTCTAAACACTTTAACCTTAACGCAACTTATTCAACTAGCCAAAGTCAATCTGAATTGAATGCAGCTGCTAAGACAATTCAAATTAAGATTGAACAAGAAATTTCAGCTAAAAAATCAACTGAATGGCTTCGTCAAGCAATTGAGTCTTTTGTAAAAGAACAAGACCAGTGGAATACTACAACTGAAAACTATACCCTTGCTGACCACCTTCAAGGGGGAGCTCTTCTTTATGTCAATAATGATAAGACACCTTGGGCAAATTCCGATTACCGTTTGCTTAACCGTACACCAAGTAACCAAGATGGTTCTCTAAATGGTACAGGAAGATACTTGGGTGGTTATGAATTCCTACTTGCCAATGACGTTGATAACTCAAATCCAGTTGTGCAAGCTGAGCAGTTGAACCAAATTCACTATCTTGTGAACTGGGGATCAATTGTTATGGGTGATAAGGATGCTAACTTTGATGGTATCCGTGTTGATGCAGTTGATAATGTTGATGCAGACCTTCTCCAAGTTTATACAAACTACTTCCGCGCAGCCTTTGGTGTGGATAAATCTGAAGCCAATGCACTCGCTCACATTTCTATCCTTGAAGCTTGGGATTTAAATGATAATGCTTATAATCAAAAACATGATGGTGCAGCCCTTGCCATGGATAATAACCTTCGTTATGCAATTATGGGTGCACTTTATGGATCGGGCTCTTCATTGAAAGATTTGATTACTAGCAGTTTGACAGACCGTACAAATAATAGTAAGTATGGAGATACACAAGCTAACTATATCTTTGCGCGTGCTCATGATAACCTTGTTCAAGATATCATTCGTGATATTGTTCAAAAAGAGATCAATCCAAAATCAGATGGTTATACCATGACTGATGCTGAATTGAAACGTGCCTTTGAAATCTATAATGAAGATATGAAGAAGGCAGAAAAACGTTATACTATTAACAATATTCCAGCTGCCTATGCTTTGATTCTTCAAAATATGGAGCAGGTAACTCGTGTTTATTATGGAGATCTTTATACGGATAACGGCCAATATATGGCTACCAAGTCTCCTTACTACGATGCTATCACAACGCTCTTGAAGAACCGTATGAAATATGTTTCAGGTGGACAATCGATGAAAGTCGACACGTTCAATGGAAAAGAAATCTTGTCATCTGTTCGTTACGGTAAAGATATTATGACTGCTGACCAAACTACGGGTGTAGCAGAGACAAGTAAACATTCTGGGATGTTGACCCTTATTGCCAATAATCAGGATTTCTCATTGGGTGATGGTACTTTGAAAGTTAACATGGGTAAACTTCATGCTAACCAAGCCTACCGTCCATTACTTCTTGGTACTGATAAGGGAATTGTCACTTACGAAAATGATGCAGCAGCAGCTGGAAAAATTAAATACACTGATGCTGAAGGGAACTTGACTTTTAGTGGAGATGAAATTAAGGGGTATCGAACTGTTGATATGAGAGGTTATCTTGGTGTTTGGGTACCAGTAGGTGCACCTGATAACCAAGATATCCGTGTTAAAGGTTCAGATAAGAAACTTGACAAGACATTTTCTGCTACTGAAGCATTGGACTCACAAGTTATCTATGAAGGTTTCTCAAACTTCCAAGATTTTGTTGAAAAAGATAGCCAATATACTAATAAATTGATTGCAGAAAATGCAGAACTCTTCAAGTCATGGGGAATCACATCATTCGAGATGGCTCCTCAATTTGTATCGGCTGATGACCGTACCTTCCTTGATTCTGTTATCCAAAATGGTTATGCCTTTACTGACCGATATGACCTTGCCATGAGCAAGAATAACAAATACGGTTCTAAAGAAGATCTTCGTGATGCACTTAAGGCGCTTCACAAGCAAGGTATTCAAGCAATTGCTGACTGGGTACCAGATCAACTTTACCAATTGCCAGGACAAGAAGTTGTAACAGCAACACGTGCAAATAGTTATGGTACTCCAAAGGCCAATGCTTATATCAATAACACTTTATATGTTGCAAATTCTAAATCATCAGGTAAGGACTTCCAAGCTCAATATGGTGGTGAGTTCCTTGATGAGCTCCAAAAGAAATATCCACAGTTGTTTGAAGATGTGATGATATCAACTGGTAAGAAGATTGATCCATCTGTTAAAATCAAGCAATGGTCTGCTAAGTACATGAATGGTACTAATATCCTTGGTCGTGGTAATCGTTATGTTCTCAGTAACGATGCTACTGGTCGCTATTATCAAGTTACTGATAATGGCATCTTCTTGCCAAAACCTTTGACAGATCAAGGTGGTAAGACAGGTTTCTACTATGATGGTAAGGGTATGGCCTACTTTGATAATAGTGGTTTCCAAGCTAAGAATGCCTTCATTAAATATGCTGGAAATTACTATTACTTCGATAAAGAAGGTTATATGTTGACTGGTCGTCAAGATATCGATGGTAAGACTTATTTCTTCTTGCCAAATGGTGTACAGCTTCGTGATTCTATTTATCAACAAGATGGTAAATATTATTACTTTGGTAGCTTTGGTGAGCAATACAAAGATGGTTACTTTGTATTCGATGTACCGAAAGAAGGTACTTCAGAAACAGAAGCTAAATTCCGTTATTTCTCACCAACTGGAGAAATGGCTGTTGGCTTGACTTATGCTGGTGGAGGATTGCAATACTTTGATGAAAATGGCTTCCAAGCTAAAGGTACTAAGTATGTGACTCCAGACGGAAAACTCTACTTCTTTGATAAAAATTCAGGTAATGCCTACACAAATCGTTGGGCAGAAATCGATGGTATCTGGTATGAATTCAACGATCAAGGCTATGCACAAGCTAAGAAGGGTGAATTCTACACAACAGATGGCTCAACATGGTTCTACCGTGATGCAGCTGGTAAAAATGTGACAGGTGCCCTTACTTTGGATGGTCACGAATACTACTTCCGTGCAAATGGTGCCCAAGTTAAAGGTGAATTTGTTACTGAAAATGGCAAGATTAGCTACTACACTGTAGATAATGGTTACAAGGTTAAAGACAAGTTCTTCGAAGTAAACGGCAAGTGGTACCATGCTGATAAGGATGGTAACCTCGCTACAGGTCGTCAAACGATTGACCACCTTAACTATTACTTCAATGCTGATGGAAGCCAAGTCAAATCTGATTTCTTCACTCTTGATGGTGGTAAGACATGGTACTATGCCAAAGATAATGGTGAAATCGTGACAGGTGCCTATAGCATTGGCGGTAAAAACTATTACTTCAAAGAAGATGGTAGCCAAGTTAAAGGTGACTTTGTTAAGAATGCTGATGGTTCACTTTCTTACTATGATAAAGATTCAGGGGAGCGTCTCAATAACCGTTTCTTGACAACTGGTAACAATGTTTGGTACTACTTCAAAGATGGTAAGGCTGTAACAGGACGCCAAAATATCGATGGTAAAGAGTATTACTTTGATCATTTGGGACGTCAAGTTAAAGGTAGCCCAATCAGCACACCAAAAGGAGTAGAATACTACGAATCAGTTCTTGGAGAACGTGTGACAAACACATGGATCACTTTCCAAGACGGTAAGACTGTCTTCTTCGATGAAAATGGTTATGCTGATTTTGATAAATAATCAATCAATCTAATCTTAATCTGAGAGATTAAGTGAAAAACGATATGATTTGACATGAATTTATAGGTGAAATTTCTTGAAAACGAGAATCGTTTAAAGAAATTTTGCCTTTTTTTGCTCCTTAAAGAAAAAAATCTGACAAATATCAATTTTGAGTCAGAATCGTTGTAAAAGCCATTGTATCAAGGGTTTTAGTGGTTTTTATAGAAAATAGTTTTACTTATCAAATGATATGAAAATGAGAATTGAAAGCCTATGAAATAGGTGTGTTACAAAACTTTTCTAATGTTGCTGTTATGTTACATATAATTTATAAAAAAACAATTAATTCGAGAAATAGTTAGAAAATAATGATATAATGTAATTGTTTGAAATCGGATAGATTTCAGTCTGATTTTGACAAATAAAATCACGGGGAAAATTATAATGGAAAATAAGATACACTATAAGCTTCATAAAGTTAAGAAGCAATGGGTCACAATTGCAGTTGCCTCTGCAGCACTTGCTACTGTCGTAGGAGGATTGTCTGCAACAACATCTTCAGTTTCAGCGGATGAAACTCAAGATAAGACAGTAACTCAATCAAATTCAGGTACAACAGCTTCTTTAGTTACTTCTCCTGAAGCAACCAAAGAAGCCGATAAACGTACAAATACAAAAGAAGCAGATGTTTTAACACCTGCTAAAGAAACAAATGCTGTAGAAACAGCGACTACAACGAACACACAAGCAACAGCTGAAGCAGCTACAACAGCAACAACTTCTGATGTAGCGGTGGCAGCTGTTCCAAATAAAGAAGCAGTTGTGACAACAGATGCACCAGCTGTTACAACTGAAAAAGCAGAAGAACAACCAGCAACAGTGAAGGCTGAAGTTGTAAACACAGAAGTTAAAGCGCCAGAAGCTGCTTTGAAAGATTCAGAAGTAGAAGCTGCGCTTTCCTTGAAAAACATCAAAAACATTGATGGTAAATATTACTATGTTAATGAAGATGGTTCACACAAAGAAAACTTTGCCATTACTGTAAATGGTCAATTGCTTTACTTCGGTAAAGATGGTGCCCTTACAAGCTCATCAACATACTCTTTCACACCAGGAACAACAAATATTGTTGATGGTTTCTCAATAAATAACCGTGCCTACGATTCATCTGAAGCTAGCTTTGAATTGATTGATGGTTATTTGACTGCAGATAGCTGGTACCGTCCAGCTTCTATCATCAAAGATGGTGTAACTTGGCAAGCATCAACTGCAGAAGATTTCCGTCCACTTTTGATGGCTTGGTGGCCAAATGTAGATACACAAGTTAACTACTTGAACTACATGTCTAAAGTATTTAACTTGGATGCTAAATATTCAAGTACAGATAAGCAAGAAACTTTGAAAGTTGCTGCTAAGGACATTCAAATCAAGATTGAGCAAAAGATTCAGGCTGAAAAATCAACACAATGGTTGCGTGAAACTATTTCTGCTTTTGTTAAGACACAACCACAATGGAACAAAGAAACTGAAAACTACTCTAAAGGTGGCGGCGAAGATCACCTTCAAGGTGGTGCCCTTCTCTATGTAAATGATTCACGTACACCATGGGCTAACTCTAACTATCGTCTTTTGAACCATACGGCTACTAATCAAAAGGGTACAATTGATAAGTCAGTTCTTGATGAGCAGTCAGATCCAAACCACATGGGTGGTTTCGACTTCTTGCTAGCTAATGACGTAGATTTGTCAAACCCAGTTGTTCAAGCGGAACAATTGAACCAAATCCACTACCTTATGAACTGGGGTTCAATCGTTATGGGTGACAAGGATGCTAACTTCGATGGTATCCGTGTCGACGCGGTAGATAATGTCGATGCAGACATGCTTCAACTCTACACAAACTACTTCCGTGAGTACTATGGTGTTAACAAATCTGAAGCAAACGCTCTTGCCCACATCTCAGTCCTTGAAGCATGGAGTCTTAATGACAACCACTACAATGACAAGACAGATGGCGCTGCGCTTGCTATGGAAAACAAACAACGTTTGGCTCTCCTCTTCTCATTGGCTAAACCAATCAAAGAACGTACACCAGCTGTAAGTCCTTTGTATAACAATACTTTCAACACGACACAACGTGATGTTAAGACTGACTGGATTAACAAAGATGGAAGTAAGGCCTATAACGAAGACGGAACAGTTAAACAGTCTACAATCGGTAAATACAACGAGAAATACGGAGATGCGTCAGGAAACTACGTCTTTATCCGTGCCCATGATAACAACGTTCAAGATATTATTGCTGAAATCATCAAGAAAGAAATCAATCCAAAATCAGATGGTTTCACGATTACTGATGCTGAAATGAAGCAAGCCTTTGAGATTTACAACAAAGACATGCTCAGCAGCGACAAAAAATATACCTTGAACAACATCCCAGCAGCCTACGCTGTTATGTTGCAAAACATGGAAACAATCACTCGTGTCTACTATGGAGACCTTTATACAGATAATGGTCACTACATGGAAACTAAGTCTCCATATTACGATACAATTGTTAACTTGATGAAGAGTCGTATCAAGTATGTATCTGGTGGACAAGCGCAACGTTCATACTGGTTGCCAACTGATGGTAAGATGGACAATTCAGATGTTGAACTTTACCGCACAAATGAAGTCTACACTTCAGTACGTTATGGTAAAGATATCATGACAGCTGATGATACAGAAGGTTCTAAATATAGCCGTACTTCTGGTCAGGTAACACTTGTAGTGAACAATCCAAAATTGACTTTGGATCAATCAGCTAAACTTAATGTTGAAATGGGTAAAATCCATGCCAACCAAAAATACCGTGCTTTGATTGTTGGTACAGCTGATGGTATCAAGAACTTTACATCTGATGCAGAGGCAATCGCAGCAGGTTACGTGAAAGAAACAGACAGCAATGGTGTCTTGACTTTCGGTGCGAATGATATCAAGGGTTATGAAACATTTGATATGTCTGGATTCGTAGCAGTTTGGGTTCCAGTTGGAGCTTCAGATGATCAAGATATCCGAGTAGCGCCTTCAACAGAAGCTAAAAAAGATGGAGAGTTGACTCTTAAAGCGACTGAAGCTTATGATTCACAATTGATCTACGAAGGATTCTCTAACTTCCAAACTATTCCAGATGGTTCAGATCCTTCAGTTTATACTAACCGTAAGATTGCTGAAAATGTTGATTTGTTCAAATCATGGGGCGTAACATCATTTGAAATGGCACCTCAATTTGTATCTGCTGACGATGGTACCTTCCTTGACTCAGTCATCCAAAATGGTTATGCCTTTGCAGACCGTTACGATCTTGCCATGAGTAAGAACAATAAATACGGTTCTAAAGAAGACCTTCGTGATGCTCTTAAGGCACTTCACAAAGCTGGTATCCAAGCAATCGCTGACTGGGTTCCAGACCAAATTTACCAATTGCCAGGTAAAGAAGTAGTAACTGCAACTCGTACTGATGGTGCAGGACGTACGATTGCGGACGCTATCATCGACCATTCACTTTATGTGGCTAACTCTAAGTCATCAGGCAAAGACTACCAAGCTAAATACGGTGGTGAATTCTTGGCTGAACTTAAAGCTAAATACCCTGAAATGTTCAAGGTAAACATGATCTCAACTGGTAAACCAATTGATGATTCTGTTAAATTGAAACAATGGAAGGCTGAATACTTCAACGGAACAAACGTTCTTGAACGTGGTGTTGGCTACGTACTTAGCGATGAAGCAACTGGTAAATACTTCACTGTCACTAAAGAAGGTAACTTCATTCCTCTTCAATTGACAGGTAAAGAAAAGGTTATTACTGGATTCTCAAGTGATGGTAAAGGAATCACTTACTTCGGTACAAGTGGTACACAAGCTAAATCTGCCTTTGTAACCTTCAATGGTAACACTTATTACTTTGATGCTCGTGGTCACATGGTTACTAACAGTGAATACTCACCAAATGGTAAAGACGTTTATCGTTTCTTACCAAATGGTATCATGTTGAGTAATGCCTTCTACATTGATGCTAATGGTAATACCTACCTTTATAACTCTAAAGGTCAAATGTACAAGGGTGGTTACACTAAATTTGATGTTTCTGAAACTGATAAAGACGGTAAAGAATCTAAGGTTGTGAAATTCCGTTACTTCACTAATGAAGGTGTCATGGCCAAAGGTGTTACGGTTATTGATGGCTTCACACAATACTTTGGAGAAGACGGTTTCCAAGCTAAAGATAAGTTAGTAACCTTTAAAGGTAAAACTTATTACTTTGACGCACACACTGGTAATGCTATCAAGAACACTTGGAGAAACATTGAAGGTAAATGGTATCACTTTGATGAAAATGGTGTTGCCGCTACAGGTGCCCAAGTGATTAACGGCCAAAAACTTTACTTTAATGAAGATGGAAGTCAAGTTAAAGGCGGCGTTGTTAAGAATGCAGACGGTACTTATAGCAAGTACAAAGAAGGTTCTGGAGAGCTAGTGACTAACGAATTCTTCACAACTGATGGCAATGTTTGGTACTATGCAGGCGCTAATGGTAAGACTGTTACAGGTGCTCAAGTTATCAATGGACAACACCTCTACTTTAATGCAGACGGAAGCCAAGTTAAGGGTGGTGTTGTTAAGAATGCAGATGGTACTTATAGCAAGTACGATGCTGCAACAGGTGAACGCTTGACTAATGAATTCTTCACAACAGGCGACAACAATTGGTACTACATCGGTGCTAATGGTAAGACAGTAACTGGTGAAGTTAAAATTGGTGACGATACTTATTACTTTGCTAAAGATGGTAAACAAGTAAAAGGTCAAACAGTAAGTGCTGGCAATGGTCGAATTAGCTATTACTATGGTGATAGTGGTAAGAGAGCTGTTAGCACATGGATAGAAATTCAACCAGGAGTTTACGTTTACTTTGATAAGAATGGTATTGCTTATCCACCTAGAGTGCTAAACTAATTGATTTAAAAAGGAGGACTTTGGTTCTCCTTTTTAAATTTTATGGGAACGAGTCTTTTTATGACAAAATTATAATCTATTGTTAATGTGATAAAAATATCATTAAAATAAGTTTTATTAACTTTTTTTGATAATAAAAAATGATATAATAAGTAAGTCTTTAAGGTGTAGATTTTAAGACAAAAAATATATTGGGGAAAAATTGAATATGGAAAATAAAGTACGCTATAAACTGCACAAAGTGAAGAAGCAGTGGGTTACTTTGGCTGTCGCTTCAGTAGCTTTGGCTACCATTGTTGGTGGTAGTGTTGCCACATCTTCACTCGCTTCGGCAGAAGAAACAAATAACTCTAATGGATCACCTTCAACAACTAC
>OGRO01002915.1_pt1 | contig 12788 bp, 16 predicted proteins | sample 1553451 | NCBI WGS metagenome assembly OGRO01 (sample SAMEA2580021, study PRJEB22360) | human gut metagenome
CAATAAGTTCATCAATGGTAATATATTTTGTCTTAGTACTCATTATTTCACCTTCTTATTTAACTATTATAAGAGGAAAAATACTTTCCTCTTATAATTAACAATTAACACCTTTAACTTTTAATTCTTCTACTTCATCTAGTTTCTTTTTTTCTTTTTTAGGTTTAGTTATTCTTCTAGACTCTAGTATTAACCATAATTGGTTAGATACATATATTGAAGAGAAAACACCCGCTATAAATCCTACTAATAAAGCTAAATTGAAGTTTAATATTTCACTTGCTCCAAAAATTATTAAACAAATTATTGGAATTATAGTTGTTATAGTAGTCATGATTGATCTAAAGAAAGTTAATCTTACAGAATCGTTTACGATATCTTTTAGTTTTTCTTTATCAATATTTTTTCTGTTTTTATAATTTCTTCTTATCATATCGAATGTTACAATAGTATCATTTATAGAGTATCCTATAATGGTAAGAAGAGCCGCTATAAAGATGGAATCTATTTCTAATTTAAATACTCCAAAAAAGATAGTTGTTATTAATACGTCGTGAAGCAATGCCACTATACCTGATATAGCATAATTAAATCTAAATCTAATACTTACATATGCTGTTATACCTAGAAAGGCTACTAATACTGCTATGATAGCATTTTTAATTAATTGTTTTTTTACTAGGTCTGATACTACATAGATATCTGCACTAGTATTATATTCTTCTTCTAGTTTTTTAGATAATTCTTTTACTTCATCTTTATTTAGTTTTTCTTTAATTGTTATAGTAGTTGAATCTTTAGTACTATTAATTTTATCGATAGTATATCCTTCTAATGATACTTTATCAGTTGTATTTACTGTTATACTAGTACCTCCAGTAAAATCTACTGCAAAATTAAATCCTTTTATTAGAGAATATGTAAGTCCTCCTACTATGACTATTAAAATTATTGGAAGCATAATTTTTCTTGAATTTACAAAATCTAATTTTTTGAATGGTATTCTTACTTCTTTAGCAGGAATTATTTTCTTTTTAGGTAATCCTATAAATAAATTTATTTTATTATCAAATACTTCACTCTTAGCAAATAATAGTATGACATATTTTTCTAGGTATACTAGGATGGCTATTGTTAAAATAATATTTATTATTAACATTGTTGCGAATCCTTTTACTGAACTTTGTCCTAAAATAAATAGTATTACCGCTACTATAAATGTTGTGATATTAGCATCTAAGATACTTGAAAGTGATTCCTCATTACCTAACTTTACAGCTTTTTCTAATGGAACACCAATTTTTAATTGATCCTTTATTCTTTCAAAAGTTATAATTGATGCATCTACTGCCATACCAATTCCTAATAACATGGCTGCTATACCTGGTAATGTTAATGTTCCTTGTATTAGATAGAATACTAGGAATGATGCCATTGTATATAGCATAACAGCTACACCTGCTATAAAACCACTGAAATGGTATAAAAGTACAAGTGTTAGTATTACAAAGCATATACCAATAATACCCGCTATTAAAGTTTTGTTTAATGATGCTTCACCATAAGTAGCTTCAACTGTTCTTGAAGATATTTCAGTTAATTTGGTTGGTAGAGATCCTGAATTTATTAATTCTACTAATGATTTGGCTTCTTCTTCAGTGAAATTACCTTGAATTATAACATCTGATGAAAAGGCTTGTGATACTCTAGCTGCACTTAAACATCTTGATGATGATAGTGATCCACATTTATCTTTTTCTTTGTAATATGAATCAGTATTTTCATCATAGTCTAACCAAATAACGATAATATTATTTGTCATGTCTTTTACACTGTTAGTTACATTATAAAATTTTTCATTATCTTTTATTGATAAACTTACAGCAGGATGTCCATACTGATCAGAAGTTACTTTTGCCGCTCCACCTAGAACATCAGCGGTCATTAGAAGATTATCAGAATAATCACGAAATGATAATACGGCTGTTGAAGATATTACTTCTCTCGCTTCATCTTTATTGGTGATACCCGCTAAGGCTATTCTGATACGATTACCATCTTCAATACTTATTTCTGGTTCATTTACTCCTAAAATATCTACTCTTTTTAAAATGGCTTTATATGTATTATATACCATATCTGAATCTAATTCTTTACCATCTAATGGTTCTATTTGATATAGTACCTCAAAACCTCCTTGAAGATCTAATCCATAATTAGTATGTTTAAATATTGGAATACATAAATATGCTGATATTAATAGTACACCAAATGATAATACTATTCCAGATATACACTTTATTTTTTTGTTTTTGTTTATTATTACTAGTAATAAAGCTATAAAACTTATTACACTTAATATAATTACTGCTATTTTCATAATATCGTCTCCTTCTTTATATTTAGTCTTCCTTTTTATTCTGGCTTTTTATGAATGTATCTACTTTGATAATATCCACGTCAATAATGTCGTTTACCATTTCTGATATAGTTAGATTTTGATCATAACGCCACTTATTTAATTTTAGATAGTTCCATATATCTAGCATACTAATATAGTCGTATTTTTCTTTAATCATTCTAAGCTTTACTTTTAAAGCTCCTTTTAGATCGTTAAAGAGTTCTTTTTCACTACTATAATCCATAACTAATCACCATAAGTTAATTATACTATATATTGGAAAAAAAGCAAAGAAAAAATAGCAACTTATGCTATTTTTCATCTTCATTTTTCCTTTTTTCAAATAATAATTCTATATCAATGTTTAAAGCATTGGCAATATTACTAACTGCATCGATTGAAAAGTTTTTCTTACTATTTGGAGCCTCTATTCGTCTGATAAATTCATGTGAATATTCGGTCTTTTCTGCTAATTCGGCTTGTGTCATTTTTCTCTCTTTTCGATAATGTTTAATATTCTTGGCAATTAGTTCATATATATCATAATGTTTTTCACGCTTTCTTTCCAACATGCATCACCTTAATGTTATTTTCTCACAAAATAACAATTTTTTATGTAAACCATTTGGTTACATTATTAATATTTGTTGCTTATTTATGCTACATTTTGGTAATTACTTTTTATTTTTTTTAATGCCTTACCCTCCCCTCTTGATACCGCTACTTGATTCATTTTGAGAATACTTGCTATTTCTGTTTGTGTTTTATCTTCAAAATATCTTAAATAAATTATTTCTTTATCAGGGCTTGGAAGTTTGTTAATCATATCATATAACATTATATTATCTATATTATAATAATCTTTTTGATCGCCAATTGTATCGGATAATGATAAATCTTTACTATCAGTATATATTATTCTATCTAAACTATCCACTGGATTCATAGCAAGCATGACTTCATCTATTATTTTTTTATCTATTTCGATAAACATAGCTATTTCTTCATTAGAGGGTTCTTTCATTAATTTTTGACTTAAAATTATCTTTGCTTCGTTTATCTTTTTATATAATTTATAGTAGTCTCTTACTAATTTAATATTTCTACTATTATATACATAAGAATATATTTCACCATATATGTATTTACAGGCATAAGTAGAAAATTTTGTATTTTTATTATCTTGATAATTATTATATGCTTTTATTACTCCTTTAACCCCTTCTTGGTATAAATCTTCTTTATCATAACTTTTAAAATATTTGTTTATTATGGCATAAATAAGACCATTACAAGAGGTAATTATATCTTCATATTTATTCATTAGATCATCCTTTCAAATAGTTTAAAAGCATCATACTCATTATCTATTTTAGGAATATCTTTAAATAGTCTTTTTGATATGTTAAATTTATCACAGATAATTATATTTCCTTTATTATTTTTAAAGTTTTTATATAATTTTTTTAAATATTTTATACTATAACTATCTATTGAATATATATCATCTATGTTAATTACAATGTATTTAAAGTCTTCATCTACTATTCCTTTAACGGTATTTTTGTTTAAATCTCCCTTCACTCTTATAAAAAGTATTCCTCTTCTAAACTCCATACTAGTTTTTAACACTTTTATTCACCTCTATTATAATTTAGCATATCTTTTATTTTTAATATACATATTCGACAAAACTAGACCTTTATTTTTTTCGACATCTTTCACCTCCTAGTAATCCCTCTATATATATAAACACTAAAAAGGTTAAAAAAATGTAACTTTTTGGATTTTATTTAAAATTATTTAAAAAAATAAAAAAAGACTTATATTTTTAAGTCTCCTTTTATTATTTCTTGTAGATTACGAATAAATATTGTAAATATATTAGCTTTATCTATATTTTCTGTTACTGTTGCATCAATATTAGATATTACTTTATTGTTTTCAATAATATCGATGGTACCGATAGTATCTCCTTTTTTTACTGGAGCTATGATAGTAGAAATGTTTGTTTTATATGTTATATTTCTATCTTCATCTGTTTTTTTGCTTAAAATGGTTATGGTTTCTTTAGATGTTATATTTGCTTTTGTTTTTTTACCTAATTCTACTTTTACTGACTTTAGTTTTGTATTATTATCAACTATATTTTTTACTGTATATATATTATATCCATAATCTAGCATTTTTGTTGTATCACTACTTCTCTTTGCCGCTGTGGGTTCATTCATTACTACTGTTATTAGACGCATGTTATCTTTTTTAGCGGTGGCTGTTAAGCAATAGCCTGCTCCTTTAGTAAAACCTGTTTTTAAGCCATCGGCTCCAGAATAAAATTTTACTAGTTTATTTGTATTGACTAGCCAAAATGGACTCTTAGTATCTTTTCTTAAATAGTCTTCATAAGTTGAACTAAATTCCAATATTTTTTCATGCTTTATTAATTCTTTGGCTATTAGTGACATATCGTAAGCACTTGAATAGTGATTATCAGTATCAAGTCCAGTAGAATTAACAAAATTAGTATTTTTTAAACCGAGTTCTTTAGCTTTAGTATTCATTTTTTTAACAAAGTTTTCTTCACTTCCTGCTATACGCTCGGCCATGGCAACTGTAGCATCATTTCCTGAGGCTATAGTTATTCCTTTTAACATGTCAGTGACGGACATTTTTTCACCAGCTTTTAGGAATATTTGACTTCCACCCATGGATGATGCTTTTTCAGAAGCTGTTATTTGTTCATCCCATTTTAAAGTGCCTTTATCTATTTCTTCCATTATTAAGAGCATACTCATCATTTTTGTCATTGATGCTGGTGGCAATTTTTCATAAGCATTTTTTTGAAATAGTATTTCTCCAGTAGAAGCTTCTATCATAATGGCACTTTTTGCATCAGGAGCTAAGTCTTCTTTTTCTTCTGCATTGACTATAGAAAACAAAAAAAGACAGAATATAAATATTAATATTTTTTTCATATTATCACCTAGTAAAAACTATGCTTTTATTAATATTTTATTCTATCTATTTATTTAATTTATTTTATTAAACTTTTGATTAAACGTTTTGAGTGTTCTTTTTGACTTCTTTTAAAATCGTTGTACGCATTATCAAATCTCGCAAATGATGCTGCTTCTACTTTTTTTAAGTAATTTTTATATGCTTCTTTGGTATTTTCATCATTAAATTTACTTAAGTATGCTTTAGCATCTTCTTCACTTACAAATTTACATTCTTTTTCACAAGTTAAGCCATAATTTGTAATACATGTTTCATGTGGACATTTTACACTTATAACTCTACCTGTTACTTTTTCTCTTATTCCTAATAGTGGTGTATAATTACATATAACTCTGAATTCTTTTAATTCATCGTTACATAGATTAACTTCAAAATAATTTTTTTTCATAATACTTCTCTCCTTGTGCTAATTATTATATGACATTTTATCTTATTTGTCAATATTAGAGATAATATAGGTATTTGTAGGTGTCATAAAATATGGTTTTGAGTAAACTATATTAGATATCACGTAAAGGAGGTATATATATGTATTATTACGGAGGATATTCTGGAGGTTATGGCAATAGTGGATGTGGTTGCGGAAGTAATATGAGCTATGCCTATCCTTCATACGGCTATGGCTATACAGGTGGTTATGGTAGCAGTGCCGCTATTATATTAGTATTATTTATATTACTAGTAATTATAATAGGTTCAAGAGTAACTGCATAATATTTAGGGAAAATACTTCCCTTTTTTTTATTTTTATGTTAAAATATCTTCTGGAAGAAAGGAATGATTGTATGCTTAGAACAAAAGATATACTTGATGAAAAAGATCCACGTGTTAGAGCAGAAAATACAGATGTTGAATTTCCTTTAAGCTTAGAATATAAAAATATTATACCAGAAATGTTAAAACATTTAAGATACTCTCAGATTGAAAAATTATCAAAGAAGTATAACTTAAGACCTGGTATGGGGCTTGCTGCTCCACAATTGGGTATTAATAAAAACTTTTTTGTAGTTTGCTATGAAAGAAAAGAAGGAGTATTTGATGATTATGTGCTTATTAATCCTAAGGTTATTTCTTATTCTGAGGAAATGATTTATGCTGGTGAAGGAGAAGGATGTTTAAGCGTTAATCGTGAAGTTGATGGTATTGTACCAAGACATGCTAGAATTACAGTTGAAGGATATGATTTGGAAGGTAATTTAATTAAATATCGTGTTCGTGAGGATTTGGCTATTGCTTTTCAACATGAACTTGATCATTTAAAGGGAATTTTATTTGTAGATTATATTGATCCTGGTGATCCATATAAAAATGCTGATAATATGCGTGAAATATAAAAAACATGTTAATATGACATGTTTTTATTTTAATACTAAGATTAATATGGTTATTACTAATAATAGTAATATAGAACCTATAATTATTAAAATTTTATTATTTAGAAAGCCATTTTTATTCATACTATTTAGTAAGTTGATTTTAAACATATCTCTCTCAGCATGAGATTTAGATATCATTACTCCTTTGTATGTTTGAAGTTCTTTCTGATGGCCTTCACTTAATATTTCTTCTGGAGTTATGGTATCTAACATTATTATTTTTTGATTTTCATAAAGAGTATAATGTAATACTACATCTCCATGTACTTGTGAGAACATTCTATCAGTAGGAAGCTTAAATTCATATTTAATTATTCCTTCTTTACTATTTTTGGATACAATCACTCCTTGCATGTTTCCATCACGTAATTTTGGTACACAGTCAAATATTAATTTTTTGTAAGCTAGCATATTATATTTTTTTAATGCTCTTGTTTTTTTGTTGAATTCGTTTTCATTTAAGTATTCTACTACATATGTATGCATTTTATCACCTATATACATTTTACTACATATTTGTTTTTTTTTAAATACTTTTTGATAAAATATTTGAAAAACGAAGAAAAATTAAATTTTCTTCGTTTTGATAAGCATTTTACTTTTACTTTTATTTAGTATTTGCCCAGCTTCTTTAATTCCTATTATTTTTTCATCTGAATTGTCTTGATGTTTCATTTTTTCTTCTTTATATCTTGAATATACTACTACATTTACAGCTGTATTAATGGTTGGATTACTTTTATAATATTCTTTTTCTTCATCATTCATTTTTTCTATGAATGATGTTGATTTTAGGCTATCTACTAAAAATGGTTTTATTTTATTATATTTTATTACTTTATCTGCTGCTATAAATAGATTTACTATAGGGAAAAGTAATAATAAATTTTTATAATTGTGTTTTCTTTTATTTTGATTTGTATTGTTTAATACTTTTTTAGTATTTATTTTATATCCTTTATCAGCGGTATCTTTATACATTCTAAATTCATTATATCTTACTACTATTACACTTACTACACTTGATATTACACATGCTCCTAATATTAACATAAGTTTCCTTCCTTTCAGAGCTGCTATTATATCATTACTAGACTTTATTGTCAAATATTATTTGCTATTTATTTAAAGTGCTATTTCCTGTTTTATAGTCTATAGTTATGCCATCTTGAATATTGTAAACAAAGACATTGAATTTTATTCCTTTTCCGTTATCTTCGATAGATAAGGCTTCCATTTCTACTCCTGTTGCTAATAAGTTGTTACCTTCAAATATTGGTGTTACACGATATAAAACATGATTATTTGTTTCTTTTATATATTTGGCTACTTTATTTTCGAACTCTAACATACCTACTGTATTCATACTTCTAGTACAAGTTATTAAATTTTTTTCATTGGCGTTTTCACCTGTTAGTTGATACCCTATTAAATGGCATCTATTATATAGATATTTACCTTCTACTATATCATACTTTACTGTATGCCAACCACTAGGCTTTATTCCACCTATACTACCTCTTTTTTCAGTGGGCATCAGGCTTTTATCAATATTGGCATAAGCTGTTGTACATCTTCCTAGGTTATCTAATTCACCATATTTTTCAAAAGTAGTTGTATTTTTTTCTTCTTCTTTGAAATATGGTTCATTATCGTTAATTATAACATATGATTTATTACTATATTCTGGTATTTCTTCTAAAGACGATACTGTTGTTTCGGAAGTAGCTGTAGTATTACCTATGATATTGTTTATATCTATATTATAATATTCTATTACAAATATTATTAATATTGGTAGTAATGCTATACTATATTTTTTTAATTTATTTTTTTTCATATTTATACCTCTTGTAGTGATATTCTACTACTATTACATTATAACATAAATATTATGCTTTATGTTATTTATTTAAAAAAATCAACTAGAAATAGTTGATTTTTTAAGTTATGCTCAAAGTAATTTGAGTTTTTGTTAAATATGGTGCTGAATGTAAGAATTGAACTTACCCCTGAAGCTTACCATGCTTCTGTACTACCACTATACTAAATCAGCGGAAATTAATATTATTTGAATAATATTAATTTTGCAAATATGATTAATGCAAGTATTACTCTATAGAAAGCAAAGACTGAAAAATCATGTTTTTTGATATAATTTAGTAGGAATTTTATTGTTAAAATACCCATTGCGAATGATGTTATTATTCCTACTATTACTTCTTTAGTAAATACTAGGTCACCAACTTTTAATACTGTGGCACCACATATTACTGGTACTGATAATAGGAAGGTAAATTTTGTTATTGCTTCTTTTGATATTCCTTGTAATCTTCCTGCTAGAATTGTAGTACCACTTCTTGAAAAACCTGGTATTACTGCAAAAGCTTGAGAAATTCCTATTATTATTGCTTGCTTTAATGTTATATTTTCAAATTTTGTTTCTTTCTTATAATGCTTACTAGCCCATTTGTCTCCAACATATATTAGAACACCCATTACAGCTAGTGATAAAGCTATTAACCATATTTTGTTTCTTATTACATTTTCTATTATGTCATCTAGTAATAGTCCTACTAAAGCGGCAGGTATTGTTGCTACTACTAAATACCAAAACATTTTTCCGTTTGTTGTCTTCTTCTTTGTTTTTATATCTTTGATGGCTCCAATAAATAAGTCCCACCAATCTTTAAAGAAGAATACTAGTACTGCCATCATTGTACCAAAATGTAGTGCTACATCAAAAGCTAATGATGATTCTTCCCAACCAAATAGGTATGGAAATAGTATTAAATGAGCTGATGATGAGATTGGTAAAAATTCGGCTATCCCCTGAATAATTCCTAATATTATTGCTCTAAATACAGTCAAAATTATTCACCTTCTAATTATTTTCTTTTAATACTTCTACTGCTTTTTCCATGGCCATATTGTATTTTAATACTTCTTTTGAACCGAATTCTTTCATTATTTCTTCTTCAGTTACATTATAGTTTTTGGCTATTTTTGCTATTTCTTTATCAACATCTTTATCTTTAATTTCTATTTTTTCTTCTTTGATTATTGCTTCTAATAAATAACGATATTTTAATCTTGTTTCAGCTTCTTTTTTGATATCTTTCATGATATCTTCTTTTTTTACACCAGCATAAGCGTAGTATAATTCTTCATTTACGCCTTGCATTTCTAATTTTTTTACGAAGTCTTTATACATTTTATCTGCTTCTGCATCGATTATTTCTTCTGGAATTTCAATAGTCATATTTGATGATGCTTTAGCTAATAAATCTTCAACAAATTTGTTTTCTGTGTCATGTTCTTTTTGAGTCTTTATTTCTTCTTCGACAACTTTATTTAATTCTTCTTTATTTGTTACGCCTTCCATGTCTAAGTCTTTAAAGAATTCTTCATCTAAATCAGGAATTACTCTTTTTTTAATGTCATGTACTGTTACGTTGAAGACTACTTCTTTTCCTGCTAAATCCTTAGCCATATAATCTTCTGGGAAAGTTAGTTTTATATCTTTACTTTCTTCTTTTTTCATTCCTACTACGCCTTCTTCAAAGCCTGGTATAAATGAATGACTACCTATTTCTAATGAATATCCTTCAGCTGATCCGCCTTCGAATTCTTCATTATCTTTAAATCCTTTGAAATCGATAATAGCAGTATCGCCTTCTTCTACTGCACCATCTTTTGATACTAGTTCAGCAAATCTATCTAGGATATGTCCTACTTCGTGTTCAATTTCTTCTTTTGTTACTTCTACTTTATCTTTTTTTACTTTTAATTCTTTATATTTTCCTAATTTTACTTCTGGATCTGTAATTATTGTTATATTTACTTCAAAGCCATCATCATCAGCAGATACTATCTCTAGTTTTGGTTCTACTGCTGGTATTAGTTTTTCAGTAACTATTATTTCTCCATATTTAGCATCGATTAGGTCTTCCATTGCACTTCTTACGATATCTCCTGTACCATATTTCTTTTCAAAAACATTTCTTGGTACTTTTCCTTGTCTGAATCCATCTACTTTGGCATTCTTTGATACTTTTGCAAATGCTTTGTCTTTTGCTTTGCTCCATTCTTCTCCACTTACTTTATAGTTTATTTGCTTTTTCATATTTTTTACCTCCCTAACAAATTTCTACTATTTCTACTTCATATTCACCATTAGGAGAGGCTACTTTTTTTACTTCTCCTACTTTTGCGTTCATTATTGCTTTAGCTATTGGACTTTCGTTTGATATTTTATTGTTTGATGGATCTGCTTCTTTTGATCCTACAATACGATATTCTTCTATTTCGTCATCATCTACATATTTTATTTTTACTGTAGTTCCTAATCCCACTTTATCAGTAGATGCTTTCTTTATTATATGGGCATTTTCCATTATTTTTTCTAACTCTTGTATTCTTCCTTCTACTTGTGCTTGTTCTGTTCTAGCTGCATCATAATCAGCATTTTCAGATAAGTCTCCAAGAGCTCTTGCCTCTTTTAAAGCCTTGATAACAGCGGGCCTTTTAACATTCTTTAATTCATTTAATTCTTCTTCTAACTCTAGAAATCCTTCATCGGTTAGATATACTTTATTGTCAGTCATTTTTATTTCCTTCTTCCTCTTTCTATTTGAAATTATTTTTTCTTTTTTACAATTCAAAATTGTACTAAATTTTGATACTTTTGTCAAGTATAAATTTACTTTTATTATATTCTAAAATTTATTATTATTAACTTATTTTTATTCGAATCATATCATTTGGATAAACTTTCTTATCTAGCTTGAATTTTAATATTTCTTCTGGATGCCTACCGATATTTACTTTTTCACCATCTTCATTATATATATCAGGCATTTTGAAACTAAATGGTTTTATATTTGGACCAAATATTTCTACTTCATCACCGGTTTGAAAATAATTTCTTTCGGTTATGGTTACCATGCTGGTTGTCTCATCATAATCTTTAACTATTCCTAGGAAATCTTGATTTGACACTTCATTTCTTCCTAAATAATATTGTTCATTTACGGTTGGTAATTTGTCCCAGAATTGAACGGTTGCTTCTCTATTAGCTACTCTATCTAATATTTTTTGATAATATTCTACTTTTTCTTCGGTTAATTTATTTTCGTAATAATCATCAATTAGATTTCGATAGGTATTTATGACAGTGGCTACATAGTAATTACTGCGCATTCTTCCCTCTACTTTTAGAGAAACTATGCCTATTTCTATCATTTCTTTTACTTTGGTTAACATCATTAAATCTTTTGATGAAGCAGTGAATTTTGTTTCTGATTCTATCTTGTTGTTATTTTTATCATATAATGGGAATTCCCAGCGGCATATTTGAGCACAACCACCACGGTTGGCATCTCTTTTGGTAAAATAATTTGATAATACACATCTTCCGGAATATGATGAACACATTGCACCATGGACAAATGTTTCTATTTCCATACCTGTTTTGTCTATTATTTCTTTTATTTCATTTTTTGACATTTCTCTTGCCAATACGACCCTTTCTACACCTTGTGATTTCCAAAATAATACTGCTTCATAGTTTAATGTAGATGCTTGCGTAGATATATGTACTTTTAAATTTATATTATTATCATTTATTATATCTATTATTAATGGATCTGATACAATTATGGCATCTACTTTAGCTTCTGATAAAGCTATTAAATATTCTTTTACACCTTTTATATCTTCGTTGTGAAAAACGATATTTACTGTTACATAGACTTTTTTATTTAGATTGTGAGCATACTTTACGGCTTCTTGTATTTCTTCAATACTAAAGTTTTTAGCATTAGCACGAAGTGAATAATTTCTTCCTCCTATATAACAAGCGTCTGCTCCATAAAGAAAGGCAAATTTTAGTTTTTCTAGATTTCCAGCGGGTGCTAATAATTCTACTTTTTTATGCATCTTTATCACCTTTCAATCGATAAATTGTTTTTATATTATAGAAGCCTTCATAA
>OGRO01002921.1_pt1 | contig 12782 bp, 7 predicted proteins | sample 1553451 | NCBI WGS metagenome assembly OGRO01 (sample SAMEA2580021, study PRJEB22360) | human gut metagenome
CCGGGTAACTACAACCTGCAGTGGGAGGTTTCCAAGAAACAGAACTACGGTATCGATCTCCAGTTGTGGAGCGATTGGTCGATTACTTTCGACTACTTTATCGAACAGCGTTCGAAGATCCTGAAGACCCAGGGAATGGCTCCGCAGTTTGCGGGTGTGCCCCAGTGGCCTTACTTGAACCTCGGCGTGGTGGATAACTCGGGTTATGAACTCGAAATTAACTACAACAAGTCTTTCAACAAGGATCTGTTCCTCTCTGTAAAGGGTAATTTCAGTTATAACCACAATAAAGTGAAATTCTGGGATGAAGTGCCTTATGCGGACGGTTATTATTACAAGTACCGTACTACGGGGCAGTCGCTCGATCAGACTTTCGGTTACAAGATCGACTGGAGCAACGGCAACGGGTATTTCAATACTCAGGAAGAATTGGACAAGTATACGGAAGGATATGTAGACGAGAACGGCGTCGAACACAAGGGAATTACTTACAACCTTTCTACGGCTCCCCAGTTGGGCGACTTCAAGTACATCGACCAGAACGGGGACGGAATCATCGACGAAAAAGACCGGGTGCCCATCGGTTACACGAAAGTGCCGCGCGTATCTTACGGTCTCAACGTTTCTCTTAATTACAAATGGTTCGACTTTACGGTCTTCCTTCAGGGGGTAGGTAAATATTCGAGCTATTACAGCGGTCAGGGTGTGTACGAGAACATCTATCAGGGTACTTTCTTCAAGTATCACAAAACCGCTTGGACCGCCGAACGTTATGCTGCCGGGCAGAAGATCACTTATCCGAGATTGTCTACCGGAGAAACCTGCTCGAAGATCCAAAATGATTTCTTCGTAATGGACCGTGCTTTTATCCGTCTTAAAGCAATCGAATTGGGTTATACTTTGCCGTCGAATGCTCTGCGTGCAATCGGTATTAATAAATTGAGAGTGTATTTCCGCGGTGATAACCTGGTTACGTGGGATCGTCTGAGAACAAGTACGACAGACCCCGAACAAACGGACCAGATCGGTTATCCTATCGTGAAGACGTTCAACTTTGGATTTAACGTAACATTCTAAGCTACTAAAATTCTCATTATGAAAGTGAAATATATATTTTTATCAGCTATAGCGTCGGTCGTTGCATTGAGTTCGTGCTCGGACGCTTTGGATATGGCTCCGGCTGGTTACATCGACATGTCCACGATATGGAAGGATAACGATAGAGTCGGGGCTTACCTGAATGCTATTTACAGTGGAAGTTATGTTACAGACAAAGGAATCGGACAGTGGTATTTTACTACCAATACTCCGGTTGCCATGTCGGATGATGCGTGGGATGCGGACGCAGAAGTAGAAACGGGATTATATTCGGCTCAGGCTTATAATGGAGTGGCTTCGGCCAGCAACCATCCGTTGTTAAGAAGCGGTAATATCAGTTGGGGCAATCTGTATGAAGGCGTGCGTAAATGCAATATCTTTTTGACTCATATCGATTCGGCAACGGTTACCGAAGAGAAGAACCGCGCCCGTTGGAAAGCCGAGGCTTATTTGTTGCGGGCTTATTTCTATGCGGAATTGATTCGTTATTTCGGTTCGATGGCTCCGCTTATAAAGACTGCCACTGCTTATACGGATGATTTTGAACAATATGCGATTAAATCTACTTACCGTGAGTTGGTCGAGTCTATCATTGCCGATTGCGATTCGGCGCTGGCGGAACCGGCAGTTCCTTGGAGAATTACTACCGGCGGAGAATCGAACCGGGTAACGAAAGCGTTGGCTTGCGCTCTTAAGTCCCGTTATTCGCTTTATGCCGCCAGCCCGCTGAACGCGACGAATGCGCTGGATGCGATGACTTGGGAAGAGGCCTATCAGATCAATAAGGAAGCGTTGGCTAGTTTGCGTGAGAACAGCTATGAACTTTATAAAACGTGCAAGAATCCGTCCGAATACGATGTATTCGCTACCAAAGGGCAGGTGAAATGGAAAAAAGGTTCCGACGCTGCGGCGGCAATGCATGAATATTTCTGTTCAACATTGAGTTATGATGCGAATCCGAACGATAAGGAGACGATTTGGCAAGACCGTGGCGCCCGCGGTGATATGTGGTTTATCAACGGGATCGGTTTCCAGGGATATTATAAGTGCGGATTGACGCCGACGCAGGAACTGGTCGATCAGTATGAAAATGTAAAATACAACAGCAGTACTGCCTTGGAAAGTTATCCGGTTGTCGATTTGGCGTTGCCTTACTGGGATAATACGCATTTGAAACCGAATTTTAATCCTGAAAATACGATTTTCGATCAGGTTTCGAATCCGTATGGGGACAGGGATCCGCGTTTCTACGTAACGGTCGTTTACAATGAGTGTGTTCGTACCGCCTTCTGGAAAAACGAAGAGATCGACGGTCGTTCGGGAGTTCATTATGTCGGAAATGCCATCCGTTCCAAAACGATCTGGACGAATAAGGAAGACGATTACACCGGTATCCATAGCAGTCGTCGTCAGAGAACGCGTACCGGTTACTATCTCAATAAATACTTGAAGCCGTCCGAAGGAGAGAACGCAGGCGGTAATGTAAAGTATAAAATTTTCCGTTTGGCCGAAATTATTCTGAATACTGCCGAATGCGCTATTAATGCCGGTCATATCCAGGAAGGTATGACGTTGGTCAATGAAATCAGAGACCGCGCGGGGATGCCGGCTTGGCCGACAAGTCTTACGCAGGACGAAGCTCTGTTGTATCTGAAACATGAACGCCGTGTCGAAATGGCGATGGAGGATACCCGTTTGGACGATATGCGTCGTTGGCAGAGGCCCGACGGAGATATGTCGGATTATCAGTGGCCGACGGCTATGGAGATTTCATGGTTGGGCGATGATAAGGAAGGTAAGCCGATGTATACTTACACTCGTAAGCATATTCGGAACTCTCCCCGCCGTTGTTATTCCAATAAGTGGTTGTGGGTGCCCATTCCGTTGAGCGATCAGAATCGGTTGGAAACTTTGACCGGACATGCATGGCAAAATCCCGGATGGTAGTATTTACGGGTTGTGTAAACGATTAAATGATAAATAATATGAGACATAAAGTAAATATTAAAATAGCGCTGTTGCTCACATGCATGTTTTTGAGTGCATTCGGGGCTAAAGTCAGTGCGCAGTCGTCAACCGTCTATACCATCAACGGCGGGGCAACAGGGGTGTCGAAGCGGACGAGTTTGGCAAGCCGCTGTCCGGAGTGGTCGTTAATTCCGAGACGGGAAAGAACGGAACTTCGACAGATATTGAAGGCTCCTATATGCTGACAGTGGACGATGGGAGTAAGGATATCGTTTTTTCTTATCTCGGTTATAAAGATAAAAAGGTGGCCATCGCAGAGAAGGAAACAATCGATGCGAAATTGGAACCCGACGCTTTGAAAAGCGATGAGATCATAGACATGGGTTTCGTTCAGCAACGGCGGGGAGCAATCTCCGGAGCTGTTAGCTCTGTGAAAGGAACTCCGATAGAAGCCGCTCCCGTTTCGAGTTTCGGTGCTGCTATGAACGGTTTTGTGACCAACTTGATGGTACGGGAAAATAACTTTGTACTTGGTAATGAGACGGTTAATATGTTGATCCGCGGCGCTTCGAATCCGCAGAATGGGTGGCAGGCCCCGTTGATTATGATCGATGGCGTGATGTCTTCTTATAATAGTAACGATGTTTTGCGCTATCTGACTGCAAAAGAGGTCGAATCGATTACTTTGTTGAAAGATGCTTCTACGCAGGCTTTGTACGGGGTTAAGGGAAATGCCGGTGTGATCGTAATTACGACGAAACGAGGTAAGAAGGGGCCGGTTCGGATCGATGTTTCTTATGATCAGTCGGTACAGCAGCCGACGATTTCTCCGAAATTCTTACATTCGTGGGAATATGCTACATTAAAGAACGAAGCTACCTATAACGATAATCCGAGCTTGGGTAAAACGCCTGTTTACTCGTCTCTTGACATCGCCAATTATATCTCCGGAGAAAACAGGGATCTGTATCCGGATAACAACTGGCGCGATATGTTCTATAAGAAATTGACTACCATGTCGCGGGCCAATGTAAACGTTACCGGTGGTTCGGATAAGTTCACTTATTTCACACAGGTGAATTTCATGCACCAGGGAGGTCAGTATAAAGTGACCAATGAACGTTATAAGTCCGGGTTCAATACGAACTGGTTCAATTACCGCACGAACGTAGATATTAAGGTGAACAAATACCTGAGCTCATACCTTCGGTTGAGCGGTACCGTAAGACGTGATCGTACTCCGGGCGAGGGTCTCTTTTATAACGTGGATCAGACATTGTTCCAAAATATGTATTATCGTGGAGCGAATGTTTACGGTCCGTTGACGCCTGCCGTATATGACCCGACAGACGGAACGATGTTGGATCCTGGAGGAAAAATAGTCGTTGAAGAGAAGAATCAGTATTCGATTTACGAAGTGTTGAACCGGACGGGGTATAACAAAGCCACCAGCGTGAACATTAATTCACAGTTCGGTTTGGATCTGGATCTGAGTTTCGTGACCAAAGGGTTGAAATTAGGCGGCTATATTGCCTACCAGACCTATGGTTTTAATTCTCTTACCGCCATTCAGAATAACGAACTCGTTAAAAGAAAAGCGACCGACGATCCGTCCGTGCTCGCTTTCGAAACGATCGGTACGACGAAAGATTCCGAACTGATTTACGGGAAAGGTTATTCTTCTTATTATCACTTGGATTATCGGGCTTATTTGGATTATCAGCGTACTTTTGGAAAACATAATGTACAGGCTACCGCTTTTATTTACTACCAGAACCTGTCTAAGGCGGATATGGGGTCTTCCAATAATGTATTGCCTTTCAATACGGTGTTGTCCGGCGTCGAAGCTGCCTATGGGTATGACAACCGTTATTTCGTAAAAGTCGATTTGGGTTATTCTGCGACCGAGCAGTTCGCTCCCGATCGCCGTTGGATCGCTACGCCCGCTATTTCCGGCGCGTGGAATCTGGCGAACGAACATTTTATGAAAAATGTGAAATGGCTGAACGAGTTTAAAATCCGTGCTTCTTACGGACGTACTGCCGAGGACGATTTGCAGAACGGACGTCATGGCTATCTGGATGAGAACAAGTTTGGTTCTGGCGGTTCGGTTCCCGTGTTGGCTTATTCTACATGGGAAGATAAAAAGGGATATGCTTTGCTTCAGGCACAAACGATGCTCAAGCAGAATTACGGTATCGACGTAGGATTGTTCAACGGGTTTACGTTCTCTTTCGATTATTTCAAAGAACGGATGGACAATCGGTTGATCAATGCGACTTCGACGATTCCGACTTATCAGGGTATTCCCGTCAACAATTATCCTGCGACACAAACCGGTGTTTACGAGAACAAAGGTTATGATCTGTCGGCTAACTACTACAAACGGATCAATGCGGACTGGAGTTTTAACGTAGGCGGTTGGGTTAGCTATGCCCGTAATAAAGTCATTTACAAAGACGAAACTCAATTGGGTGAAAGTTATGCTTACAGACGTAAAGAGGAAGGATTCCCGCTCGGAACTTCTTTCGGATTGCTGGTTGATTATAGCAATGGTAACGGCTATTTCAATTCGCAGGAAGAAATCGATCGTTACGAATGTACTTACGGATGGAACATGCCTTCTCCCAGGGTCGGCGATTTGATCTTCAAAGATATAAATGGAGACTATATTATCGATGAGAAAGATCAGGTTCCTTTCGGATACGGTGGCATACCGCAGGTATTCTATGCTTTCAATGGCGGATTCAAATACAAGAATCTGGAGTTTAGCTTCCTTTTCCAGGGCGTAGCCAGAACGGGAGCATTCGAGTACGTCAAAGGAAATCTCGATATGGAAGGGGTTTATAGCCGTCTGCATGAAGGCGCCTGGACTCCCGAAAGGTATGCCGCAGGGAAAGAGATTACTGCTCCGGCTTTGTCCAATAGTCAGACGTCGAGCGATATGCGTAATAATTCCTACAATTGGAACGATCGGGCATTCCTTCGGTTGAAGAATGTGGAGGTCGCTTATACATTGCCGTTGAATGTATCGAAGAAGATTTCTGCGGATAAAATTCGGTTCTCGCTTAGCGGACAGAACCTGGTTACCTGGGGCCGCATGAAAAACAAGGATATTGAACCGGAATACGGCGGTTTGTATACCATTCCTGCCTACCGTGTTTATAACGTAGGTGTCAGTGTTCTTTTCTAACCAGTAAAAGTTCTTTTAACGAGTAAAAAAAAATTGTATGAAAAAACATATATATCTTCTTTTTGCAGCATTTGTTGCTGGAGGGCTTTCCTCTTGCAAGGATGCACTCGATCTGCCGGATGACGGACGTATCAGTTACGAGAGTATCTGGTCGGATCGGAACAGAACGATCGGTTATCTGAATACTTGCTATAATTACGTTTCCGGTCCGAATTTTGGAGTGATATCTTATACGGACGATGCGCAGGACGCATATGATTACCTGGCGACTTCCGGACCTACTTATTGGTATTCTGGTTTGGTCAGTGCGACTTCGTGGCCGCTGGGAGGATCTTGGAGCAGTGCATTTGTCGGGATCCGTTATTGTAACGTTTTTATTCAGGCATTGCCGAATGCGACCGCCTACGCCCAGGAGGAGGAAAAGAAAGGTTGGATCGCTCAAGCCCAGGCATTACGCGCTTATTATTATTTGACGCTGATCAGGGATTACGGCGGTGTTCCGTTGATTACGGAGCCTTATTCTTATGATCACGATTTTTCTTCCGACAGGCGTGCTAAAGTTTGGGAAATCGTTAAGCAGATTCTGCAGGATACCGATGATGCTCTTGCAGTTCCGGGAGCCGAGGATATGTCTTATACGAGTAAAGGATTCCGTTGGGTATTGGGTTCGAACTATGCCAATATGGCCCACCGCGCATTGGCCTATGCGATCCGTTCGGAAGCGATTATGCTGGCCGTAAGTCCGCTTCACGCTAATGAAGAAGGAAATCCTTATACTTGGGAAGATGCCGCTAGAATTACGAAGGAAGCGCTCGACCAATGTCTGGCTCACGATTATTCGTTGTTTACCCGTCTGCCGATCATTGAGACCGATTCGAAGGGCGCTTATGATTATTATTTCTTCACTCCGTACGATTACGATCGGCCGAGCGACAAAGAAACTATTTACGGTGTTGCCGGTATTTCGGTTTGGAATGCTTACGGTCTTCCGACTAATTCCAGACAGTCTTCTGCGGGAATCAGCCCGACACAGGAGTTGATCGACTCTTATGAAACGGCCGATGGACACCCGATTCTTAAGAAAACAGGGGATGGCAAATATTATAAAGATGACTCTCATTTGCAACCGAACTTCAATGAAGCTGCCGGATACGACGATCAGAATCCTTATGAGAACCGCGATCCTCGTTTCTATCAATCCGTTTATTTCAATGGAGCACAGCGCCATTGGGACGATCCGGACGAACTCGTGAAAATTTATGACAATGCGCCGAAAGACAGTTCCTGCGCAATTGATAAAACGACCATTCGGAATACGAGAACGGGTTATTACATGAGAAAGTACGACAAACATACTTCATCTTATGAAACGCCTGTTACCGGATATGTACGTAGATTCCGGTTGGCAGAGCTTTATCTGAACTTCGCAGAAGCGGCCAATGAAGCTTATAGCCCGACTCAGCAGGTAGAAGGATATAGCGGACAGCCTGCAATGTCTGCCGTAGAGGCTGTCAATGCAATCCGTTCGAGAGCCGGTATGCCGGGTGTCAGAGACGAATATACTACGGATAGGGATGTGTTCAGGGATAGAGTCTGGAATGAACGTCGGGTGGAATTCGCTTTTGAACCGCTTCGTTTCTATGATATCCGGCGTTGGAAGATCCTTGACAAAACCGAAACGGTCGTAACGGGTATGCGGGCGACCAAGAACGATGATAATACGTTTACTTATAAACGTTTTGTTGTCAGCGAACGCAAATCGAATGCGGATACTTATCTGCTTTCTCCGTTGCCTACGGACGAAGTGAATAAGATGTATAAACTTACCGGGACGAACTGGCAGAATCCGGGCTACGAATCTCCCGAATAAGTCGATCGTCTACATGATAAAGAAACGGAAACCGTGATCGGTTTCCGTTTCTTTTATTTTAGACGTTGTTGATTATTTTCGTTATAATCATTATATTTACTCTCTGAATAGAACATAAACAAAAGCATAAAATGGGAATTAAACAGATTTTATTAAGTGTTGTGGCTGTGTGCGGTATCGTCGGTGCCGGGGCAAAGCCTGCGACGGAAGTGGTTGCGCACCGCGGGTATTGGAAGGCGGAGGGTTCCGCTCAGAATTCGGTCGCGTCGTTGAAAAAGGCGATTGAGATCGGAGCCCGGGGATCGGAATGCGATGTGTATATTACGACGGACGGAGTCGTCGTCGTGCATCATGATCCGACGATCGACGGGAAGCGGATCGACGAAAGCACATACGCGGCTTTGAAAGATTGCAAATTATCGAACGGAGAAGCAATTCCGACGCTGGACGAGCTTCTTGCGATTGCGCGTAAACAGAAACATACGAAATTGATTATCGAGATCAAGTCGCATAATACCCAGGAGAAGGAGGCGGCGGCAGTCGATGCTGTGTTGAAACTGGTGAAAAAAAACAAGATGGATAAGCTGGTCGAATATATTTCGTTCAGTCAAAATGTCTGCGAGCGCCTGATCGCGTTGTCGCCGAAAGCGAAGGTGGCTTATCTTGGCAGCGATCTGACCCCGAAACAGCTCTCCGACAAGGGGTATACCGGATTGGATTATCATATCGGTGCGATGCGGGCCCATGAAGAGTGGTTCGACGAAGCGAAACAATTGGGGTTGGAAGTCAATGTTTGGACCGTCGACGACGAGCCGAATATGAAATGGTTGATCGGTAAAGGCGTTACTTATATTACGACGGACGAGCCCGTTATGTTGCAGAAATTGTTGGCCGAATAGCAAAGGATCGTGTCGGATAAACGATCGTCGGTCTTCTTTTTTCGGATTTTTCGGGAAAAAGAGCGGTGGCGAGGTAAAAAAGTCGCGAGATTTTGCGGATAATTCGATTAATTTTACGAAATTTGCACTCGCTAAATCCGGTTGTGGGAGCACGATCGTTTGGATTTGCCACAATAGCTCAGTCGGTAGAGCATTTCATTCGTAACGAAAAGGTCGTGGGTTCGAGTCCCACTTGTGGCTCAAAAGAAGAAGGAACGTAAAAACGTTCCTTCTTCTTTTGTTTTGGCCCGGTAAGTTTGCTCTCCCAGAGGGAAAGCTTTGTTGCCGTTTTTGCGTGGGCAGTTATTTGCCGTTTTTGTTTTCTTCTTCGGAAAAAGCGTCCTGCACCTCTTTCTTTTTTTCTTCGTGGTCTTTCTTCGTGTAATTTTTCACGTTGTCGACGATCTCTTTTACTTCGTTCCAGAAATTTTCCTCACAAGGATCGCATGTGTTACAATTCTCTTTCATGGCTGTTTTATTTTATTAATGAATAATTCTGCATGAAGACATGCAAAATACGTACTACACCGGCTGCGGACAGGGAATATTCTCGGGAAAAGGGTTAGCCGGCCTTTTGCCGACGGTATCGATTTTTTGCGTTAGCGGTAGATCGGTCGGCGAAAAGCTGTAATTATGCTATACTCTTATTTTGCATTAAGAATTCGCAAGTCGCCTGTTTTTGCGGATAATATAGTGTACGAAGATCGTGGAGGGGGGAATTTCCATAATGACGCCGACATCGTTTGGGTCCGTGTGCAGATTTAACTGGCGGTAGGTCGTCCGGCTGAATTTTATCCACGGATTGTTGTGCATCGGGATTTTAAAGCGATAGACATGCTGGATGCGGCTGTTTTTGTTTCGTCGATCACGGAATCATCGTCCGCCGATTGGCATATATACACGTCGTTGTCGTCCGAAGAGGTGCAACAGCCGGTTGTTCCGGACGAAGGAAGAGAGCAATTTCATGGTTCGTGGGCGCCCGATGATGTCCAGCCATTTTTTCATGCCTTCGGTCGATTTGCACTCTCTCTGGTCGATGAGTTTGTCGGCTTTCGGTCTGTCTCCCGTGTAGATGTTCATGCTTCGGGGATCTTCTATTTTGTACAGGGTCGAATGTCCGCGCACGTGTCCCAGAAAATTGGATACGTAATATTTTCCTTGAACAGAGACTCTGCTTTCCCGAAAGGTTCCAGCTCTGCCCGCGTTTGTCGGAATACAGGGTTCTGGCTCCTTTGCGGCTACCTATTCGGGCGACGAGCGTGTCGTTCTGACAATGCAGGTAGTGATAGCTGGTAAATACTTGCGAGATGTCGATTTCTGAGAGTTTCTCCCCTGTTTTCGAAAAAGCGTAAAACTTATCTGTCCAGTCTCTGAAATTCGTCATGTCGAACATTCGTCAGAAGAGAATGTAGTAAGTGCCGTCGAGTAGGGTCATCGAACCCAGGTCCAGGTCGCAATCGACATAGACTATACCGAAATCATTCCGCCGATATATAAGGACATTGATTTTTACAAGAATGGGCTGGGCATTATACAGGACTTCGACGACATGTAGGCTCTGGTGTTGAGCAGCGGTGAAATAACGCCTTTTATATATACTTATATCCCGGATGAGAACGGCAATTACTATATCGTCGTTGACGGCGATCCGTATGACGGTAAAAAATTCGGTTTGATGAATGCTAAGGGGAGATATTGATACCGCCCGTTTACGACGGGATGGATAACCGGATAACCAATCCTTACTATTCGAATGGGTGGGTAGGGGGAGTCGCCAAGACTTACCTCCCGAAAATCATGTTCTGATTCTGAAAGACGATCTCTGGAGCGTTATGGACGTTTCGACAGGGAAATACATCTTGAAAGATTTCGAAAGGATAAACGGGGTTTATAACGATCAGTATATCGTAAGGAAGAGATTGTCTCCTCACGAGCCGAGTAATTTTGCAATCGAATTCTACATAAGATTCTCAGGTAAACGAGGCGCCGGTTCAAATCAAAGATTTCGTAATACTTTCATAAGATAGACAAGGCTCCCATATATGAGAGCCTTGTCTATCTTAGTAGCGGGGGAAGGACTTGAACCTCCGACCTTTGGGTTATGAGCCCAACGAGCTGCCAACTGCTCCACCCCGCGGTATCGTGACGCAAAGGTAATCAAAAAATCGGCAATACAAAAATATTTTTCCGGAATGCCGGAGAGTTTCCGTTCCTCGACGGTGCGTTCGGATTGGGGACGATTTGATAAACAGGCGGATAGAATCCTTTCTGTGCGCAGGCACATTCCTGTTTTCGGCGATTGGGGCGACTGCTTGGAGAAAAGCCGTTCGATGAGAGATTCGGCCGTACTCCGCCCGATTTCTCCTCTCCTCCGTTGCTGTCGAGGAAAATCAAGACCGGAGGAATCCGAGCCGTTGCGTCTTACAGCGCCTTCGCCACGATTTCCGACAGATCGTAGACCGGGAGCGATCCGCCCCGGGCGATGGCTTTCTTGCAGAGCGGGCAGGCCGTCACGACGGCTTCGGCCCCGGTGGCGGCCAGCGATGCGGCGACGCTCTCGCCGATGCGGCGCTGGCCGTCGTCGTCGATGGCCAGATTGGCGACGCTCGAACCGCAGCAAAGCGCGTTTTCGCGCGTTTCCTCGGGTTCGGTCAGCCGGCCGATCCGGCCGATCACTCCGCGCGGCGCGTCGTAGACGCCGCAACCCCGGCCCAGTTCGCAGGGATCGTGGTAGGTATAGACCGTTCCGCCGGTTTGCGGCTTCAGTCGTCCGGCGGCGATCAGTCGTTCGATGTACTCCGAGTGGTGCAATACCTCGATGCCCGGCAGATCGTAGTCTTCCCTGAATACGCGCAGGCAGATCGGGCAGGAGGTGACGAGCGTCGTGATGCCGTGCTTGCGGAACAGTTCCCGGTTGCTTTCCATCATGACCCGTGCGGCGTCGATCTCGCCGGATAGCTTCAGCGGCCGGCCGCAACAGACGCCCCCGTCCTTGTCGGCCCACCAGACCGGCTCCCTCGAAGATACGCTCCATCGCGTGCAGAATCTTAGGCGTCAGCAGCGTCATGCAGCCGGCGAAATAGCCTACGCGGCCTTCGCCTTGCGAGCGGTCGACCCCCTGCGCGTAGCCGTAGCGGTTGTTTCCGACCGGAACCGCGCGCTGCTGTCGGCTGTTGAGCCGTAGCGTGTTCTGCTCGATGCCGACCGGACAGGCCCGCTCGCATCGTCCGCACATCAGACAGTTGTCGGCGACGGCGTCCGTCAGCTTTCCGTAGCGCCGGTCGCGCAGGAAATAGACCGCCTGCACTCCGTGAATGCCGGCCCGCTGAAGCTGACAGGGGTCGATACAGATTCCGCAGCGAGAGCAGGCGTCGGTCTGGAAACGGTCGTAGCTCGACGGCCGCTCGCCGCTCCGGAGTCCGGCATTGCGCAGGAAGATCAGCGGAATCTCGGTGAATATGTGCATGTAGCGCGAGAACGGCAGCGCGACGAAAAAGACGCCCAGCGCGATCGAGTAGAGCCACCAGCAGGGCAGCTCGCCCGCCCGCAGCAGGCTGTCGGGAAGCACGGCGGCCAGCAGCTCGCCGGCCTCGAGCGCGGCGGCGACCATAATGCCGGCGGCGAAAATGACGGCGTCCTTCCCGTCGCGCAGCCCGCGGCCCTTCCCCAGCTCAAAGCGGTAGCCGGCGGGGTCGAACACGACCGGCACCGCGTA
>OGRO01002936.1_pt1 | contig 12750 bp, 10 predicted proteins | sample 1553451 | NCBI WGS metagenome assembly OGRO01 (sample SAMEA2580021, study PRJEB22360) | human gut metagenome
TTGATACCGCTTAAAATCCGCCCTCCTGCGCATTTGTGCACAAAAAGCCATAGTATATCGTTTTTAAGGTAAAACGCGACACAGTGGCTCTGGTGGCCAGAGAACGGGCTTATGTTTAAACTATCTGTAAACCTGGCCACATAAATTCACTGTTTCCCCATATCTCCCCTTACAGGACGCTTCAAACGAGACGTCCTGTTGTTTTTTGTCGGATAAATTGTCTAAAAAAGCAAAAAATATGGTATAATTTTTGAACAAACTATGAACAACTTGGAATTGAAACGGATTCTATATGGGTGAAATTCGAAACGAGTATCATTTATACAGAAGATTGTTCATACATACATAGTGGAAGGAAAAGGTGATACGTGTGGCGACAACAGCGTTTAACTATACGGCGATAGACGCCGGTGGAAAACAGAAAAAAGGCACGATCGAAGCTGCCAGCTTAGATGCGGCGAGAGCGAATCTGAAGAATCAGGGATTGACACCGATTACGGTGGAGAAACCAAATGCCTTGAATAAGGAACTGAACATCAACATTGGCGGTAAGGTTAAGGCGAAAGACTTGGCGGTGTTCTGTAAGCAGTTCCAAAGTATCCTGCATGCCGGAGTTACCGTGATCCAGGCGCTTGGAATGCTTGGTGAGCAGTGCGAGAATAAGAAGCTACAGAATGCGGTACAGGAAGTAAAGGTACTTGTAGAGAAAGGTGATACATTGGCGGGTGCGATGAGCACGATGCCGGATGTATTTCCGAGTATTTTGGTAAACATGGTGGAAGCCGGTGAAGCTTCCGGTAGTTTAGAGACAACATTTGAACGAATGTCGGTAAACTTTGATAAAGATGCCAAGATTAAGGGAATGGTTATGCAGGCAATGATTTATCCTTGTATCTTACTTTTAGTAATCGTTGGTGTAGTTATCATCATGTTAGTAAAGGTAGTACCATCATTCCAAGAGACGTTTGATTCGGCAGGTGGCAAATTGCCGGGTATTACATTAGCAGTTGTGGCAATCAGTAACTTCCTGATCGCAAAGTGGCCGTTCTTCTTAGGCGGTGTGATCGCAGTTGTTGTTGCTATCCGAATGTTTATGAAGACAGACCAAGGAGCAGTGTTCTTTGGAACGATTGCTATGAAAGCACCGATATTTGGAAATCTCACGATTAAGTCGGCAAGTGCGAGACTGACTCGTACATTAAGTACATTGATGGCATCCGGAATTCCGATGGTAGCAGCGATAGAAATAGTCGCAAAACTGATGTCGAATCGATTGGTTCAAGTGGCAGTTGAGGATGCGAAGAATGAAGTAGAGCGAGGTGTGGCACTGTCGCAGCCGTTAGAAGATAGTGGAGTATTTCCACCGCTTCTCTGTCACATGACGCGTATTGGTGAAGAAACCGGTAATATGGAAGAAATGCTGGAAAAGGTTGCCGATTACTATGATGAGGAAGTGGAAGCGGCAACGCAAGCGGTAACGGCGATTATGGAACCTCTTATCATCATTTTGATGGCTGCGATTGTCGTTCCGATCATGGGAGCAATTATGGCACCGATGCTTAGCATCTATAGTATGGCAGAGAATTCTTAAAGAGGTTTCTGTACTAAATCAAAGTTGTGTTATAACCACGAGCCAAGGAGTGGTTTATAATAAATATTTTATAAGAAAAGGAGATTAAAGTTATGAAAAATTATTTAGCAAAGTTACGTGAAAACGAAGAGAAAGGTTTCTCTCTCGTTGAGTTGATCATCGTTATGGCAATTATGGCTATCTTAGTAGGTGTAGTTGCATCACAGGTTATTCCGTACATGGAGAAATCTCGTCAGTCTAAAGATCAGCAGCAGCTGTCTAGCCTTTGCACGGACATTGTAAGCGCAATTTCACAGGCAGATACAGATCCTGGAGATATTGCTACTGCTACTGAATTAAGTGCTGTTGGAAACAGTGCTGGTTCATGGGGAAAAGTGTTAGAAGGTCTTCGCAGTGCTGACGGAACAACAGATAAGTCTTTGGCTGATATTGAAAGTGATGTTGCTGGTAAGTTAAAGAGTAAACTTGCAGGAACATCACCAAAAATTTATGTTAAACGTTCTTCTGGTGTGGTAACAGTATTTGTTGGTGATGCAAGCGGAAACTCTGTAGGTGGAAAATTGGAAGTAAAATCTGAGTAATTATTATTGTTGAACAATTAAGGAGCAAGATTATGCCAGTGTGGTGTGCGTATTTGGTTTTGTACATATGTGTATTTATGTTCGGGATAGTGATAGGCAGTTTCTTGAATGTCTGCATTTATCGTTATCCGAAGAAGGAGAGTTTGTTAAAAGACTCTCATTGTATGGAATGTGGATATCACCTACGCTGGTATGATCTGATCCCATTATTCAGTTTCCTAATACTAAGGGGCAGATGCAGGAAGTGCCATGCGAAGTTATCGCTTCAGTATCCCCTCGTGGAAGGAATGAATGGAGCATTATATGTGATCGTTTTCTTGGCGAACGGTTTCAACGTTATGAGCGTGATATATTGTCTCCTGACATCCGCCCTAATAGTATTAAGTATCATTGATTTTAGACAATACATTATCCCGGACAAGGTGAACATAGTGATTCTTGTGTTGGGCATTATTGCTACGATTGTAGATCGACCGCAGTGGAAAGAGCATGTGATCGGTTTCTTTTCGGTCAGTGTTATCCTACTGATTATTTATTTGGTGACGGTAGGGCGTGGCATTGGCGGTGGCGATGTAAAGCTGATGGCGGTTGCAGGACTGGTGATCGGCTGGAAAGCATGTATTGTTGCATTTATTGTAGGGTGTATTGCAGGATCGATCATTCATGTGATACGAATGAAAGTTAGTGGTGCGAATCATCGCTTAGCGTTAGGACCTTATCTTTCAATGGGAATATGGTTTGCAATGTTATTTAGTGAACCGATAATAGAGTGGTACTTGAGATTGTGTGGACTGGCATAGGACACACATATCTTTGTTGTTATGGGCTTTTTTGACCAAGATTAAGCAATGGAAAATCTTGGTTTCATTGTCACAGAGTGCTTGACGCATTGTCAAACATTGTGTGATATGAAACTGGTTTCTATTGTATTTCGTACAGAAGCTATGGATCAAATTATGATGAAAAAGACAGGGAGGAACAAGATAGATGGCAAAGAAAGTATTGAGTATTGAGATAGGACAACAGGTAACCAAGGCGGTTGTCATTGATTTCCTGAAGAAGAACCCTCATGTGTACAATGCCTTTTCCTTTGATACGCCGGAAGGTGTTATGGAAGACGGTTATGTCAAGGATAAGGATCGTATGGCACAGCTTCTTCGTGAACAGATGAAGGACAATGGTGTCAAAGAAAAAGAGGTTGTGTTCTCTATCGCATCTAGCAAGATCGCGAGTCGTGAGGTAACTGTTCCGTACGTTCCTGAGAAGAACTTAGACAATCTGATTAATGCGACAGCGCAGGATTACTTCCCGGTTAACATGGATGAGTACACATTGGCTTACAACGTGTTAGAGACAGTTAAGGAAAAGGATAAAAAGAGCTTGAAGCTGTTGCTTCTTGCTGCGCCGGATTCTTTGATCCAGAATTATTATAGTCTGGCAGATCTGATGGGCGTTCGTGTGGAATCCATTGACTATTATGGAAACGGTTCCATGCAGGTGCTGCAGAAACATATTGGATCCGGATATAGCGTGTGTGTGCAGATCGGTTCCTTAAATACTATGGTGAGTGTATTGAAAGAGAATCAACAGATCATGCAGAGAACGATTCCATATGGTACGAATACAATTATAGAGACGATGTTAGCGCATCCGGCATTGGAATGCCGCGATGAGACGGACGCAATGGAAATGCTCTGTCGTGAAAATGTTGTGTATTCCACATTGGATTATGAGGATGAGACAGTACGAGGAACAAGAATTTCCGAGGATCAGTGGAAACGCTCCGGCCAAAGCCGTGAGGCAAGAAAAGCAGTTACCGATGCGGTAGGCGGTATCTTATTAAGTGTTATTCGAGTGGTTGATTATTTCGGTTCTCGTTATCCGGACTGCCAGCTCGGTTATATTTATATCACAGGTATGGGTGTTAAGATCCGCGGCTTGGATACCTTATTTGAGCGTGAGATGGACCTTCCGGTTCGTAAGCTGGAGAAATTAACAAATATTACATTCTCTAGAGGATTTGCAAGAAGCTTGCAGGATCAGACAGAGTATATCGCAGCGATTGGTGCAGCGATTGAGCCGGTAGGATTTTCCTTAAAGGAACTGAAAAACAAGCAGGGACGTGCGGCAAGCATGAGAACGGTCAAGATCATCTTGGCAGGCAGTGTGGTTGTTGCAGTTGCGCTCGTTGCAGTTGGATGGTTCCGACTTGTTGGCGCGAACAAGGAGAACGAGAATCTCAAGATGGAGAAACAGTCATTGCAGAGCATTAATCAGGTATATACGGCGAACGAACAGGCGACTAAGAAGTTTGAAGATGCGGCTGCGCTGCATGTGGCGACATCGACGAAGAATCAAAATTTGGTAGCATTGATCGAGCAGTTACAGAAGAAGCTGCCAAAGCAGATGCAGGTATCTACATTACAGTCGACAGAAGATAAAGTGACACTGACGATCACAACAAAAACAAAAATTTCAGTTGCGAAAATGTTGGTGGAATTTGAAGGAATTGATCTATTGACGAATGTGAATGTTGCTTCTATTACTGGTGAAGATAATGACGGAAAAGTAGGTAAATACACATTCTCGGTAACAGCAGATTATACACAGTTACCAACGAAAGAAGAGAAGGATGTTTCACTGGATGAAGCAGATACAACGACAACAGATACAACACAGACGGCACAGTAACAGGAGGTGACACAGAATGGCTACACAGAACACAAAGACGAAGACGACATTAGCAGATAAAGATAAGAAAGTATTGATGATCCTTGGTGCACTGGTGATTTTAGCGTTGGCATGGTTCTTAGGTTATCAGAAGTTTAATGAGCAGCGCGAGACAGTAGCGACAGAGAATGATCAGTTGGCGATGGAAGTGTCACAGCTTCGTGCAAAAGTATCCAAGAAAGCACAGGTAGAGGCTGATACGGAGAAGAAGAATGCCCGTACCGAGCAGGTGCTTCTTGCATATCCGTCAGAGCTTCGTACGCAGGATGCGATCAATCGCTTTGACCAGTTAGAGAAGAAAGTGAAGGGTCTTACGATCACAACGGAGAACTTTACAATGAATCAGATCTTCTTCCAGGATGGCGCAGCATTAGAGCAAGTTGTTGCACAGAATGCAGACGACGATGCTCAGTCGAAAGATGCGAATAGTGGCAATTCGACAGCTAGTGGCAATTCGACAGCTAGTGGTAATAATGCACAGAATAGTACGAATAATACGGCTAACACAGCAACGAATGAGGCTGCTGCTGCAGACAATGCACAGAATGCGCAGTCAACCGACACCGGTAATTATACCGGTTACCGTTCGGATGTAGGCATTACATTTGCTACGGATTATAAATCGTTGAAGAGCGTGTTGAACTTTATCAACAACTATTCAGAGCGAATGAATGTTTCGAATGTTAATATTTCATCCGATGAAGGATCTAAGGCATTACAGTGTACAATGACCGTGCAGATGTTCTCAGTTGGAGGACAGGCGAAAGAGTATAAGGATCTGACATTATCCGGTGTACCACTTCGCAAAGACAATATTTTTCAGTAAATAGGTTACGCTCGGGTTTGGATGACGAATCCGGGCGTATTGGAGTAATAGTGAGACGGTAGGGGAGAAATTAGTATGATCAAAAAATTATGGAAAGAGAATAAGGGTTTTACGTTGATCGAGATTGTAATAACGACGGTCGTACTTGCTACTATTTCGATCCCGTTATTGGCGTATTTCTCAGAGTCTATGCGGCACAGTGCAAGGACCAAGCAGCAGCAGAACGCTGTTGTTGCAGCACAGGATGCTGTCGAGGAGTTAAAGAACGCTTCATTTAGTCTCGATAACGATAAGGTGGCAGACCCATCTGCGGCACCAAAGGCAAGCTGGACAGTAGCATCTCCATTGCCATCGGCGCCGGCGGCATATGATATGTACAAGAACTATACTGTTAATGGCAGTAGTTATAATGTGGTTGCACATGTCACCCCAAAGAAGTCAGTAAATAATGTTTATAATGGTTCAAATGGTCTGTATGATCGCAACCTATCGTATAGTAAGGCGATCATTCCATCGATGGATTCCAACAAAGACTTGATCTCAACAGAGACAGCACAGTATCTGTCCGATGCTAAGTTATATTACGGTGGTTTGTACTCTACATATTGTAAGGATCATAAGAATACGATTGTGAAGGATACAACGAAAGTCAATACAACGACGATCGGAAATCATTTGAAGCGTAAGATCGTTGTAGGTATTAAGCCGGGTGCATCGACCGGTAAGATCATTGCGACAGTTACATATGAGTATAGCTATGTGAAGGATGCTTCGGATGAATATCCGGATGCAATTCTTACGGCACATCCGGATCCTTACAAAGTAGATATCGCAAAGCAGTCGATCGATGCGGATAAGTTTGAGAATATTTTTATATTCTACAAGCCGGATACAAAAAACGATGAGGTAGAGATTAAGGGATCAACGCTTGCATCGACATTGGGTGTGGCTAATATGAAGTTATATCTGGTGGCAGAGAATAGTGTAGCCAACTCATTGGCAACGCCGGAAGACCGCAGCGACCCGGACATTATCGTCCGTGATATGACATATTCAATGAAAGTGTCAACAGATACGAATCTGACAGGTACAGTCACAAAAGCTTACACAAACTTATGTGCAACTGGTCATGATGAGATTGCCTCGAGTGGTAATGTGTCTACGGTGATGCAAAAAGATGGTTCGGGTAATTATACGTTGATCACGACAGAGGATAGTAACCGACTGGTCGACATTACAGTATCGGTTTACAAGGATAAGGGAGGGTCTTATCCATTTGATGAGTCAGATAAATTGGCCTCAGTAGATGGCAATAAGGTTCAGTAAATAGAAGGGAAAGGATGGAGAGCGTATGAATAAGTTCAGAAAGGATGAGAGAGGATCATCGTTAGTTATGACCATCATAGCAGCGACGTTCATTTCCCTGTTGGCAGTAGCGGTTATTTCGATGACGGTAACCAATATTAAGCTGAAACAGGCGCAGAAGAAATCTCAGACCAATTTTTATAATGCAGACTCCATCGTAGATGCGATCAAAGCGGGTGTGGAGAATGTATCAGATACGGCAGCCAGAGATGCATATGAAAGTGTATATGCAGCGTATGGTGCTGTGCGTTCCGGTTCAACGGATTCGTTGACCGGAAAGTATTCCACGAAATACTTCAATGCAGTAATCACGGCATTGTCTGAGGGAGACTGTGATATTACTACAGGCACGACAAATATGAAATATCACGATTCCGTCATCAGAGGCTTCTTGACAGAGGCACAGTCCAAATACAGTGGCGGTAATTTTGTTGATGGATATAAGAGTCATGTCAATGGTAAAGGCGATATGGAGTATGACAGTAGCGACAATAGCTTATTACTGAAGGATTTGACAGTTATAAAGACAGAGGGAGACTATCAGACAACGATCACGACAGATATTCGTGTGAACCTGCCGGAGATGAAGGCCGGTACACATTCTGAGTATTTGAATTATGCGTTGATCGCAGATAACAAAGTAAAGATCAATGGTGGCTCCAGCGCGGCAACGATTGATGGTGACGTTTATTCCGGAACGGTTCGCAGAGATCTTCCGGGAGCCAGCCCGGAACCAAATGTAGAAGCGGATCCGGAGGCAGGATTTGTCGTAGATAACGGTGCAACATTGAATATAAATGCTGAGAACATTATATCTCGTGGAGATATTTTGGTTCGAGGCAGATCTTATATGAGGATTAACGGTTTGAACGGCTTGGATGCCCATGTCTGGGTTGAAAATATTCAGACCAAGGCTTCTTCCACAGGAACAGCCGGTAATGTATTAAGGATCAATGCAGAAACAAATGTTTCGGATGACTTGGAAATTTGGGGAAATAATGACGATGTCACTTTTAAGAATTCTTATTGTGGTTACAACTACAACAAGGATTATAGTGCAGCGAATATTGGTAAAACATCCGATAATGCACAGTTTAGTTCTGCGATGGTGATCAATGGAAAAAATGTTACATTAGATATACAAAGTTTATCAAAGCTGATCTTATCCGGTAAGACATTTATTTCTAAGAAGGGAAATAAAAATGAGAGTCTTGCCGGTGCAGGTCCATCTTATGCAGGAAGCAAGGATATACGTACAGGAGAGGCATTGACTGTAAAGAGTAGTCAGGTTGCCTATTATGTACCAAGCGACTATTGGAAAAAGGTTGGATCTTCTGGTCCGACATTCCCAAATGGTATTGTATTTACACCGATAGAGGGATCTGCAGACGAATATGAATTTGATGTGGAGGGATACAATGAGTTTGTCGGTGGCAATAAATTTGATGTGAGAAATTATGTAGATACGGCTATGCCGCTTGTATACTACTATCGTCATGATACGGCTGTGAAAGCAGACGCTTTGACTTATTTTTACTTGAATGTGAAAGAGGATAAACTGACGTCCTTCTATCAGACATATGCAAAGTGCAGTCCGGATTATGCGATCCTTAAGGATGTCAATGCAAAGTATATGTCATCGACAGGAATCAAGTTTAACGGTGGTGCCGGAGTATTCTGTGCGACCGGTAATATCTTGTATCGTGATGGCGCATCCGGTCAGGAGAAGATCGAGATCGGTGATGAGTCACCGGGCGATGAGGGTGCAGTAGTTCGCAACTATGCAGCAGAGAAAAGCAAAGAATATATGTCATTGCAGATGTCGCTGACATCCGATTATGATTTATCCTTAAAGTCTCCACAGTATCGTTTGTCAGATAATTACAGCGATGTATATACGAAGAAGGGTATCACAAATACTTCATCGGATAAGACAAATTTATTTGCAGTGCTTCTCGACGAAGGTAAGATTGCTGATTATGAGAGCAAGAGTTCATCGAATCCAAAGCTTCCGGCGAATAGTATTATCGTTGTGAAGAAGGGGGATTATACTTGGAACGGCTCTGAGGAAGGTGGAATCATTGTTGCAACCGGTAATGTTAAGTTAGAGAAAAACTTCAAGGGACTGATCATTGCTGGTGGAGACATCGAATTTAGCGGTGCTACTAAGGTTGTAGCGGATTCCGATCGTCTCGAAAAGATTTTTGATAACGACACAATTATTTACAATATGTTTAGTAAGTATTTCCGTAAGACGATCGCATCATCTATTGCCAAAGATGATAGCAGCGGAGATAACGGTATTTGCTATGAGAACTGGAAGAAGAATTAAAATAGGAGGTGATGGAGATGCAAAGAGGTAGCAGAGATGAGAGAGGTTTCACGATGGTGGAAATGATCATCACGATTGCAATTATGGCGATTCTGGCTGGGATTATCGGAGGTGCATATTCGATCATCAAGTCTGGAAATGCATCAAAATCGACATCCAGATTTTTGGGAAGGTTGGATACCACGCAGGTAGAAAACATGACCAAGAAGGGAACAACCTATTTGTATTTATTTAAGGACAGCGATGGGGTACAGACATTGATGTACAATGATGGTACAGACACAGGACTTAACTCTCAGAGTGATGTGATCGCTCATAAGGCGGATGGAGTTGTAACAGATATTGCCGGTTCCGGTGTGGATTTTACAGCGACATCAGGCAGCAATTCTGTGAATAGTAAAGATACATCGGATTTGGTAATTAAGATTTCTTTTGATAAGGCGAGCGGAGCATTCAAATGCTGTAAAAAGGCAGATGATGCTGCAGGAAGCACTTTTTATAAAGAAATTTCATTTAAGGGACGCGGTACTACTTCCTATGGAGTAAAGCTTGTAAAAGATACCGGCAAACATATGCAGGGATAGGAAGGGGGATGAATGATGCGACGCAAAGATGAAAATGGTTTTACATTAGTAGAACTTGTAATATCAATGGGAATGTTTTCTATTGTAATGCTTGCGATTATGTTTTTTCTGACAGCAGGAACAAAAAGTTACGGACATTCCAAAAGTGAGTTGAATCTGCAGATGGAATCGCAGATGTTACTCAATCAGATACGTGATATCACGTATTCATCCAATTATGCCAAATATGACAGCACACATAAGGCGTTGATCTTATATGATGTGGATAAGGTCCCGGCACCGACACCATCTGCAGGAGCAACTGCAGCACCGGTGGCAACAGCAGCACCGGCACCGACGAAGACGGCAAAGGTGACGATAGTATATTTGGTTGATGATAAGCTGTATTTACGCAAGGATCTAGATCCTACAGCGGTGGATGCTGCGTCACTTACAACAACCTGTGTTGCTATGGATGATTTCCTTTTTAGCAGATATATGCAGGACTTTAAGGCAACTATTAAGAAGAATGATGTGCAGCTTACGATGAAGATGAAAAATGGTAAGAGCAAGTACGAGTTGAATGAAGGAATTACAATTCGTAATGGATGGATCACTTATCCGTGATCATAATATGACAGCGTAGCAGAGACTTAGAATATTGTTTTTTCGCATGGAAAGACAATGGACAGATGGAGGATATGTAGTATAAAGGCAGATAGGTAGAATGGAGGGCTTACTATGAGCAAGAGGAGACCAAAGACAAGTCTGGTCAATTTGTTGCGTAATAAGAAAACAGCTATAGCAGCGGCAGTATGTGTGGTTGTTGCCATGGGTGCATATGTTGGCGTACATATGTATAATTCGCATGCAGAAGATACCCAAATTGGTCAGATGCGTGGTGTGATCAACGACATTAGTGAGATCAAAGGGAAGAAGAGCGGTGCAAAGCGTACCATGGGTATAGGAGCCGGGGAACTTGGTTCTGCAGAGAATCCTTTTGTTTATCTTGAGATCGTGCCTTGGCAGGGTGTTGGTAATATCAGTTATTGCGTAACCGGCTGTCAGGCTGTCGATATTGAGAAAGTATCTCAGCACAATAACATTGGTGGTAGCCTTTATGTGAATAAAGGATATGGAATCATTTGCGATTATGCATTCCCGGAGGAGAATTATCCGGGTAAAGACGGTGCGGCTGAATACAATGGCTCTCAGGTAAGAGTCCCTTGGAAGCTGACGTCAGATGAAAAAACAGTTTATGGTTACTATGAGAAGGTAAATCCGGGACAGCATCTGAAAGGTAATCTGAAGCCTACCTTTGTCATTGACGAGGCTAAGACGGCTGCCAATGGAGGGGAACATCCGGTATTCCGTCAGGCTCATGTGGATGAGAAAGCACAGTATATTTGGGTTTCTATGTCAGATTCACAGGATGCAGGATATAAAAATCATAAAGCGACCGAAAATGTGAAGTTTGCCAGTGGTACGACAGCAGCAGTGATGAATTCCAAATACAAAGTTGGTGATCGTGAGTATACGTCACGTACCGGTCAGGTTTATCAGTATCAGACACAGTGGGAAAATAGTATTGATATTGGAACAACGAAGATGTATTTCTATGACGATTTTCTTCGTTACAGTTTGAGATTACGTTCTCGTTATGAGGTGGAGAATTATAATATCGTCTTTAAGACGATTGAACCATGGGAGTTAAATGAGCATCCGGAATGGCTGGATTATGCAGATATGATTTATATGCATAAGAGCGATGAGGATGGTGCTGCTATCAGACATTATCAAGCTGCGTTGCAGCAGGATCCGGACGGCAGTAAGGGTATATTACATTATGATACGTCGAAATCTAAAAATGCAGAGGGAGCTACATTTGGTAAGTACGGAAATGGCGAGTACAAAGATAAGCAGAATGATATTACCTTTGAAATTGCTTTGAAAATGTTCTATAAGGCGAACAAATTGGAACAGTACAAAGGAACACAAAAGTGTTCTACAGATAGTAATCTGAAAATGAATTATGCGCCGGTTATTATGCCGACAACATTTTATCAGGTGAGCGCTGCGGATGGATATGACGCAAAATCAGTTAACATGTCTCGTCTTGATTGGGAGACAATGAAGCCGAAGAAAAATTCAGGATATACGGCTACGGGATACAACAATAATATATATAAGTTCTGTGTTATGGATCTATTAATGGACCAGAAGAACTTTTATAATATGTTCCTTCGTAATCGTGTTGCGACGGGTACCTCTGTAGTTGATAAGACAACCGGTGAGGTTACACCATTTACAGGAGATGCGAGAAGTTACTGGCATCCACATACATTCCTGCCAATACAGGATTTGTGGCCGGCTTACATTAAGAAGTATGGCTTGAATATGGGGCAGGGTGGTACCGCTCCAATGAACTTTGAGGGCAACCTTGGTGTTTTGAACAATACGATGTTCTACAACTCCAACATGATGCTTAACTCTCTTGCCAATACGATTAACAGTGATACGAACAATCCGTATATGGGACAGGTATTTGATTATTATAACAAGAAGAAGGAGCATAAAGATAAGGTTACTTCATTGGATATCATTCATTATCTGTTGAACTATGATAAGTCTGATTCGGGAAATAACGGTAAAGATGGTGCTATTGAGATCTTAGATATAGAGCCATGTAGTGATTTTTCAAAGATGACATTGGATTACTTGTACTTACTGTTCCCGGAGAGTGATCAATATTCGTTTGACGA
>OGRO01002937.1_pt1 | contig 12749 bp, 13 predicted proteins | sample 1553451 | NCBI WGS metagenome assembly OGRO01 (sample SAMEA2580021, study PRJEB22360) | human gut metagenome
CGACCTATGTCGCACCTCCACCGCGGCGCCCCGTTCACCCGCCACTCCGGTGTACTGCATATCCGCAAGTACTTTCACAAGCGGCAGCTCTATATCATAGTAAAGCTTATGCTGTCCGTTTTCTTCAAGCTCTGCCGCAAATCCTTGCCACAGGGCATATATCGCGTAAATGTCCGCCGCGGCGCGGGAAAGCACGTCAAAATCCGCGCCCTCGTCGTCAAAGAGGAGCGAAAGCTGCCCGCTTTCGTCCTCGTTCACCGCTTTGGGCGGCAAAAGTCCGAGAAATTCAAGCGCAAGCGAGTCTATATCGTACGAGCTGCGGGTCGGCTCCAGTATGTACGCCGCAATCGCCGCGTCCGCACCCGCTCCCAGATATTCTATCCCCTTTTCCTTTAAAAAGAGTATGTCGTCTTTTGTATCAAATCCGATTTTCTTACAGTCTGCATTTTCAAAAAACAGGCGCAAAACCTCATCGTCCGCTTTGTCAACATATAAAAACTTCTCGCCGTCCGCGGTAACCGCAAGCGCGTTTTCGCTACGGTAAAGCCGATACACAAGGGATTCGGATTTGCTTATAAGCGCGCCAAGCTCCGAGCGGTCCGCGCGGCGGCACACTCCGTCAAAGCTGTGCTCCGCAGCACAGCTTTCGCCTTTTTTGGCGCTTGTACCGTTTTCCGCAGTTGAGCCGTTTGCGCTATTCGAGCCATTTTTGCCGTTCGTGCTGTTTGAGCCGTTTTTGCCGCCCGAAATAAGCTCGGCTCTCTTTAAAAATGACTTAAAATTCAGTCGGATAAACAGATTTTTCAGCTCTGCGCCGCCTTGAAGCTGTGCGCGGCACGCTTCAAAATCAAAGTCCATAGGTACCTCGCGGTCAATTATCGCAAGAGTGCGGCTAAGGTATGCCGAGTCCTTGCCCTCGGTCAGCTTTTTCCTGACCGAAGGGGTGACCTCTATGCTTTCTATCTCATCATATATTCTGTCAAGGCTTTTATATTTTTCAATAAGGGAGAAAGCCGTTTTCTCGCCGATTCCCTTGACGCCGGGGATATTGTCCGAGGTATCGCCCATAAGCGCCTTTACGTCGATATACTCGGACGGAGTTACGCTGTATTTTTCAAAAACCTCGTCCGCGCCGTAGACCGTGGTGGCTGTGCTGCCCATTCTTGTTATTACAAGGTGGATTTTTACCGCGTCGGAGGCAAGCTGCAAATCGTCCTTGTCGCCGGTGAGGATATTGCACTCGATTTTGCTGTTCTCACACAGGCGGGAAACGGTACCGATTATGTCGTCCGCTTCATAGCCCGGCTTTTCAAGGCAGCAGACCCCCATTGCGGACAAAACCTCCTTCATCAGCGGCAGCTGAACAAGGAAGTCCTCCGGCGCAGGTTTTCGCTGAGCTTTGTACGCGTCATACATTTTGTGACGGAACGTCTTTTCCTTGACGTCAAACGCCACGCATACATAGTCGTATCGCTGTTCGTCAAGGTTTTTGAAAAATATGTTAAGAAATCCGTAGACCGCGTTTGTTGGTGTTCCGTCGGGCGCGTTAAGCATACGGATTCCGTAGTATGCGCGATTCAGAATACTGTTGCCGTCAATGATGAGTAGTTTTTTTTGTAGCATTTTCAATCCCCTTTTTCGTAAAAAGCCGTTCTTACAGTGATTCCGTTCCTTCAAGTCCCGCCACATCGCAGGCGTTGTGACCCTCCGCAGCCTTGTCCTTATCCTTTTTAAGACTTCCCACGCCCTCGACCAGTTTGTCGATTGCCGAGGGAATAACGTCCATAAGTCTGTCATATATGTTTGTCTCGGAAGTGACCGGTAAAAGTCGAATCTGACCGCCGCCGACAACCATGAACGCAACCGGCGAGATGGAAACTCCGCCGCCCGCGCCGCCGCCGAACAGAGTATCGGCATCCTGTGCCTTGCCCTGCGGCGGAGCATAGTCCGAGCCGCCTACGCCAAAACCCAAGCCTACCTTTGAAATCGGTATAATTACCGTTCCGTCCAGAGTCTGAACCGGGTCGCCCACTATCGTGTTTACATCAATCATATCCCTTATGCTCTGCATTGCCGTGTACATAAGTCCCTGAATGGGATGCTGCTGTTCTGCCATTTTTCATCTGCTCCTTTTTGAAATATTTTATATTTGTTTCGCCGCAGCAGGGCGGTTCTGTATCACTGCCCCGCGCCTTGATTTTTGTTTCTCTGTTCCTTTATAATATCAAAAATGCCGCGCCCCGTTTCGCTTTTATATACCTTGTAGGCCTTATATGCCGCAATAATAATATGCGCAGGCCGCACGGCTATTATTCCTCCGAACTCCGTTTCAAGCCGTTTTCGGTTAAAATCCGGCTGAATGTTCAGCTTTGGGAACTCCACCGAAAAGAATCGGCACAAAAACGCATAAAGTCCGCCGACCATGCTCCAGAACGCGCCGCAGAGCACTCCTGTATGCGCCGCGTTTCCCGTGCCGTACACAATGGAAATTCGTATTTCGGAAAGCTCAATACGTCCGCGGAGCGATATTGCAAACGCGTCAGCAATGTTCTTGTACAGCCTGTAGCTGTTCTTTATTTGCCGCAGCCTTTCAAACAAACCCTCGGCGGTGTCGCCTTCATCCTCCGCGTTTTCAGCAGAGCTGCTGTCTGTATATTTGGCGGGGTTGCCGCCGTTTTTGTTTTTGTCGCTGTTGTTGTCTTTATCGTTTTTGTCGCTATTGCTATTGTCATTTTTATCAATGTTGCCGCTTTTGTCTGCGTCTTTGCCTGTTTGGGAGCCGCTCTGCGCGTCCGAAACATCATCTGATTTTCCGTGTTTCTTTTTTCTGCCGCCGCTTTTTTTTGATTGGTCAAACGTATATCTGAAAAAAAGATTTCGCAGCGTTACCTTCAGATTGCCGTTTTTGTATTCTATTATAATGCGGGTTTTTGCGCACAGTACGGCACAAACAAAAACCGTCAAAAACACAAGCGCTGCAAAAAATATTTTCATTTCGGTATTCTCCCCGTACGGCAAATATTATAACTCGCTGCTATCCGCGGTATTGCCGTTTTTCGCGCCGTCTGCCGCGCTCTCCGTAGCCTGTATGGTTTTCGCGCTGTCTGCCGCGGCTCTGTCCTCTGCGTCGGCACGTTCGTTTTCCTCAATCAGCCGTTCGAGCGTAAGCTCGCTGTCAGCGTTCGGAATCGCGTCCGAGCTGTTTTTCTCAAACTCCGGCAGCTCCGTCACGCTGCTTATTCCGAAGCAGCGCAAAAATTCCTCCGTAGTCCCGAAAAGCATCGGTCGCCCCGGCGCGTCAAGTCTGCCTGTTTCGTGTATAAGTCCGCGCTCAATCAGCTTGTTTACAAGGGTGTCACATGACACGCCGCGGATTTGCTCAATTACCGAGCGCGTAACCGGCTGCTTGTACGCGATGATTGACAATACCTCCATTGCCGCGTTGGAAAGCGTTTGGCTCCGCCGCGGCTCGACAAGCTTTGCAATATGCTCGCGGTACTCATCACGCGTACACATCTGGTACGAATCCTCAAGCCGTATTATTTTAAGACCCCTGTTTTCTATATCATATTTTTCGGCAAGCGCACCCACAATCACGCGCGTGCTTTTTTTATCAATGTCCAGTATGTCCGATATTCTGTCAGTGTCCACCGGGTCGCCCGCGGCGAAAAGCACCGCCTCGACTATCGCCTCTGTTTCGGTAAGTTTCATAATTCCTGTTTCCTTAATTCTTATTTGCATTGCGGGCAGCTCCGCCCGCGCCGTTTTTTCAAATTTTATATGTTGGGCAGACTGTGCCGTCCGCAGTTTTTAACCTTATATCCAGAGCAGACCGTACCGCCCACCCGTTTTCAAATTCTATATGTCGGACAAATTCAAATGCCCGCCGTTTTTAATCTTATACGCGTAGCGGACCGTGCCGTCCGCCATATTTTACCCTATAAACGCAACAGACCCAAATATCCGCCGCTTTGTCAGTCCTCGATTTCCTCAAAGTCAAAGCCTGTATCGTCGGTAATTTTTCTGACCGAGTAATCGCCAAGTCTGTCCGACTCCTGTTCGACCGCGACCTTGTTCATCTTCACCATTTCAAGAAGGGCAAGGAAGGACGCAACCGCCTCCGCTTTTGATTTCACGTCACGGAATATATCGTGAAAAAACAGCTTTCCGCGTTCGATAAGTCCGTTCCAAATCCGCCGCACTCGCTCTCTGACCGATACCTTTTCGTGGCCGACAATGCCCGAAAACGAGCGTTTCGGCGGTGGCAGCCGCTTTTCCAGCTTATAAAATGACGCATTGTATGCTTCAAGCAGCTTTTCCGGAGTCATCTCCGCAAAGCTGTAGACCACCTTCGGCCGCTCAATCGCGTCCGGCAGCTTGAAAAACAGGCTATCGCCCGCGTTCTCGTGCTCGCGGAAAAATTCGATGCTTTCCTTTATCTGCCTGTATTCCACAAGCCTGCGCACAAGCTCCGCCCTCGGGTCGTCCTCCTCCTCGTTCTCGTCATCCTTGGGCAGCAGCATTTTTGACTTAATTTGAAGAAGGGTTGCCGCAAGCACCAGAAATTCGCTTGAAATTTCAAGGTCGGTTTCCTTCATCTCCGCCATTACCTGCATATACTGGTCGAGAATCTCGGTTATCGGTATATCGTAAATATTAACTTTATTCTTTTTTATCAGCGCAAGAAGGAGGTCAAGCGGTCCCTCAAACGCGTCAAGCTTAAATGAAAGCTGTTCCATGTTTCACCCTGTTTGCCTTATCACGATGTTTTTAAAGAAACGGTATCAAACCTATTATAAGGTTGAAAAACGTTTCTATTCCGCCTGTAAGCAGATATAAAAACCTGTCAAATATCGGCAGATTTATAAGTATGATAAGGATAATAAATCCGTACTGCTCATACTGCATAAGCCGAAAATACATCCGCGCCGGAAGAACTGCGTTCAGAATTTTTGAGCCGTCAAGCGGCGGCACCGGTATAAGGTTGAACACCGCAAGCGCAAGATTCATGCTTTCCAGTACGCTGAGCAGAATGTAGACAACCGTCACGACAATCGCCGCCACGCCCGACATATTGCCGTACACACGACCGATTATACGCATAAGCAGCAGCGACACAAACGCCATAATAAGGTTGCCCACAGGCCCTGCAAGCGCGGTAATCACCATGCCCTGCTTCATTTTTCCCGCTCTGAAATTGTTTGGGTTAATAGGAACTGGTCTTGCCCAGCCAAATCCGAAAAGGAACAGACAAACCGCGCCTATTGGGTCAAGGTGGCTGAGCGGACTCATGTTCAGTCTGCCCATATTCTTTGCCGTATCGTCACCCATTTTATATGCGGCGTAGCCGTGCATATACTCATGGAACGAGAGCGAAAGGAACACGCAGAAAACCGTTATCAAAAGCTCCGCTATACCCATCCAGCCGTTGCCAAACCATCTTTGTAATCTTGAAAACATATGCAAAATTCTCCTAATCCAAGCTGCCTGCGGGAGCTATCGCCGCCAAAAGCAGCCCATAATCAAAAACGCGCTTTACGACATAAATGCTGCCGCCGATTCGTCCTCCGAGCCGACCTTGCGGACTGCTCAAAAGGCGGTTTATAATTCACTCTGCCGTGCGGCACAGATACTGCTGCTCAGCAAATAAATACACATTCTGTGCTGCTGCCGCGCCTGTCAGCGCCTCCCCGCGGCACTTATCACACACTACCGAATCCCGCCGTTTTCCGCAGCGCACACGGCACTATCGCGGTTTACCCTGTCTTACATATCGTTACGCACAAGATCCTCGTACGTTTCGCGCCTTACCGCGAGCTTTGACCTGCCGTTTTTGGTCAGTATCACCGGCGGTCTTGGGATTCTGTTATAGTTGCTCGCCATTGAATAATTATATGCGCCTGTTGCCAGAACTGCAAGAAGGTCGCCGCTTTTTATCTCCGGCATGGGGATATTCTCTATAAGTACGTCCCCCGATTCGCAGCATTTGCCGACGATTGTAACCTTTTTCACAGGCATTGCACGCGGTCTTTCAACCAAAACCGCGTCATACTCCGAATTATAGAGTATAAACCGCGGGTTGTCGCCCATTCCGCCGTCAACCGACACATAGGTGCGAATGTTCGGTATCTCCTTAACCGCACCGACGCGGTAAACCGTAAGTCCCGCGGACGCAACTATCGACCGTCCCGGCTCAAGCAGCACAAACGGAACCTTTACGCCGCGGATTGCCGCCGTCCGCGAAATCACCGCGGAAACCGCCTTCATATACCGTTCATATTCGACCGGTCTGTCAGAGCTGATATATTTTATTCCAAATCCGCCGCCGAGGTCAAGCTCATCAAGCTCTATGCCGTACTTGTCCTTCATGTCGCCGATAAAATTCATCATTATTTCCGCCGCAGCCTCGAACGGCTCAAGCTCGAATATCTGCGAGCCTATGTGGCAATGCAGACCAACGGTTTTTACATATTTAAGGGAGTCGGCATATTTGATGATTTCCTCCGCTTCGCCCGTTTCAAGAGCAACGCCGAATTTGGAGTCAATCTGTCCGGTGCGCACAAAGCTGTGTGTATGCGCGTCAACGCCCGGCTTTATCCTGAACAGGATTTTTGTCACTCTTCCGTTTTCCTCGGAAAGCCGCTCCAGCATATCAAGCTCGGTGCGGTTGTCAACAACAATCCTGCCCACGCCGGATTCAAGCGCGTATTTCAGCTCCGACTCCGACTTGTTGTTGCCGTGAAAGTATATCTTCTCGGCGGGAAAGCCCGCGCGCAGCGCTGTGTAAAGCTCACCGCCGCTCACAACATCGGCGCCCATGCCCTCTTCCTTCATTATTTTATACATCCGCATACACGAAAGAGCCTTGCTTGCATAAAGCACCATTCCGTTGCCGCCGTAATAGTCGCGGATTGCGCCTGTGTACCTTCTGCAGTTTTCGCGTATAGTGTTTTCGTCCATGATATACGCCGGAGTTCCGTATTCCTCCGCAAGAGCCTTTACGTCACAGCCTCCGATTTCAATGTTCCCTTTTTCGTTTACCTTTAAACAGTCCATTACAAATTCCATTTAAAACTACTCCTCTTACTTCCAAACGGCGCCTTTCTGCGTTTTATGTCATAAAAGCTATACCTCGTTTTATTGTACCACGTTATGCCGTTTTTGTCAAATTTATTTACTTTGAATTGCGATTGGCAGCAACCACGCCCAAACAGGGTCTTCCGCACGCTTGACATTTGCCTTATTTTTTTGTTATACTGAATTTTGTATTCCCAAAAACCGCCCCCGAAAAACGCTGCTTATACGAACTTTCGGAGGTGGTTGCGTATACATAAAACGGTGCTGCCGATTTGTTTTCTTGTTTATATACGGCAATATCTGAAAAGCTAAATACAATACCTCATGCCGCTGCATTTTTATTCATCGTTTCAATACCCCGGCTGCATAAAAACAGCGCAGCAGTCATTTATACTGCTGCGCTATATAGTCTAATTTTTCCGTGTCAAACCGGATTTATTTTTTAGCTGATTTTTAATAGTACAACTTTCAGAGCTAAAAAGCAATCAATACTTAGGCGGACTGTATCTGTTCGTTCTGCGTTTTTTGCTTTTACTCTTTTTAAGTGCTTTGGCAAAGCCTACCGCAACAAGAACTATAAACGCAAGCGCGATACCCAGTACAAGGAATACAACTACCTTTACCGTTCTGAATCCCCAAAGCCACTCGCCGAATGACATAAGAAAGCCGAAAATATGCCTTTTTATTTTAACCGTTGAAACGAGCTTTACCTCGCCGATTTTTTTGCCGTCATACATGAACTCGGTTTTGCCGATTACCTGCCCCGGCATAATCGGAGCGTATACCTTGTCGGGTATATCCGTCTTGGTTTCAATCTTCGATTCGTCCGCGTCCTTCGGCAAAAGCACCTCTAGATTGCTCTCGGAGGACAGCAGAATGTGATCGGTACCGTCCGCCGCCTGCTTTACCTTTACCTCGCCGAAAATATCTTCCTTTTGTGCAAGACGCTTGATATTGAACTGTGTAATTCCGTATTGCAAAAGAGCCTTTGACTCGTTGTGCGACTGCGCAATATCGTTGGCGTTAAACACGACCGCAATCACCGACTTATCGCCGTCCGCCGCAGAGGACACAAGGCAGTAGCCCGCCTCAGACGTCGAGCCTGTTTTAATTCCTGTAGCCTTGTCGTAGTAATAGTACGGGTATCTCATTCTTGAAACAAGATTATTTGTATTTATAAAATAGCGCTTGTCCGACATATTCGTTTCGGGGAGGTAGATATGCGCGCACTCCACAATTTTTCTGAATTCCTCGTACTGCATAGCCGCGCGGGCAATTTTCGCCATATCGGACACGGTTGTATAGTGATTCTTGTCCTGCAAGCCGTGCGGATTCACAAAATTTGTGTTTTTGAGTTTAAGCGCCTTCGCCTTCTGATTCATCCTCGCGACAAACTCGTCAACCGTTCCGCCGACGCCCTCCGCAATACACATCGCCGCGTCGTTTCCCGACGCAATCAACAGACCCTGTAAAAGGTTTTCGAGCTTCATTTCCTCTCCGACCTTGAGCGAGATGCTGCTGCCGTCCCACGGCAGACTGTCCGCCGCCTCCTGACTGAATTTAAGCGGCTGTTCAAGGCTGATTTCGCCCTTCTTCACCGCGTCAAAGGTCACAAGCGCGGTCATGACCTTTGTAGTGCTGGCGGGGAACAGAATATCGTCCGGATTCTTCTCGAAAAGAATATTTCCGTTTTTGGCGTCAATCAGAATCGCCGCCTTTGCGGCAATCTTAGGCTCCTCCGTGGCATAAGCCGCCGATGGCGCGATTATCGCCAGAGTCAGCATTATTGTTATAAGCAATGCACTTAATTTCTTTGACATTTTTTCAACCGTACCTTTCGGAAAATTTAATTCTTTGCGCAGCAATACGCGCGTATGTCTGTTCTGTAAAGTTCAATCATTATTTTGCGCCTTTCCCCTGCTGTCTGAGCCGTTCCTGTTCCGCCTGAGAAAGACGGACATACTCCGGAACGAGCTTTGAATAATGTATGGTTTCGCCGTTTTTAAAGCGTTCAAGTCCGATTTCCGCAACCGCGCCGCCGAGGTTGAGCGCGGTTATTTTGGGAGCAAAAAACGCTCTGTCGCCAAGCCTTTCACGAAGAATATCTCTGTATACCAAAACGCCGTCACCCATAAATATCACGTTTTTTGCTCCTTCTTGCAGCTCCGCGATAAGCTCGTCAAGGGTCAGCGCCCTGTCCGCGCAAATACGCTCAAGGATGCCGTTTCCACCTTTGAAAATGGCATTATAGACCTGACCACGCCTTGCGTCAAGAATCGGTGAAATAATTCCGTCAAAAAACGCCGAGCCAAAAGCAAGCGCCTCAAGGGTCGATACCGCAACGCACGGCTTACCTGCCGCCTGAGCCATTGCCTTTGCCGTTGCCACACCTATTCTTACCCCGGTAAACGAGCCGGGGCCTACTGCCGCCGCGAATGCGTCAACGTCATTCGGCTCCGTGTCGGAAAGGCGAAACATTTCCTCGATTTGCGGCATCATCATCTGCGAATGTGTTCTGTGGTGGTTTATCACGGTTTCCGCAACCATGACATCGTCACTCATTAGCGCTGCCGTTGCCGACATACAACAGGTATCTATTCCGAAAATCAGCATATCGTTATCTCCCTATAATCCGTTCCCTTATCGGGATTTTTATCTATTTTAACCGTTATATACCCCTCCGGCAGAACGGCGGCAATATTCTCCGCCCACTCTACAATACAAATTCCGTCGCCGAAGAAGTAGTCATCCATCCAGTCGCACTGCTCAAACGAAGCGTTTTCTATACGGTATGCGTCAAAATGGTATATAACCGTATCGCCGTAGTATTCGTTCACAATGGTGAAGGTTGGACTTGTGACAGCGTCCTCCGAACGGAAAAAATCCGCAACACCCTTTACAAAGGCGGTTTTCCCCGCGCCGAGGTCGCCGTGCAGCGCCACAATATCGCCTTTTTTCAGAGTTGCCGCAAGCTCTGCCGCAATCCGCCTTGTGTCCGCCTCGCATCGGCTTTCGTATTTCTTCATTATATTACAATCCGCCCTTTTGGCAAACTCCGTTTTTAAGGGGCGGTTTTCCTCCTTCGTGTAAGCATAATAAACCAATATACTTTATTTTACCTTTATTACGCGCAAAAGTCAATATAAAACTCTTGAAAATATTATTATTTTATTGTATACTGAAAATATTAAGGAGGTCGATAAAAAATGAAGGATTTGAGAGTTGACAAAAATAACTATTATCTTGATATTGCCGAGACAGTTTTGGAGCGCGGTACCTGTCTGCGCCGCAACTTTGGCGCAATCATCGTCAAAAATGACGAGATAGTTGCAACAGGCTATACCGGTGCGCCGCGCGGCAGAAAAAACTGCTGCAGCGTCGGCGTCTGTATCCGTGAAAAGCTCGCGATTCCGCGCGGAGAACGGTATGAGCTTTGCCGCAGCGTCCACGCCGAAGCAAACTGCATAATCAGTGCGCAGCGACGCGACATGATAGATTCCTCGCTCTATCTTGTCGGACGTGATAAAAAAACCGGCGAGCTGGTCGAAAATACCTCCAGCTGCTCCATGTGCAAAAGAATGATTATCAATGCGGGAATCAAAAATGTTGTTATCCGCAACACTCCCGATAAATACACGGTCGTAGACGTTGAAGAATGGATAAAAAACGACGAATCGCTTGACGGCGTATTCGGCTATTAGTAAAAACGGCGCTCTTTCGGCAGGTAACTCAAAACAAAATACGGATATGATTTTGCAATCAGGGGTGTACAAATTATCTTGTACACCCCTGAAAACTATTTACCCGCTTTACAAATTCTATTTCGTTCATTCAATAAATTCTTGATTTCTTTAATTTTAGCGGTAATTTTATCGCTGTTATCGCTTGTAATCATGCCACGCAATTCAAAAATTCCTTCCGATATTGTTATTTCAAGGTTTTTTGCAGCCTCGCATAACACCTGGTCGCTGAAACGCAGACTCTCCGCAAATATCTCAAGTTCTTTTCTTGTTTCGGCGTTTCTGCACCTTATTTTCAGTTGCAATACTATTATATTACAAAGGTTGGCTTTTGTCAATAATACCAAGCGGTTTTTATTTTAATCTCTGAAATACAAATCCCTTGTATACACCTTGTCAAGCACGTCCGCTATATCATCGTTATAGCGGTTTGCGATTATTACATCCGATATGCGCTTGAACTCGTCAATGTCGCGGATTACGCGCGAGTTGAAGAAGGTTTCCTCCTTCATCGTCGGCTCGTACACAACAACCTCTATTCCCTTCGCTTTGATTCTTTTCATTACTCCCTGAATCGAGGACGCGCGGAAGTTGTCCGAGTTGGATTTCATCGTCAGGCGGTATACGCCCACAACCTTCGGATTTTTTGCAATGATTCTGTCCGCGATAAAGTCTTTTCTTGTCCTGTTCGCGTCAACTATTGCAGCTATGATATTGTTCGGAACATTGTCATAGTTCGCAAGCAGCTGCTTTGTGTCCTTTGGCAGGCAGTAGCCGCCGTAGCCAAAGGAAGGATTATTGTAATGAGTTCCGATCCGGGGATCCAGACAGACTCCATTGATAATATCGCGGGTGTTCAGCCCCTTCATTTCCGCGTAAGTATCCAGCTCATTAAAATAGGAAACACGAAGTGCCAGATAGGTGTTGGCAAAAAGTTTTACAGCTTCTGCTTCCGTATATCCCATGAACAAGGTGTCGATATTTTCTTTAAGAGCACCCTCCTGAAGAAGTGCTGCAAAAGTATGAGCTGCTTCTCTGGTGTGTTCATCACAGGAGACAATGATCCTGCTTGGGTAAAGATTGTCGTACAGGGCCTTGGACTCTCGGAGAAATTCCGGGCTGAAAATAATATTGTTATTGTGAAGCTTCTTTCGGATAGATTCTGTGTAGCCTACAGGAATCGTAGATTTGATCACAATTGTGGCAGCAGGATTCACCCTTGTGACCAGGCTTAGTACAGCTTCAACAGCGGAAGTGTCGAAATGATTTTTCCTGCTGTCATAGTTGGTGGGGTTGGCCACTACCACAAAATCAGCCTCTGCGTAGGCGGATTCTCCGTCTGAGGTGGCCGTAAGATCCAGTTCCTTTTCCGACAGGTATTTTTCGATATATTCATCTTGGATTGGAGATTTCTTCTGGTTTATCAAAGCAATCTTCTCCGGAATTATGTCAACTGCAACAACATGATTATGCTGAGCCAGCAGTACAGAAATAGAAAGCCCTACATATCCGGTACCTGCGACTGCAATAGATTTATTCATGGTAAGTTCCTTTCTTAAAAAAGTGTGAAATCGGGAAAAAAGAGTTTAAATTTTCACAGTTTGTGCTACAATATATAACACTAATGATGAACCGTTCATGCACAATTTTTATAAATAATAACATGACAGACTGGAAAATACAACGCCTTGGGAACTTTTTGGAATATGCAGATTACAGAACGTTACCAGTGAACAGTAATACAGAACTGACTTTTAAACAGTCTCTGATGAATGGAGGAACAGAATATGTGTACAGCAGCAACCTATAAAACAAAGGATTTCTATTTTGGAAGAACTCTGGATTATGAGATTTCCTATGGAGACCAGGTAGTGATCACGCCTAGAAATTATGTATTTGACTTAAGAGAAGGCGGTCAGCTGAAAAATCATT
>OGRO01002954.1_pt1 | contig 12701 bp, 10 predicted proteins | sample 1553451 | NCBI WGS metagenome assembly OGRO01 (sample SAMEA2580021, study PRJEB22360) | human gut metagenome
TTTGATATTCTGTGAAATTTTATAAAAAGGTTCGAGAGACACCCTCCAGCTCCACTTTATGACAAAAAGGTCCTCCTGAACTTATAAATTCAGGGGGACTTTTTGGGTTAATAAGATCCCAATTGTCCGGGTTATAAAGTTCTTCTCTAACGTAAGTTGTTGAAATATATTGGATTAACTTCATTTTATCCCCAATTATTTGTCCGGGTAATTTATTTTGTTTTTTAAAATAAACACTCTACATTTGGCTTCGGAGTAATTTGTCATAGAGAATCGACAAATGAAAAACAATCTGATTCCAAGTCTGGTTAAGGAAATTATTGTCTACCCATATTTGTTCCTAATTCATATTCTGGAAAATGCCCCGTTAATCTGTCTTTTTTTTATTAGAAACCATATTTGGAAAACAAATTGAATATTATCCCGTTCTAATGTAGATCAGATTGATTTTTCATGTAAGTCACCTCTCTCAATGTCTTGTTACTAATAAATAAACTATGTGAACATCTCATTGCTGTTATTTTGTTAATATCCACTACGATAACTGAGAGGGATTTAAAGCGTGTAGGAGCGCTACAAATCCGATCACCTCCTTACGTGACGTGAAGAAGGTAGTATTTCTTTTCCCCCTCCCTCGCTACCTCTTGTTTGATTCTTGCTTTTTATAAACTACTCCATTTAAATTATAACAAACAAATAGAATGAAATATATTATATACTTCATGATGATGTTGTATGGTTCATTATGTCATGCCATCGTTTGCAAACACATTGTAGAAAGAAGTGAAACGAATACTCGTAAAGTGTATCAGATCCAAAGGGATGCTCTGGGTTATATGTGGTTTATGAACCATGCCGGAATCAGTCGGTTTGATGGGACCAAGCTAAAACACTATAAACTGCCGGCCGAAGGGCGAACCATGGATTATTATATGGGCAATTGCCGGTTGCTTACAGATAATCGGAATGGGTTGTGGGTAGTCACCCGTAATGGATATTTATGGATGTACAATCCATCATTGGATAAATTCGAATGCAGGAATCATCTGGTTATTCCGAATGATGTTTCCCTTCATTTTCTCTGCGTAGATAACAGTAGTCATATCTGGTTTTCTGTCGGAAACCGGTTGATAGCCTATCAAATACTATCTAATACTTTTCATCGGGTGGATCATAGCCTGGCAACGATTTCCTGTATGGTAGAGGTGGCTCCGGGAGAGTATTTTGTAGGTTCGGATGAAGGGCTGTTCGGAATTACAATAAAGAATTATGCCGTCGACAGGCAAACCGGAGAATTGTCCGGTAAAAGATATAGCCGGATACATGAAATACTTTTTCATCCTTATACCCAAAGATTGGTTATGTTTGATTATTCGGAAGGATTAGGGGTATGGGATATGAAGTCGGAGCAATTGGTTGGTACTTGGAACCGATTGTTGAATAGTCGGGTCAGTGGTCTGAGGATATGGGATGACCGGACTGTTTTGGTAGCTACAGATGGTGAGGGAATATTTCGTATGGATATCGTTAATCCGGATATTACATCTTTTATACAAACTGATTTTGAGAATGATAATTCAATTCGTACCAACCGGATTGCTGACGTGTTTGTAGATGATCAGAAACTTATCTGGGTGGCGGATTATCCGGAAGGCGTATCAATGATCGATGTGGAATCTCCTGATGATTATAAATGGTACAGGGCACGGTCCGGGGACAGTCATCCACTGACCAACAATCGGATAAATGCGGTTCTGCATGATTCGGATGGGGATGTCTGGTTTGCAACGGATCACGGTATCAGTTGTTTTCATCCGTCGACAGGCTTATGGAACCGGATTGTTACGCCTCTTCCTTGTCAGATGTATACTGCATTGTGTGAAGTAAAGCCGGGAGAGATATGTGCCGGGAACTATGTACACGGTTTGTTCTTCATCCGAAAGAAAAGTAATTATTCGGTTACACCGTATGTACGTATTTCAGGAGTAAACGCATTGTGTCGTAAGGATAAAGACGGTTTTTGGATTGGAACGGATGAAGGGGTGTTTTTTTATTGTCCGGAAAACGATAGTATCGTGGAGGTAAAACGCTTGTCCGGTTTACACATTCATGCTTTGCATCAGTCCGATGATTGTCTTTATATTGGGACTGAAGGAAACGGATTAATGGTCTATCATCCGGAGCATGAGCAGATGGATACGGTTGCTGCTTTAGGAACCGGTAATGTATATGCTGTTTGGTCGGATGATAGCAGGCGGTTAATGGGAAGCAGTGATGGGTTTGCTTTCTCGCTCGATCTTGTACAACATTCATATTACAGGTTTCTGAGTAAAGGAATTCGGATTACATCGGGTACTTTCTTAGGTAATGGAAGATACATTTTGGGCACCTATCAAGGCGCAATTGAGTATGATAAACAAAAGGCTCGACCGCTGCGTAAAGCTTGTTTGGGATTTTACTTGGACGAACTTCGGGTTTTGGACAAAGAGGTGACCGTCGAAACGGAGAATTCTCCATTGAAGAAAGCTCTGAACTGTACAGCTACGTTACAGTTGGAGCACAATGAAAATACTTTTTCGTTTACGGCTACTGCCATTCGCTATACTGAAAAGCAGGATATAGCTTACAGTTGGAAACTCGATCATACGGATTGGAGTGCTCCGTCTGTAGATAATAGAATTCGTTTTTCGAACCTTCCTCCGGGTGAATATATCTTTTCTGTGCGGGCGTTATCCATTGATAACGGTCGGCCGTTTGCGCAAAGAAATATGCACATCATCATTCGTCAACCCCTTTGGAAGACAGGTGGAGCTTTCCTTTGTTACGGTCTTTTGGCACTTATGTTGGGCTCTCTGGCCGTACGTTCATGGTTCGTATGGCAAGACAGAAACCTTTCAAGAGAACAAGTACGGTTGTTTGCGAATACGACACGTAACCTTTGTCTACCACTTACACTGATAAAAGTTCCTTTGGAATATCTTTATGAAAAGTCATCTTCCGAACTTGTTAGTAACGTATTGCAACAGATAAAGGGAGTGAACAATTTATTGGCTGAGCTGGAAAATATCAGTCGTGTTTCTGCTGCTCCGGGGCGTCTGTCGCTTGCCGACTATGAGTTATCCATATTCTTGAAAGAGACAGTAGCCCGAATTAGAGATTATATCAGCGAGAAGGACATTATGCTCCGTTGGACGGAGGAGCCTGCCTTTGCTACCGTATGCCTCGATAAGGATAAGATGTCTGCCATTCTTAGAAACCTGTTAATGGCTTTTACAGACAGTATGGATCGAGGTGGCGAAATTCTTCTGAGTACTTCGTGTAACAATCAAAAGTGGGAGTTGAGGCTGGAATCTGAGGATAACGGGTTTCTTAAAAAAAAATTCTAAATTATAAAGGGTTCGTTTCGGGAGGTTCTTCCGAGACAATGAGTTGGCTATTTATACGTAAATTAATCTGTTTGCATAAAGGTAAAATCAAATTTGCTTATAAAGAAGAACAAAAACTGGTGCTTATTTTAATTTTTCCTATTGTCATCCGGCAATCGGAAAGAGTTTCTGAATTCTCCGGGATATTATCCGTACCGGAGCTCTCCACAGGGAATAGTGAGTTGTTGTCGGTTACCGGAATGCTGCCGACAGTGAAAACTTCTGAGCAGAAACGTCCGGATAAGAAAAAAGAGAAACATTCTCTGGTATTGGTTGAAAGGAATAAGGATTTGTGTAATTATCTTGTGCAAATCCTGATGAAGGAGTATAAGATTGTGTCTGTTTGTGATGCGGAGGCGGCCTTTGAGACTGTGTGTGAACAATGTCCGGATGCAGTACTGGCTTCTTCTGTTCTTACCCGTATTTCGGGTGAGGAACTTGCCGTTCGGATTAAATCGGATGACAGAGTAGCACATATTCCGGTAATATTGTTAGTGAAACCGGGAGAGGATGACCGGTACATTCAACGGAATGCCGATCTTTATGTGTGGATGCCTTTTGCCATATCATCTTTAAAGACTGAGATTGCAGCTTTGATTGCTAACCGGGAAATGATCCGTAAGAGGTATATTCGTTTGGCCTTGGGGGGTGAGGCCTCGGACCCTATCGATAAAGAGGTAGAGTCATCAGAAGGTGATCAGGAGTTTATTCGTCAGGTGAGAAGTCTGATTGAAGAGAGGATGACCGATTCCGGATTTAAGATTGGTGAACTGAGCGGCTGCATGAATATGAGTCGTTCGAGTTTTTATAATAAGATTAAGGAGATAACCGGACATGCTCCTGCGGACTATGTTCGTAATGTGCGGCTCAACAGAGCATTGGTTTTGTTAATGAGCAGAAAGTATACGGTGGCTGAGGTTGCGGATATGACGGGTTTCAGTGATCCTAAATACTTCGGGATCGTGTTTAAGAAATATTATGGGGGCTCACCGACGAAGTATATAAACAATTTATAGACCGACAGAAGACCGGTAAGGGAGCCACCTTGCCGGTCTTCATTTTATTAACTAATCCGGTCGACTGGATTGAGAGAATTACTCTTATCTTTGCTATCCGAAAGGAGAACTGCGATGCAGAAGGATTGCAGAGATGAATGAACGTAAAATTATACATATCGATATGGATGCCTTTTATGCTTCTGTGGAGCAAAGGGATCATCCTGAATTGCGTGGTAAACCGCTTGCCGTGGGGCATGCCGAGGAGCGGGGAGTAGTAGCGGCAGCAAGTTATGAAGCTCGTCGTTATGGAGTTCGTTCGGCTATGTCGTCACAAAAGGCGAAACGTCTGTGTCCGCAATTGATTTTTGTTCCCGGACGGATGGAAGTGTATAAATCCGTTTCCCGTCAGGTACACGAAATATTTCATGAGTATACCGATCTGATTGAACCTCTGTCATTGGATGAAGCGTTTCTTGATGTGACGGAGAATAAGCAGGGGATCTTGCTGGCTGTGGATATAGCTAAAGCTATCAAGCAACGTATCCGTGAAGAACTGAGCCTGGTGGCATCGGCAGGCGTGTCGTATAATAAATTTCTGGCTAAAATAGCTTCGGACTTTCGTAAACCCGACGGACTTTGTACTATTCATCCTGATCAGGCAATCGATTTCATTGCCCGTTTGCCTATTGAGTCATTTTGGGGAGTAGGGCCGGTGACTGCCCGGAAGATGCATTTACTGGGGATACACAATGGACTTCAGTTACGGGAGTGTTCGTCTGAAATGCTGGTACGTCAGTTTGGTAAAGTGGGACTGCTTTATTATGATTTTGCACGTGGAGTCGATCTTCGACCGGTAGAAGCAGTGAGAATACGTAAATCAATCGGATGTGAGCATACATTGGAGAAAGACATCCATGTAAGATCGTCTGTGATTATAGAGCTTTATCACGTAGCTACGGAGCTTGTAGAGCGATTGCAGCAGAAAGAGTTCCGGGGAAATACACTAACTCTGAAGATCAAGTTTCATGATTTTAGCCAGATAACACGAAGCATGACACAGGCACAGGAACTTACGAATCTTGAGAGAATCTTGCCCCTTGCCAAACAATTGCTGAAAGAGGTGGAGTATGAGCAGCATCCCATTCGCTTGATCGGGCTTTCGGTATCGAATCCGAGAGAAGAAGCGGATGAACATCGGGGAGTATGGGAACAACTGAGTTTTGAATTTAGTGATTGGGGAAAATAGTTAAAGGTGGAATCCTAAGAAAAAAATAGTTGCATGATCGTATTTGTCCGGCATTATTTTTATATATTTGGAAGTAATATCATATTGAGAACTAATAAATTATAAGGAACTATGAGCTTGCATAAATATTCGATTGTTTTATTGGCATTATTGGCGTTACTCTGCAGTTGCCATGATGAAGATAAAGGAGATATCCCACAGTCCGATGAGCGAACCGCAGATTTTATTGTGAAATATAAGGATGATTTCGGAATACATACGGATTATAAAGCTAAGGTATATATCTATTATGGAATATATTCAATGGATATTGTAGGCTTTCATTATCTTCCGGACGGGGTGCTGGATCATGAAGGGAAAGAAATAACTCCTGACATCCGTCTATCTGCTGATGGAAAAGAAGATATAACCTTGTTATTGGATAATGCTGAAAAGGTAACGGTTATTGTTGAAAGCTCCTATTATGAGGGAAGAGTGGGAATAACAAGTTACTCTCCGGGCGACACACCTATAAAAGGGATATTTACGTTTGGGGAATAGTGAACGGTATGGAGGGAATCTTTGATGTCTGTTTCTATTTCATGATATATTAAAAAAGGAAGAAGTCTGAACTTCTTCCTTTTTTAATGGAGGATATGTTTCAGGCAAGTGCCCGTTTTATTCTATAATCCATGGATTACTTTCATTAACTGTTCGCCCAATCCGATGGTATAACCTTGTGACACGAAGACTACCCGGTTGAATGTATCACCGATAATAAACATGGGCAGGATGGTGCTGTTTGGCAACTTCATCGATTCGGCAATTTGTTTCTGGATCGCTCCATCTACGTCGATACCATAGGTAATGGTTGAAGGCAATCCGGGGAATTCTGACGGGCGGAACTTTTTGTACTGTTCTTCACTAGGGAAGAGCAACACCATTTTGCGTCCCCATTTTTCAAATTCACCGCTTAAAGCTGCAATATCCCGAAGGGCATGGTTAGTGGGTTCTTGTCCGGCTCCCAGCACTGCTACAACGTAGTATCCCCGGCCACAAGTCTGAAGAATACTTTGCGGTTCGGAGGTTCCTATAGGCAGATAAGTCGATTCGGAATTAAAATTACCAATTACTTGTACCTGGTCTTTGCTTTCGCGCATGACCAGATCGACAGTTGTTGTCTTTCCCTCTTCAATGGTGAAGAAAGTCACATTAGCCAATACAGCTCCGCTTGCCATGCGAGTACCGGTTACCATCATATAGTATCCTGTGTCCAGGCGTGCACCATTCTTCAGCAAGTTCGACCAGGTGGCTCCTCCACCCATATCTACGTCACCTTCGTCGTAGTTGAGGAGTTGGAAGGTTCCATTGCGGAACTTTGAGAGGGTGAAGTGTGAATAGTATTTTGGATCACTCAACGAAGGGATCGGCCGGTAGCGGGCTACGAGCGTTCCGGTTGGTGCCTGCGTTTGCTGTGCGGCTTCAAAATCGACATCATAGACCTTGCCGTTCTTGAGGTTGTTGTCATTGAAAGTCCGATATTGAATCTTGCCGGTCACTTCATCTATCCAGGCAGGAATCCCCAGGCTACGGGCCATGGATACAAAGAAAATGTTACGGGATTTCTCGTCTGCTACCCGGGCTTTCCATACACCCATTGGTGACATTGGTATACGTTGTGAGTTTAATTCGTTATTGATTGTGATCTCTTTTTTACACCATTCTACCAAAGCTTGTGGATTTTTGCGGAAGGCTTCTGCTTCACTTGCCGGAATCTCTTTCCGGAAGAATGCTTTGTAAGGAGTGATCATTTCATTGGCTACACGCGGGTTCAGTACGTTGCTACAGAAATCTTCAGAAGCGGGCAGGCCGGAGTTATTCAGATGGTCGTTCAATACTTCCGGGCTTACGTCTCTCAGGTCTTTGGCCGAGACTACTTTCAGCAGGCTGATAGCCTGACCGGCCTTATCGGCTTTTACAGCATCAGAAAGGAAATCGGTTAAAGTCTGGTGGTTACCTCTGGAAGCTATCAGTAAGCGTACTGTTTCGGTTTCATCCAGCTTATTCTCTTTGGCAAAAGTCCGAGCTTGCTCTTCGGTAATGAAAGTGGCTACGTATGCGTTGCGGATAGAATCTTCCTGTGCCATGCGCCGATCATTTTCAGTACGTTGTTCCGGAGTCACTTCGGGCAGGTTGGCGCCTTCGGCAGGAGGAACGATATCCAGTGGAAGCGAATAGGTTTCACTGGCGTTTTTGTCCAGTGTGATCTTCAGTTCATTGTCTTTGCCGAATGATAGTTTAGAATAACCGAACCGTCCGTCTTTGGAGGCCCATACCAACATATCACCCTTGCCGGCAGTCAATGATGCATGCCCGCTCCGGTCTGTATGTTTGGTGGCCACCGTATAAAATTCAGCGTAGTTATAGACCTTGAACTCTACGGTAGCATCGGCTACCGGCTGACCTTCGGCATCTGTCACGAGTACGGAACCTTTGGCAGTCGGAGCATAATTGTCAATCACGTTGATCTCTGTATAATTCGGAGTTTCGTACATGATTTCTTCTTGTCCGGTATAGCGTCCGAATACCTTTGTATGCATCAGCATACCACGACTGGCGGGAGCATTAAACCAACCCAGGTTCAAAACCGGTTCCGGTTCACAGGCACCAAAGAAATACCATTTGCCATCTACCCAGGCTTCTACCCATGCATGGTTGTCATCGGTATGTGCCCAACGCGGAGTATATACCTGTCGTGCCGGAATACCTACCGAGCGAAGAGCTGCTACGGTGAAGGTGGATTCTTCACCACAGCGACCATAAGCGGTTTTTACGGAAGCGAGTGGAGCACTCGTACGGGCATCACTTGGGGTGTAGATTACCTTTTCGTGGCACCAGTGGTTTACCTCGAGTACAGCGTCGTGTAATGACAGATTCTTCACACGGTCTTTCAGTTCATTGTAAAACACCCGGCGTGAGTCATCCAGGTTTTCATTGTTTACCCGAATGGGGAGCACAAAATGACGGAATACGTCATCGGGGATTTCTTTTCCCCAAGGCATTTCCCGACGTGCCTGATCGGAGAGTCTGACATTTTCCAGATAGTAGTCGCCTGTATAATCCGTTACGTCACCTGTAGGCATGTAGGCATAGAGGAACATTAAAGCCTCTTGTTCGGGAATGGTGAGCTTTTCATTAAACACTGCAAACAACTCTCCATTGGGAAGTTGCTGCTTCTTCATTTCAAAATCTTGCGTCACTTGGTTTCGGTAAGCCACATCTTTCAGGAAATGGGACTCACTGCATGAAAAGAACGCAACCGACAACATCGGAATGATTAGAAAGCGGGTTAGGGTTTTCATACAATTTGTTGTTAAGTAAGGCCTCACCCCCGTTCCTCTCTTAAGGAGAGGGGGGAGTGAATGCTTTTGGTTCATATATTTAGTTTTGATTTCTTTCTCTTTTTGTTTCATCTTTCCGGAATTACTGTTTTCTACTTTAATCTTTCGGTATCTTTATGGTCATTTATGAAAATTCTGGTTTACATTCTTCGGAGTCCGGCTCTTTTCCATTTTCCGGGTGAAGGAAAGAGAACGGAACTCTAAAATCCATTCAATGGGAAAAGTACCGTGGGAATCAGTAGTACCATTCCTAGGATAATGAATAAAAGAAGTATCTTCCAGAACCATTTTACCCAAATCTCATAAGGTATGCGGGCAATGCCTAAGGCACCCATCAATACAGCAGAAGTAGGGGTGATCATATTGGTAAATCCGTCACCAAACTGATAAGCCATTACCGTAGCTTGCCGCGAAAGTCCGATGACATCGGAAAAGGGTGCCATGATAGGCATGGTTAACGCTGCTTTGGCGGACCCGGAAGGGATAATCAGGTTAATGAGTGTCTGTATCAGATACATCACCCCCAAAGATACTATTTTTCCAGCTTCTCCCATCAGTGAAGCCAAAGAATGTAAAATGGGGTCGATGATATGTCCGTCTTGCAGTATTTGAATAATCCCTCCGGCCAGTCCCACAACTATGGCGGTCTTTGGCTCCATCCATGAATTGCTTAATGCTAGCATCTGCATGTTCACTATTGGCAAACCCCGAAAGAATGCCCATTGCCAGAAAGATGGCGGATATCTCCGGTAAATACCAGCCATGACCCATGACACCGATAATCAGGAAAAGAATAGTGAATGCGAGTAAGGTCAATATAAAGAACTGGTTGGATTTGCGTAAACCCAGCCAACCGAAAACTGCAAACAAGATAGATAAGGTGGGAACTGCATAGCAGGTGACTGATGCTTCACCTACTGAAAAAGTACTGATCGGGTAGATGATGGAGAACAACCCCAAGGACACGAGTAACAATAGGTATACGATCCATGCTTGGCGAGTCGTTACATGGGATATCTCTCCACAGCTTTCTTTTTCCCGTTTCCGCCAATAAGCGTCAGCATGATACATAGGTGATTTTTCCGGATGCTTTTTGACGACAGCGGCATATCTGAGTACACAAACAATCAGGGCGGTGGTCAGTATCAGCCAACAAAACATACGGTATTCAAATCCGGAGAACAACGGGAGATCAGACAAACCTTGCGCAATGCCGATCGTAAAAGGATTCAGTACTGCACCGGAAAAGCCGATATGGGCAGCTACGTATACCATGCACAGCCCGGTGATGGAGTCATATCCCATTGATATGGCAAGTGGGACAATGATGATGACGAAGGCCAGTGTCTCTTCACTCATACCGAATACGGAACCGAAAAGGCTGAAAAGGATGATGACTAAGGATATCACTACATTGTTTACTCCCAGTATTTTGATCAGTCGGTGTTTTTCAAGTCCTTTCGTGAAATTCAGAAATGAAAAAATGCCGGTATCAATAGCACGGCTGCTATTCATTATTTGAAAGGCACCTCCCATAATCAGTAAGAAAGCTATAATTCCTGCCTGACGTTCGAAGCCTTCAAGAAGGGAGCTGAACACTTGCCAGGTCTGGGGTGTCTGTTCTACCCGGTGGAAAGAATGGTCTACAATGACAGTGCGGGAAATACCGTTTACGTCGATTGTCTCTCGCATATATTCTCCGGCAGGAATGATCCAGGAAAGCACTGCACAGAGTAGAATGACCGAAGAAATGATGGTGTATGTGTGGGGTATCCGTTTGAGCATAGTCGTTTTTCTTGATAAAGCGCAAAGTTATGCAATATATTTGTAATATACACTTGCCAAATCAGGCCTTATAAAAAGAAAAATCAACTAACGATACACTTTTCTTATGTTTTAGAACATATTTTCGAAAACATTTCGTATCTTTGCAGTGTTAATAAAGAAAACAAGATGTAAAACCGCTCTTCAAAACGTGGAGAGCAAAAAAAGAGGACCAAAATTATGAAAAAGAATGCAAATGAAATTATGATGTTGCAGTATCGTATCAAACGTTACCAAGCAATGGGAAATGGAACAATGTGCCAGCTGTTAAATGGCAAACTTCAAAAACTGCTTGCAAAGCAGGTTACCATGTAATTAAACACAATCTATATTATATGAATAAGAAGCGGGGAATCGGATGATTCTCCGCTTTTTTTGTCATTTATCTGTTTATATCCGGAACAATCATTATAAAATATTCGTTAATTAGACAACGAATTCTATTTTTTCTCAAATTTATTGCTACGTTTGCAACTACTATGATAAAGTACATATTCTGCATATTGATAGGTATCTTTTTTGTGTATGGAGCCGGTTATACCGCTTCTATAGAAGAAACTGCAGAACTTCCCGCCGAAGTTACTGCCACCTTTGTATCACAATATGCCGGAGACCATTCTTTATTCAATGATGAGACGGCTGAATCCAAAGTGTGTGATGCTATTCTTCCCCATAGTTCTTTTTCACGGGAACTAAGTTCTTCCAAAATTTTGAAACTCAAATTGCAGACTGCTATCCGGCTGCTCAATGCCTCACTTTTCCATCAATCGGAGAGGGGAGATACTTATCTGGACTTCAATCATAACTTCATTAAATATTCCAGCGGGTATTATGTATACTCGTTAGGGCATATCCTGATTTAGCTTTCCGATTCTACACTTCTGTATTGAAGTGATTGGGTAACCCCATTTATCCATTCCGATAAATGCCGGGAGGGTGCGTCTTGTATTTTCCGGCGGTCGGTATACATTGCATTTTATTTTTCAATCTAAAATCATACTGTGTTATGTTTAGCTTATTGTTATCCACTTTTGCCATGATGGGGCTTACCTTCGTCATTGGTTTTTTCGTTGCCGGGGTGATAAAGTTGATTGCCTCTGCAGCTGATTCGTTGGCTTTTTATAGTTCGCACCAGGAAGAATTGGCCCGGCTGAAGCGTATTCGGAAACTGCATCAGAAAGTAGCTACGTTAATAACTGAAAGTGCTCTGAGTGATGAGGAGTATGGCAGTGATGGGCGTGAAGACTTCAGCAGGGGGGTCACAAAACATCCCGGAGATAATCGTGGGTTTTATCATGGTGTCAGTCCCGGTGAATCGGAGAGAGGTTTAATGGATTATTTTTACCCGGAAGACACAAGAACGATGTTTCTTCGGAAAGAAGAACAGATGTTACAGCATGATAAAAAAAATAATAAGACATCCTCAACCAATAAAAAACAATAAATCTTGATAGTATGGAAAGTATAGACTTTGGAACCCTGTTTCAGGGATTTGGAACAATGATAGCCAGCGGATGGTTTCTGGCCAGTGCCCGTATGTTTTTAATAGCTTTGGGGTTTCTGCTCATTTATTTAGGCTGGAAAGGGGTACTCGAGCCAATGGTGATGATTCCGATGGGCCTGGGAATGGTAGCTATTAATTGTGGAACACTGATTATGCCCGACGGAACATTGGGGAATCTTTTTTTAGATCCGATGCTGTCGGATACCGACGCATTGATGAACACGATGCAGATTGACTTTCTGCAACCGGTATACACATTGACCTTTAGTAACGGATTGATAGCCTGCTTTGTGTTTATGGGTATAGGCACATTGCTGGATGTAG
>OGRO01002964.1_pt1 | contig 12672 bp, 8 predicted proteins | sample 1553451 | NCBI WGS metagenome assembly OGRO01 (sample SAMEA2580021, study PRJEB22360) | human gut metagenome
ATAGCTAACAATTCTACATGGATAAATTTGGATAGTATGACAAAGATTGCAGAACCGGAGTGAAAGTCCGAATTATGGGATGAGTGATCTGCTATAATAAAAGAAACAAGGAGATGATTACCATGCTACTCGGTCATACCAAACAAATCAATGGCGTCTGGAAAATACAATCCCTAAAGCAACACAGTGAAAACGTGGCCGAGTACTGCGCACGGGCGTGCCAACCGCTGGGACTTGAAAACTTGGGCCGTCTTACAGGCTGGCTCCATGACGCTGGGAAATCTCATAGCAACGTGCAAAAACATCTAAGAGGCCAGACAAACGAAAGAATCAATCATTCCAGCGCCGGAATGCGGTGGCTATGGGAAAATTATGGCGGAGAAACAGCTTCACCACCTTCTCGCTTGACTGCGCAAATGGCAGCATTGGCAATCGGATCCCATCACTCTGAACGTATGGATGTTTTCGACCTAGGTGGAGTAGAACCCTGGATAAAACATATGTATTCAGAGCAGGCTCAAGAGCTATATGAAGAAAGCTGCCGGGCCTTTTTTGCGGATTGCATAAGTGAAACAGAGATACGGCAAATGTTTGCCAAAGCTGCGCAGGAGGTAGAATGTCTTGTGCGGAAAATCCGAACGCAGGAAGGAAAGAAGCCGCGGCTTTGTATCTATCAGGTCATGTTGGGGTTGGCACACAGATTTTTGTTTGCAGCCCTGATCGATGCAGACTGGTTGGATTCAGGCAACTATTATAATCAAGAAGGATGCCTTCCCCCGGAGCAGCTTCCGCCATGGGATCTGATAGAAAGCAATGTTGAAAGATTCCTGAACAATTTGCAGCCCCGACATAAAATAGATACCTTGCGTGCAGAAATTTCGGAGCAATGCAAGACAGCAGGCGAATGTGCAAAGCAGGGTATTTACCGCTTGTATGTGCCAACAGGCGGAGGAAAAACATTTTCCGGGCTGCGATATTGTGTGCATGCGGCCAAAAAACTTTCGGCCCGGCATATTTTCTATGTTGCACCGTTCCGGTCGATTATCGGACAGAATGTACAGGAGTTCAAAAAGGCATTAGGCGGCAGTGAATATCTGTTGGAGCACCATACGGATGCGGTGCTGGATACAGAGGACCCCGAAATTCTCCGCCAGCTGGAACGCTGGCAGGAAGCGCCGGTGATATGTACAACTATGGTACAGATGCTGCAAACCCTGTTTTGCAGCAGGCGGCAGAATGTGCGCCGCATGGCAGCACTGGCAAATTCTATCTTGGTGTTTGACGAAATACAGTCCCTGCCCATTTGCCATACATACTTGTTCAACCAGGCGGCAAATTTCTTGGCGTACTATTTGGGGTGCGTTGTTGTTTTGTGTACGGCAACACAGCCAGCGCTAAACGAAGTAGCAAACCCTTTGCGGTTTGCATCGCCGGTGGACCTGGTCCCGGATTACCAGCTGCGCTTTGCGCAGTTCCGAAGGACAAAGATTGAAGTGCCCGAAACAGGAAATGGATTTCAGGCAGGAGAACTCGCAGAATTTGTACGGAGCAAGCAAGACGAGAATGGCAGCATTTTGATCATCTTGAATACCCGTTCGGCGGTCGAAAAGGTGTTTGAGGCTTTGAAACAATCCCAGCCGGAACATACACAACTTTACTGCCTGACCACGCACCTGTGTGCAAAGCACCGTGCAGATGTTATCGCAGAAGTTAAGCAAAAATTAAACACCTTACACGGTCAGGAACGTTTGATCTGTGTAAGCAGTCAGCTGATAGAAGCAGGCGTGGATGTAAGCTTTGATTGCGTCATTCGAAGTATGGCTGCGCTGCCCAGTGTGGCCCAGGCTTCCGGCCGATGCAACCGCAATGCGGAAAGGAAATGCCGCACGGTGTATCTTGTTAAAACCTACAATCTGGAAAATCTGGATCGACTTCCGGAACTGCGCAACGGCAGGGAAGCCACACGGCACCTGCTGCAGCAATTACAAAGGGATGCGGACCTGTTAGAGCCGGAAAGTATTTTGAGGTACTACCAGCTTTATTATGCAGAGTCCCAACAACAGGAATGGATGGGTGATCCGGTTGAATTAAAGGGGTACATTCCCCCAAAAACAGTGAATTTGTTTGACCTTTTGTCAGATAATCAGGAAAGTGTGCTAGCCTGGAAAGAGACAACAGGAAAACAAAAGTTCCCCAATTACTTGCTCCGGCAGGCGTTTGCCACGGCAGAAAGGAATTTCCATGCTTTGGAGGACATTACAACGCCGGTGGTGGTTCCCTATGGGGAAGATGGCGCGGATATGGCAACAAGACTTTCGTCCAGTAAACCGCTTACCCCCAAAATGCTGCGGGACGCACAACGCTTTACCGTTGGTATTACAACAAATGAAAAAATACGCCTGGCAGATCAAGGCGCACTGTACACAGTAAAAGAAGGGGCAGTGACAATTCTTAACAAGGAATATTACGATGACGAAAAGGGAATTCAGATAAGCCCCGGATTTATGCCAATACAATTTGCTTAACAAGGAGGGTTAGACTTTGCAATACGAAAATTCAATATCCATGCAGGTATATGGGCGTTATGCATTGTTCAGCGACCCAATTACCCGCGTAGGCGGCGAAAAATTCAGCTACCCGGTGCCCACCTACCAGGCATTGAAGGGCATTTATGAAAGCTGCTATTGGAAACCAACGTTCACCTGGGTAATTGATGAACTGCGCGTGATGAACCCGATTGAAAGACAATCAAAAGGCATCCGTCCCATTATGTACAACAATGGAAAAAACGATCTTTCCATCTATACGTACCTTTCCGATGTTTGCTACCAGGTGCGGGCACATTTTGAATGGAACGAACATCGCCCAGACCTGGAAAAAGACCGCAATGAAAACAAACATTACGCTATTGCAAAGCGTATGTTGGAACGCGGCGGCAGAAGAGATATCTTTTTGGGAACACGCGAATGCCAGGGGTATATTGAACCCTGCATTTTTGGCCTGGGAAAAGGGCATTATGATGATGTTTCATCCCTGGACCTAGGCCTAATGGAGCACGGCATTACCTATGCGGACGAAAACGGGAAAGGCGTGATGCAGGAACGCTTTTGGCACCCGGTAATGCAGAACGGAAAAATCTGTTTTTGTCGCCCGGAAGAATGCGAAATTGTGCGTGATATCCACCCGCAAAAGATGAAGACCTTTACGCTGGGTGAAACAGTCAGCGACTGCGATGATTTGTACAGGGAGGTGATACAGGAATGAGCTGGCTTAGCTATTGCTATAAAACCTACCAGAATAGCGTGTCAGAAATTGGAAAGCAGCAGCCTGGGAAAGTTCCACTACTGCCGGTGGCTCACACGACGCAGCAGGTCAACATTGAAGTGGAGCTGGACAAGGACGGAAACTTTCAGTATGCAGGCTTGCTGGCACAAGATCAAAGGACAACGATCATTCCTTGCACAGAGGAATCTTCGGCGCGGACATCCGGCATGGTGCCGCACCCGCTAGTGGATAAACTGCAATATATTGCGGCAGATTATCCCACTTTTGGTGGTAGTAAAGAATCCGGATGGCCGCTTTACCACAAGCAGTTACAAGCGTGGTGTACATCTCCTTATGCCCACCCGGCTGTGTGTACAGTCCTGCACTACCTAGAAAAAGAATGCCTGATCGCAGACCTGGTCAAGGCAAATATTTTGTTTATAGATGAAAATGGAACTCTGCCAACAAAATGGCAGGGAAACAAAGAAGACAAGCCCCCTATTTTGGATACGCTGACCGGTAGTGACCAGACGGAATCTTTTGTCCGGTTCCGCGTTGACAATGTTGATTTGTCGCGTGATACAACAGTCCGAGAAAGCTTTATCCGCTTTTATGAAACACAGTTAAAAGATATTGACTATTGCACAGTTCAGGGAATCAAAATGCCGATTTCTACATTAAGCCCGTATAAGATCCGCAACCCAGGTGACCGTGCAAAGTTGATATCCAGCAATGACAATACGAATTATACTTACCGCGGGCGCTTTGCGGATGCAGCGCAGGCACTTTCGATTGGTTATGAAACAACCCAAAAGGCACACAGCGCCTTGCGATGGTTGGTCAGCAAGCAAGGGGTAAATACAGGGGACCAGACTGTACTTGTTTGGGGAACACAGAACGAAGCAGTACCCAATGTGCTGGGGGATACTCTCGATATTGCCCAGGAATATAATCCACTAGCAGGCGATGATTGGGACGATTTTGAGGAAGATACAGAAAGGTTGCCTGCGGATACCCAAGAAGAAATTGCACGGCAGTTTAACCGGGCCATTCTGGGGTATCAGCACCAGTTGAAGGACAATTCCCAAACGGCGGTCATGATTTTGGATTCTGCTACACCTGGCCGGTTGTCCATCCGGTACTATCAGGAACTGCAGGGCTCTAAGTTGCTTGCCAATATAAAGGATTGGCACGATGCGTTCCAATGGCAGCTGGAATACCGCAGTGTAGAGGAGCCGACGGAACTGGGCAAAAAGCCCAAGATCAAGAAAGTTGTCTTTGTTGGTGCGCCTGCCCCGGCGGACATTGCAAAAGCAGCCTATGGCGAAAAAGTGGATGCAAAGCTGAAACAAGCCACAATCGAACGACTGATTCCCTGTATTACCAATGGGGAGCGCTTCCCGCGGGATTTGATGATCAGCGCGGTAGATCGGGCAACAAACAGCATTGGCCTGGATTATTGGGAACAACAAAAAACACAAAACATTGCCTGCGCCCTTGTGCGTGGGTACTATCATAGAAATAAGAAGGTGGATTATCCGATGAATGTTGATGAAACCATTAAAGACCGAAACTATTTGTTTGGGAGAATTTTAGCCTGTGCAGAACAGATTGAAAGACGGGCGTTGATTCAGCTAGGAAATGAGAGCGAAAAACGTTTGACAAATGCAGAGCGTTTAAGAACCGCGTTTGCTCTGCACCCGGCAGCAACAACACTTCTTTTAGATAAAAAATTAAATCCGTACCTGAACAGAATGAAAAACCGTAACGGAATGGATAGCCAAAGGTATGCGATGATGCAAGAATTATTACATAAGATTGGCACAGAAAACTTTACGAACAAAAGACTTGGTGAGCTGTATCTGGTTGGCTATGCCGACCAGATGATGGACTTTAAGGCCGAAAATGCAGAATATAAAGCGAAAGCAAAAAAGCAGGAGGAATAAAAGATGGCTGTGCTGCAGAATAAAATCGACTTTGCACTTGTGATTGCTGTAAACCATGCGAACCCGAACGGTGACCCGCTGAACGGAAACCGCCCGCGCGAAACGTATGAGGGACTGGGTGAAATTTCGGATGTGTGCCTGAAACGCAAGATCCGCAACCGCATGATGGACCTTGGCCAGAATGTGTTTGTCCAGTCGGACGACCGCTGCAATGATGGCTTCAAAAGCCTGAAAGACCGTGCAGACGGCTGCCCAGCAGTGAAAAAGGCTGAAAAAGATAAAGATGCTTATGCAAAGGCTGCCTGTGAAACCTGGCTGGATGTGCGCAGCTTTGGCCAGGTGTTTGCCTTTAAGGGGAAAGAATCCAAGGGCGATGGTGTTTCCGTTGGCGTGCGCGGCCCGGTATCTATTCATCCGGCTTTCAGCGTGGACCCGATTGATGTCGATGATATCCAGATCACAAAGAGCGTGAACGGTACGACTGGCGAAAAGAAGTCAAGCGATACCATGGGCATGAAGCACCGTGTGGCTTTTGGCGTGTACACAACCTTTGGCAGCATTAACTGCCAGCTGGCAGAAAAGACCGGCTTTACAGATGAAGATGCAGAAATCATCAAAGAAGCGCTGCGCACACTGTTTGAAAACGATATTTCCTCTGCCCGCCCGGATGGCAGTATGGAGGTGGTTCGCCTGTATTGGTGGCGTCATAACTGCAAAAGCGGACAGTATTCCTCGGCAAAGGTCCATCGCTGTCTGCATGTGGAGCTAAAAGAAAGTGTGGCACAAGCACACCGGGTGGAAGATTATAATATTACTTGCGATACCCTGAACGGATTGACACCGGAAGTGTATGATGAATACTGATGACTATCTGCAAATGTCTGGCATCCAGCACTTTGCATTCTGCCGCCGCCAATGGGCACTTGCGTACCTGGAACAACAATGGTCCGAAAACCAACGCACCGCCGAAGGCCGCCTGCAGCATACCCGCTGCCATGATGTTACCCTGACGGAAAAACGCGGCGATTTGCTGATCGCCCGCGGTATGAGGGTCGTCAGCCACCGATTGAAGCTGACCGGCGACTGCGATGTGGTAGAGTTTCACAAGAATCCAAACGGCGTGTCATTGCAGGGCCGCCGCGGCCTGTGGCAGCCCATGCCCGTGGAATATAAGCATGGCCGCAGCAAGGTAAACGATGCCGACCGTTTGCAGCTCTGCGCACAGGCTATGGCGCTGGAAGAAATGCTGGTGTGCGAGGTGCCGGAAGGGGAAATCTTTTATGAAGAAACCCGGCAGCGGGAACATGTTTCCCTGACACCGGAACTGCGCAGCACCGCGCAGACCATGGCGGATGAGATGAACCGCCTGTTTGCGCGCGGCTATACCCCAAAAAGCAAACCCGGCAAGCATTGCAATGCCTGCTCACTGAAAGAACTTTGCCTGCCGGCGCTGTATCAGCAGGCAGACCCGGCGGCGTATCTGCGGGAGCATATTGAGGAGGGCGCGCCATGAGAAAGCTGCTCAACACCCTGTTTGTCATCAATGAGGACGCTTACCTGACATTGGATGGCGAAAACCTTGTTGTTACCCGCAATAAGCAGGAAACCCACCGCCATGCCCTGCATACGCTGGAAGGCATCGTCTGCTTTACTTACGCGGGTGCCAGCCCCGCTTTGATGGGAGCTTGTGCCCGGCGGGGCATTGACCTTTGCTTTTTTGACCCGTATGGCAGATTTCAGGCCCGCACCGTGGGGGAAGAACGCGGCAATGTGCTGCTGCGTCAGACGCAGTACCGCGTGTCGGATGACCCGGCCCAGAACTGTCGCTATGCCCGGAGCTTTATCCTTGGTAAAGTGTATAACGCACGCTGGGTGCTGGAACGCGCAACCCGCGATCATCCCCAGCGTGTCCCGGTCGAAAAACTGAAACGCACCTCCACCCAGCTAGCCGCCGCGCTGCCGCTGATACAGACCAGCGATGATCCGGAACAGCTGCGCGGCCTGGAAGGCGAGGCAGCCCAGCGCTACTTTGACTGCCTGAATGACCTAATTCTGCAGCAAAAGCAGGATTTTGTGTTTGAGGGCCGCAGCCGCCGTCCACCGCTGGACAATGTGAATGCGCTGCTTTCGTTTGCCTACAGCATGCTGGCGCGGGAGTGTGCATCCGCCTTGACCGCTGTGGGCCTGGACCCTTATGTTGGCTTTATGCACCGCCCGCGCCCCGGCCGCAAAAGTCTGGCACTTGACCTGATGGAAGAACTGCGGGCGGTTTATGCAGACCGGCTGGTCATCAGCTGCATCAATCAAAAGATCATCACGGCAAAACACCTGCAAAAACAGGAAAATGGTGCCGTACTGCTGACGGATGATGGCCGCAAAGCTTTCCTGACCGCATGGCAGAACAAAAAGAAGGAAGAGATCACCCATCCGTTTTTGAAAGAAAAACTGCCCTGGGGGCTGGTGCCCTATGTTCAGGCGCTTTTGCTGGCCCGTGCTCTGCGCGGCGACCTGGAAGTGTACCCACCGTTTTTCTGGAAGTGAGGTGCCGTTATGTTGGTGCTTGTAACCTATGATGTCAACACCGAAACAGCCGCCGGTCGTCGCAGGCTGCGCAAAGTAGCAAAAGTCTGTGTAGACTACGGCCAGCGGGTGCAAAACTCCGTATTTGAGTGCCTGCTGGATGCCGCGCAATACACGATGTTCAAAGCAAAATTGACCGAACTGATCGATTCGGAATCGGACAGCCTGCGCTTTTATCAACTGGGAAACCATTACAAAAGCAAAGTCGAGCATGTGGGTCTGCACCCGGATTTTGATCAGGATGGAATCTTGTTTGCTTAGTGCGAGGGGAAGGCAATCATAAAATTCCCGGTTCCTTCGCACCAGAAAATATGGAAAAAACAGGGGCAGAAAGGGTAAAATACAGCCTTGCCTGTCAGCATGAAGATGCAATCTCCATAAAATTTGTTTCATATGCGCAAAAGTGCCCCACTGTTTTGTGCACTTTTGCTGTCGCTCTCCGCAAGGAGAGCGTGGATAGAAATTGAAATGTCGTGCCGCTCATTGCAAGATATATGGCGTCGCTCTCCGCAAGGAGAGCGTGGATAGAAATTTCGACACAATGCAAATTGTAGTTATCATAGTGCGTCGCTCTCCGCAAGGAGAGCGTGGATAGAAATACATACATTATTGGGAGGTTATTACAATGTTGCTGTCGCTCTCCGCAAGGAGAGCGTGGATAGAAATGCGCTGCTGCGCGATCTCCTGCATCACGGAAGGGTCGCTCTCCGCAAGGAGAGCGTGGATAGAAATGGATTGACTGACAACGGTGGATTGCTGGGCACCGGTCGCTCTCCGCAAGGAGAGCGTGGATAGAAATGCTGACCAAAGGCGACGTGACCGTACCCAGCGCGGGGTCGCTCTCCGCAAGGAGAGCGTGGATAGAAATGCAAAATTTGCATACGGGCGTATCAACGATATTTGTCGCTCTCCGCAAGGAGAGCGTGGATAGAAATTGCGGACATCGCCGCAATTTTGACCGATATTAACAGTCGCTCTCCGCAAGGAGAGCGTGGATAGAAATGAGATCAATCTCAAAAGCCCGTGTACGATCATCGGTCGCTCTCCGCAAGGAGAGCGTGGATAGAAATGGAGGTGTTGGATTTGGATAGATGGCTTGCGGGGTCGCTCTCCGCAAGGAGAGCGTGGATAGAAATTATTCCGCCTGCCCAAAAAAAATAGGCCGTCTGTTGTCGCTCTCCGCAAGGAGAGCGTGGATAGAAATGGATAGATGGCTTGCGGGCCTAAAGGGCACGCTCAGTCGCTCTCCGCAAGGAGAGCGTGGATAGAAATACAAGTAGGACAAAAACGATTTTTGCAGAAGTTAGCGTCGCTCTCCGCAAGGAGAGCGTGGATAGAAATGACTTTTCCGGGCTTTGGCGTGGAAATTGACGGTGTCGCTCTCCGCAAGGAGAGCGTGGATAGAAATTTGTCCTACTTGTCAATGGCGGCGTTCCGTCAAGTCGCTCTCCGCAAGGAGAGCGTGGATAGAAATTTCTCCTGCTGGTTGCTGGCGTGATGCTCGGCGCGGTCGCTCTCCGCAAGGAGAGCGTGGATAGAAATAGAAGTTACTCGCAATGCTCACACTGGAACATATCGTCGCTCTCCGCAAGGAGAGCGTGGATAGAAATCCTCTATAGATGATTTAGAGCCGTCCAAAACACGCGTCGCTCTCCGCAAGGAGAGCGTGGATAGAAATTCCTTGCTGTGTGGGCTGTTGAGCATGCTTACCAGGTCGCTCTCCGCAAGGAGAGCGTGGATAGAAATAGAAGTTACTCGCAATGCTCACACTGGAACATATCGTCGCTCTCCGCAAGGAGAGCGTGGATAGAAATTCTACATACGTCACACGACTTCCACGCGCCCAAGGTCGCTCTCCGCAAGGAGAGCGTGGATAGAAATGCGTAAGATTACAATTACTATCGATGATGTTACTCGTCGCTCTCCGCAAGGAGAGCGTGGATAGAAATGTTGTGTCGGATTCTGTTTAGGCGCTAAGGCTGACGTCGCTCTCCGCAAGGAGAGCGTGGATAGAAATGGGGATGACCTGACGTTTGCGGATGGCGTTGTTTCGTCGCTCTCCGCAAGGAGAGCGTGGATAGAAATGAAGAATTCAGGAAATAAGAAAGCCCCTGCAAGGTCGCTCTCCGCAAGGAGAGCGTGGATAGAAATTGTAGTATGATGAACACAAATATTGAAAGAGGTGGTCGCTCTCCGCAAGGAGAGCGTGGATAGAAATGTCTTCGTCTGGCTCTGAGGAGTAAGCTTCGGGGTCGCTCTCCGCAAGGAGAGCGTGGATAGAAATACTACCACAGCAGAGGGTTGAACAGAGCAGAGGTGTCGCTCTCCGCAAGGAGAGCGTGGATAGAAATGTACAAATAATCATGTCAGGGTAAGCCAAAGAAAGTCGCTCTCCGCAAGGAGAGCGTGGATAGAAATTTCAACGTACGTTACACGACTTCCCCGTGCCCAAGGTCGCTCTCCGCAAGGAGAGCGTGGATAGAAATAACGACATACTTCGACACCTCTTCAATAGATGACTTGTCGCTCTCCGCAAGGAGAGCGTGGATAGAAATTCTTGCAGAAAACTTTTCTCGACCCCTACGGGGCAGTCGCTCTCCGCAAGGAGAGCGTGGATAGAAATAGTAAAAGTCAGCTTGCCAGAGCTGGCTTTTTCTGTCGCTCTCCGCAAGGAGAGCGTGGATAGAAATATGTTATATGATACATCTTCGCTCATGAAATGTGTCGCTCTCCGCAAGGAGAGCGTGGATAGAAATTTTTTGATGTATCATTAAATTATAAGGAGGTGCTGTCGCTCTCCGCAAGGAGAGCGTGGATAGAAATAGCCATCGGGCCGTTAATATTCAGAGTCCAACCGGTCGCTCTCCGCAAGGAGAGCGTGGATAGAAATATGTTTTGGCTGTTTCCGCTGGCTCGCAGTTGATTGTCGCTCTCCGCAAGGAGAGCGTGGATAGAAATTGCAGTGTAATACTGTCATTGATGGGCAATCTGCTGTCGCTCTCCGCAAGGAGAGCGTGGATAGAAATACCGGGCTTTGGGATGAAAATTGATGGTGTGTCTTGTCGCTCTCCGCAAGGAGAGCGTGGATAGAAATGCCGCCTGGACTGGCGTGCTCCGCGATATGCACCACGTCGCTCTCCGCAAGGAGAGCGTGGATAGAAATAACGGTGTCCACTACGATAATTACAATCTGCATTGTCGCTCTCCGCAAGGAGAGCGTGGATAGAAATTGCATATGTATCATACAGTTGATAGAGAGCGGGCTGTCGCTCTCCGCAAGGAGAGCGTGGATAGAAATGTTCCTGAAGAGGTCGAAAACTATGAAGAACAGGTCGCTCTCCGCAAGGAGAGCGTGGATAGAAATGTTTCGATTCAAGCGAGTTAAACTCCAACTGGATTTGTCGCTCTCCGCAAGGAGAGCGTGGATAGAAATCTTGGCGGATGATGCCCATTTCGTAACGGTCTGGTCGCTCTCCGCAAGGAGAGCGTGGATAGAAATGCGCTGGATCATGTCAGCGCGCCGCAGATCCCCATGTCGCTCTCCGCAAGGAGAGCGTGGATAGAAATTGTGGGCAAGCTGATCTATGGAAACGCTCTCGGTGTCGCTCTCCGCAAGGAGAGCGTGGATAGAAATGTGCTATACTATAATTGTACCATAAGGGTGCATATGTCGCTCTCCGCAAGGAGAGCGTGGATAGAAATCTTTGTACCGTTTGACGTGATACGACCCGCGATTGGTCGCTCTCCGCAAGGAGAGCGTGGATAGAAATAATGTGACAGGCAGTTATGCCGGGAGCAGCAGTGGCGTCGCTCTCCGCAAGGAGAGCGTGGATAGAAATGCATTGTATTAGGATGGTGTGATTAAAATGAAAGAGTCGCTCTCCGCAAGGAGAGCGTGGATAGAAATCAGACTCTTTCAGGGTGCTGCGCTGTGCAGGCGCAGTCGCTCTCCGCAAGGAGAGCGTGGATAGAAATATGCGTTGGGTTGCCGCCCGCATTAACACTATTGCCGTCGCTCTCCGCAAGGAGAGCGTGGATAGAAATTTTGACAGATATACAGTAATATCCACGTCATCCTGTCGCTCTCCGCAAGGAGAGCGTGGATAGAAATAGAGACGTCTGCCAGTCCTCTAAGCTGATGTACCAGGGGTCGCTCTCCGCAAGGAGAGCGTGGATAGAAATACGCTGCTGGGCACCCCCGACACCTGGGCCGAACCGTCGCTCTCCGCAAGGAGAGCGTGGATAGAAATGGTGGAGGCTTGTAATTACAACCCCGTGCCATGGCGTCGCTCTCCGCAAGGAGAGCGTGGATAGAAATACCGACACGATCAGCGACTACTTACGGGCCAATAGGTCGCTCTCCGCAAGGAGAGCGTGGATAGAAATATCGTCGGGCAGCTGGAGGGCCTTGCCAGCGTCTTGTCGCTCTCCGCAAGGAGAGCGTGGATAGAAATACATGTGGCTTACTCATCTTACTCATTGTTTGCGGGTCGCTCTCCGCAAGGAGAGCGTGGATAGAAATAACTTATTCCGATGGCGTTGTTTCCGGCTCCGGCGTCGCTCTCCGCAAGGAGAGCGTGGATAGAAATAAGTATGTGGTGCAATGCCGGAAAGTGTTTGGTGTGTCGCTCTCCGCAAGGAGAGCGTGGATAGAAATTTCTATCACAATTTGAACCTCCCATCAAGCCCCGTCGCTCTCCGCAAGGAGAGCGTGGATAGAAATTTAATTGATGAAATTCAATTGGAATTTAACTCGCGTCGCTCTCCGCAAGGAGAGCGTGGATAGAAATCTCTGGTGGGGCGTGCGCAAGGCCGTTGGCAGCCTGTCGCTCTCCGCAAGGAGGGCGTGGATAGAAATATGATATGTCCGCCGCGTGGAACC
>OGRO01002974.1_pt1 | contig 12641 bp, 5 predicted proteins | sample 1553451 | NCBI WGS metagenome assembly OGRO01 (sample SAMEA2580021, study PRJEB22360) | human gut metagenome
TGAACGACATCAACTCGGCGGACATCGAGTCGATCTCGGTGCTGAAGGACGCCTCGTCGACGGCCATCTACGGCGCGCGCGGCTCGAACGGCGTGATCGTGATCACGACCAAGAAGGGCCGCGGCATGGACGGACGACCCAACATCACCTTCAAGACCGACCTGGGATTTTCGCAGCTCCCGCGTCAGCTCGACATCATGGACGCCACGGAGTTCGCCCGCTACCGCAACGACTACGCCTATTTCTTCTCAAGCGCCGACGGCAACGATAAAATCGAACCCGACTCGCCGATGTCGAAATACCCCTTCCCCAACCCCGAGGCCAAAGGCGTCGGCACGAACTGGATCGACACCATCACGCGCACGGCGCTCTATCAGAATTACGACCTTTCGATTTCGGGAGCCTCCGCGAAAAGCTCCTACTACGCCTCGGCCGGATTCAACGAAACGCAGGGAATCATCGACAACAGCGGGCTGAAACGTTACTCGGCGCGCCTGAAGGTCGACCACGAGTTCGCCAAATGGCTCAAGGCCGGACTGAACCTGAGCTACACCTACCGCGATCAGGACGAAAACCTGGCCACCATCGGCGGAACCAACTGGTGGAACGCCGCCGTGTTCCTCAGCCCGTTCCTCTCCCCCACATCCGACATGAACGACCTGTGGTACTCGGGACAGAAATTCAACAACCCGCGCATCATGCTCGACCACTGCCTCAAGAACGCCCGGCGCATTTCGCTCAACAACAGCGCATTCGTCGAAGTGACCCCCGTCAAGGGGCTGAAGCTGCGCAGCCAGTTCACCTACTACTCCTACCAGCGCCACGGACGCTACTACGAGCCGGGATACCTGCCTGCCAAGAAGGAGAACGAAGGCGGTTACGCCAGCCGCGACGAGTACGACGACACGAGTTTCTCAAGCGAAAATACGGTCTACTACGAATTGCGCCCCAAGAGCGGCCACAATTTCGACGTGCTGGGCGGATACACCGCGCAGATCAAGTACGACAACAACCTGAGCATCACCGGGCGCGGCTACACGCTCGACGAACTCACCTGGAACAACATGGCCGCGGTTCCCGACAAGCAGAACACCTCGATCAGCACCAACCACACGGACTGGACCAAGATGTCGGTGTTCGGACGTCTGAACTACAACTACAAGGAGCGTTACTACGTTACGTTCACGGCCCGTTACGACGGCGCCTCGAACTTCGCCGCCAACAAGAAATGGGGATTCTTCCCCTCGGCGGCCCTCCGCTGGAACATCGCCAACGAGAAGTTCCTGCAAAAAGCCAAGTGGATCGACGAACTGGCCCTGCGCGCCAGCCTCGGACGCACCGGTAACGACGCCATCTCGGCCTACCGTTCGCTGGCAGCCGTCGGCAACTCGACGAGCGGCTACCTGATGGGAGGCACGCAGCAACTGGCGGTCTACCCGTCGCGTCTGGCATCACCCGACCTGACGTGGGAAACCTCCGACCAGTATACTCTCGGAGCCGACATCTCGCTGTTCGACGGACGGCTCAACGTCACGGCCGACGCCTATCTGATCAAGACCCGCGACCTGCTGCTGACCGTACAGGTAGCCTCGCAGACGGGTTACACCAACTACTTCGCCAACGCCGGACGCACCACCAACAAGGGGTGGGAACTCACCGTCGAAAGCCGCAACATCGTCCGTCCGAAATTCCAGTGGTCGACGACCCTCACCCTGTCGCGCAACAGGCAGATGGTGGACGACATCGCCTCGGAAGACTTCGTGACAGCCTACTCGTCGCCGTCGTCGTCGGGAACCACCTACATGATGTACGGCTACAAGAAGGGCTACACGCTCAACGCCCTCTGGGGATTCCGCTACGGCGGCGTATGGCACAACCAGGAAGAGGTCGAGCGCAACAAGATCACCAAGGCCTACGCCTCGGCCAGCGGCAACACCTTCAAGCCCGGATACGCCCGCTATCAGGACATCAACCACGACGGAGCGCTGAACAGCGACGACCTGGTCTACCTCGGATCGGCCGACCCGGACCTCTACGGCGGTATCCAGAACACGTTCAACATCCATAACTTCACATTCAGCTTCTTCTTCAACTACTCGATCGGCGGCAAGATCTACAACGTCGCCGAACTCTGGATGGGCAACGGTTCGCCCTATACCAACCAATACAAGTACATGCAGAACTCCTGGCATCCGGTCCGCAACCCGAATTCGAACCTGCCGATGGCCGGCAGCTACGACGCCCTGCCCAGCGACCGGCTGGGGGACGACGCAAGCTACCTGCGGCTGAAGAACATCTCCGCGAGCTACACGTTCGACATGCGCAAGGTCACCAAAAACCGCCTGCGCGACATCCGCGTAAGCGTCAGCGGCGAGAACCTCTACCTGTGGAAGAAATACAACGGATTCGACCCGGACGTTTCGACATCGAGTTCCAACTCGGCCCTGCGGCGCGTCGACATCGGCGCTTACCCCAAGCCCCGGACCATTATTTTCAGCCTCCAGATCAGATACTAACAGCCAAGACCATGAAATCATACAGTTTCCTGAAAAAATACCTGCTGGCAGCCACGGCAACCGCCGCCCTGCTGTTCAGCGCGTGCGACCTGGACGAACACCCCACGTCGTTCGTAGGACCCAAGGAGTACTACAAGACCCGGGCGCAATGCCTGGCGGGCCTGAACGCCTGCTACATACCGATCAACAGCATCTACGACTACTGTTTCCTGATTATGACCGAAGGCGTCACCGACCTGATGTACATCGCTTCGGGGACCAAGGACGCCCAGCTCGACATATCCCCCGCGAAGCCGCTCAACGGCCAGAAGATATGGACCCAGTGCTACAAGGGCGTCATGTACTGCAACTCGACCATCGCCGCCATCGAACGTTCGCCCCTGAACGACATCAAGGAGTCTTCGGAAGTCGACAAGCTGCCGCTGCTGGCCGAAGGCGTGGTCATCCGCTCGTTCTACTACTGGCTGCTGACCTGCATCTTCGGCGACGTGCCCTTCTACACCAAGGAGGTCGCCGACCAACAGGTGATGCAGGAGATCGCCCACATGGGCCGCATGTCGGCAAAGGAGACCCGCGACTACCTGATCGACGAATTGCAGCGTTACGTGCCCTCGATGGACCAGGTGCGTTCGTCGGAGGTCGCGGACAACCGCATGGGCGCCGCGATGGGCTGGATGATGATTGCCAAGCTCGCGCAGTGGAACCACCGCTGGGACGACGCCCTCGAGGCGCTCGGCGAACTGGAGAAAATCTACGGCGACCTGCAACAGTATCCGCTCGAAGACATCATGTTCCGCAACAAGAACACCCCGGAGTCGATCTTCGAGGTGCAGCGCACCTACACGCCCGGCGGACTGTCCGTCACGACCAACGTGGCAGCCATCACCACTCCGTACCACAACGGCAAGGGCATCTACGACGGCGTGGAGATTCCCGAAATGGGCACGGGCATGACCACCTGGACCTCCATGCGCCCCAACAGCTACTTCTGCGACGGTCTCCAGACCAAAAAAAGCAACGACAAGCGCAAAACGCTGAACATGGCGTGGGAATACGACGGCAAGCCCTTCTCGGGCGTGGGAACCCGTCCGTGGCTCGGCCCGAAATTCTGGTGTCCGGGGATGCAGAACACCGCCGACTTCTCCAACCAGAAGGTATTCCGCTATGCCGACGCCATCCTGATGATGGCGGAGTGCTACGCCGAGACGGAGGACTCCGACGAGGCCGTCCGCTACCTGAACATGGTCCGGGAACGCGCCGGAACCACCGCCTACGTCTTCAAGAACAAAGATGCGCTTCTGGAGGAGATCCAGAAGGAGCGCGGACGCGAACTGCTGGGTGAATTCCAGCGCAAGTTCGACCTGGTACGCTGGGGAATCTGGTATCAGATGACCTACGAATACACCAACTACCCGACGCTCAAGGACAACATGCTCCCCTGCCACGAATACTACCCGATCCCCGACAAGGAGGTCGTCTATTCGGGCGGCGCACTCGACAACAAGGCCTATAACGAATACGGCATGTAAGGCCGACGGAACGAACAAAAAAACACAACGATGAAAAATAACCTTACAGACAGCATCTACAAAGCGTGGCGCACGGGCATCCTGCCCCTCGTCACGGCGCTGCTCCTGCTGACCGGATGCGAAATGGATTCGGACATGGACCTGCCGCTGAATGTGGATTCCAACAAATACACGCTGACTTCGGACGCCGGCTCCACCCAGGTGCGGATCTATTCCACCGGCGAATGGTCGGTCCGTCTGTCGGAAGACGTGGAATGGGCCTCCATCAACCGCCTGAACGGCTCGGGGAACACCCCCGTACTGTTCAAATACGGCGCCAACTACGGCGTGCCGCGCACCGTGGACATCATCTTCACCCGCGGCGGACTCGAACAGGCGGTACGCATGACGCAGGAGGGCGAAGACCCCATCCTGTCGTTGGAGGAGAGCCGCATCGAGATTTTCAGCAACCCCTGGGACCTCCGCATCGGGCTTGACAACAACCTCCGGGAGGATTACAAACAGATCCGGGACACCATCGTCTATTCGGTGATTCCCGACGAGGACGACGACGAAACGCCCGAGCCGGACGAGGAGTGGATCGAAAACCTGGCCGTCGGAACCGACGCCGTCACGTTCAGCACCCTGAAGAACAACTCGCCGCGCAAACGGCAGGCCGCGATCACGCTGACCTATATCGACGCCAAGGAGAAGAAACACGCCGTCACGCTGACCGTCACGCAGGCGACCGAAGAGGCCTGCATGACCTTCACGCCCGACCGCGCCAAGACCACACGCAAGGCCACGACCATCAAGGTCGAACTGAAGCACAACCTGGGCAGCCTGCTCGGCAAGGTGGTCTGCACGCCGGCCTACGAAGGCGCGTCGGCCGACTGGATCGAGAACATCACGCTCGAAGATAAAGTGCTGTCGTTCGACGTGAAGGAGAACGACTCGGAAGGCCCGCGCAGCGCGTCGATCGCCTTCTCGCTGCCGGGAACGGCCGGAGAGCTTACGCCCGCGGCGCCGTTCGTCGTCGAACAGACCTACGAAGCCGACTACCGCACGCTGATCAAGGGCGAGAGCGGACAGGTCGTGATCAACAATCCCGAAGCCAGCTTCGAGGGCATCGTGATCAGCGACAAGGACAACGCCAACGTGGAGACGACGCCCAACACGGAACGCAACGCCACCGACTACACGGTGAACGCCAAGACGGCCTACGTGCAGATGCTCGACGGCAGCTACGGATACCGCCTGCAATTCGACGCGGCGGACGACAACACGCTGAAACGCTACTCGCAGGTGAAAATCTCGCTCAACGGCGTGACCCTCACCAAGGAGGCCGCCGAACGCTACACGCTCAGCGGACTGACGGCGGCCAACATCGTCAGCCAGACGCCCGGAACGGCCAGCGACCTCATCCGCAAGGAGAAGTCGATCGGCCAGCTCACCGACGAGGACATTTACACCTACGTCTCGCTCCGGGAGGTGGAATTCGCCCTGCCCGACGGCAGCTACACCAACGTCAACGAAGGCTATTTCGGAACGGCCAACCACACCAGCTGCGTGCCCCGAACGCTCTGTGACAAGGACGGCGGCGCGATTTCGATGCTGGTCAACAACAAGACTCCCTGGCGGCGCGACGGCAGCGGCATGCCCAAAGGCAAGGGCACGTTGAGCGGCGTCATCGTCCACGACCTGCAACCCCGCTACGGCTATACGAACGAGGGATACATCGGCCGTTATTCGGTCCGCGTGCTCGAAAAGGAGGAGATCGACCTCGCCGCTTCGGAATCGAGCTCCATCCGCCAGACGCTCGTGGAGTGGAACTGGAACAACGCCGAGGTCAGGACCAACGCCGACGGAACGATCGCCCCGGATAGGGGCAACGGCTCGCTCTGGTGCACCGACCCCGCAGCCACTCACGCGCTGGACAACGAGTACAACGGACTCACGACCAGCGCCGGGCTGAACAGCAAGAACGCCCTGAAATTCGAGAACACCTACTGGTGGGACTTCGCCGAAAACACGGGCTACGCCGTGGCGCTGAAATTCTCGACCGAGGGCGCCGGCGCAAACCTCTCGCTCAACTTCACCAACTCGCAGGGCAACGCCGGCGGCACGAGCATCTACGGCCCCGTCTACTGGCAGGTGGAGTACTCGACCGACGGGGTGAACTTCACCGTGCTGCCCGAATCGGGCTTCTGCTGCCGGCCGTTCGTCTATTGGCAGGGAGCAGGCGGCAAAGACCTCTCCTACTGCGCCGTCCCGGGCTACGCCGACCGCGTGTTCATCCTGCCGGACGCCCTGCGCAACCGCCCGGAGGTCACGCTGCTGATCAAGGCCCGGAGCACGCAGTGCATCGCCTCGAACACCGCCACGGTGGACCAGGGAGACACGGGCACGATCACATCCGACATGGCGGCCAACAAGCGTTCGCCGATGCGTTTCGGAACCATAGCCGTAAAGAGTAACAAATAAACCGCTCAGGCGGGGAGGGCGCGTCCCTCCCCCGCCGATGCGCGAAACCAAATTCAGACCACGATGAAACAGATAAAATCATTGTACCGAAGGCTGCTGCTCCCGCTGCTGGGCGGGCTGGCGCTCACGGCCTGCGAAAAAGACAACGGCGAAGAGACCCGCGTCTCCGAGTTCGGCCCCTACAAGAAAGAGATCATAGCCCCCTGGAAAGGCGGCACGGGGAGCATTCCGGTCCTCGCCAACCAACCCTACGACATCGAACTGATCAATCCCGACAACGGATGGCTCACGCTCGACACCGAGGGCCGCGGAACGCATTTCACGGGCGACGACTATTTCAAATTCCAGGCCACGACCAACGACGGCTTCCCCCGCATGGAGGGCATCCGCCTCTGGACCCACAACCGCGCGGATACCGTATACATCAAACAGGAGGGCTTCATCACCCCGAAACTGGACTTCTCGACCCGCAGCATCATGGTGCTCGGCGACGGCGGACAGGCGACGGCGCAGCTCTCCACCAACCTCGAACTGGAGGACCTCCGGCAGTCGATCGTCTACACGAGCGCCGACGAGGGCGGATGGATTTCGGACCTCGACATCAGCAACGGGTTCCTGATTCTCCAGACCGACCCCAACGCCGACCCCGAAGCCCTGCGCAACGCCCGCATCACCCTCAGCTACCGCGACGGGTGGAACCGGACCATCTCCTCGACGGTCTACCTCACGCAGGCCAACGCCAAGAACGAGTTCGGGCACGAAATCTCGTTCAGCGAGGTGCGCGACCTGGTGGGCATCGTCAACAAGGACGTCTACATCGAGGGACGCATCATCAGCGACATCGGCAACGGCAACAACGGCGAGAACATGATGACGGGACAGACCTCGATCGACTACACCGAGACCTACCGCACGGCCTACATCCAGAGCCTCGACGGTTCGCAGGGCTTTATGATCAAGACCGTGACCGAAGACGACAACATCTTCGAACGTTACAGCAAGGTCCGCATCCTGCTCAAGGGCGTCACGGTCGAAGCGGAGTCGAACCCCGAACGCTACATTCTCAAGAAAGTCACCTCGGCGATGGTCATGTCCTCGGTGTCAGGCTCGGCGGCCGACATTCCGCAGAAGGTGAAGCGCTACAACGAGCTGACCGACATGGACGTATACACCTGGGTAACGCTGGCCGACTGCGAACTTCCCGTACGCAAAGGCAGCCTGACGCCGATCAACGAAGGCTATGCACGCAGCACCAATGCCAACCGCGAAACGAAATACCCGATGCTGGTGCGCGACAAGAACGGCGACAGCTTCTACATGCTGACCAACACCACCTGCAAATACCGCCGCGACGGCAGCATGCTGCCCTACGGTTCGGGGAACATCTCGGGCGTACTGGTTCACGAGACCCACGACCGCTTCGTCTGGATGGGATCGAAGGACATGGGCGACATCGGCCGCTACCAGATCCGCCACCTCACCCGCGAAGACATCGCGCTGGAGAAGGATTTCGAGAACAGCTTCTCGGCCCTCCTGACCGAATACCGCTACGGCAAGCTCGAAAGCCACATCTTCCGCCCCACGACCGGCGACAACGGCTACCTGACCTTCACCCATCCCGACGAGAAATCGGGCGACGCAGGCTGGGGCGTGAGCGACCCGAGCTACCTTGGCCCCATCGGCAACGAATCCAACCCCGACAAAGAGAAACCCTGGGGCGGCACCAATAAAGGCAACGTCAACGGAAACGGCGTCGTCGAAAACGGCAAACAAATGTGTTCTGACCCCGGAACCAACAACGACGGCAAGGGAAACCTGACGAGCGCGGAATTCTCGGCCTGGACCAACAAGTGCCAGTGGTGGAACACCGAAACCGACCGCAGCGAAGCGTGGCTGCTCCACTTCTCGACGCAGGGCATCTCGACCGATGTGCTCTCGATGCAGGTAGCCATGCAGAACCGCAGCATCGGAGGCCCCCGCTACATCAGGGTCGACTGGTCGGAGCACGGCGACAACAACCGCGACGACTGGAACCCGATCACCGAATTCCAGGTCCCCGACATCGTGAACTGGAACTACACCCTCTACTGGCAGTGCGCCGGCTACAAGTACATCAACGTACCTCTGCCGCTCGAACTGCTCGGCAAGGACGACGTATGCATCCGCTTCTCGGCCGCGAACAAGAAAGCCGGCGGCAAGGAAGACGGCGAGTTCGACGACCAGATCATCACCACCGGAGAGATCGCCTTCTCCTACATCGGCGTACGTTACAACAAATAACCCTATACGCCTGCAAAGGTTTTGCAGGCGGGGCTTCCCTAACCGCTCAACCAGAATCCAAACCGTGAAACACCTTCTATTCCTGATTTTCGCCGTCCAGGCCTGTCTGCCGGGATTCGCAGCCTGCGACGGACGCGTCCGCATCGTACCCCGCCCCGCCGAGGTCGAAGAACTGCCAGGATCGTTCCGGCTGACGCCCCGAACGCCCGTCGTCATCACGGACGAACGGCTGCGCACGCCCGCGGAGATTTTCGCCCGCGCCGTCGGCAAGCTCACCGGAACCGAACCCGCCGTCACCGCCGTACCTGAAAAACACGCCGTGACGCTGCAACTGCAACCGGGCTACGAAGCCGAAGAGTACCTTCTGGAAGTCGGCAGACAGCGCATAACGGTCACGGCATCGACGCCCCAGGCGGTGCTGCACGGGCTTCGAAGTCTCCAGCAGCTGGTCGCCGGAGGAGAGATTCCCGCCTGCGTCGTCCGCGACAAGCCCACGTTCGCCTACCGCGGGGCGATGCTCGACGTCTGCCGCCATTTCTTCCCGGTCGAGGACGTGAAGACCTACATCGACATCCTCTCGCTGCACAAGATCAACAAATTCCACTGGCATCTGACCGACGATCAGGGCTGGCGGATCGAGATCAAAAAATATCCGCTGCTCACCCAGATCGGATCCCGGCGTGCGGAAACGCTCGTCGGACGCTACGACAAGAACAAAGAGGGCGTTTACGACGGCAAACCCTACGGCGGGTTCTACACGCAGGAGGAGATCCGCGAGATCGTCAGCTACGCCGCAGAGCGCCATATCGAGGTGATTCCCGAAATCGAGATGCCCGGGCACGGGCTGGCGGCGCTGACCGCCTATCCGTGGCTCGGCTGCACGGGAGGTCCCTATGCCGTATGGACCCATTGGGGCATCAGCGACGACGTTTACTGCGCGGGCAAGGAGACGACGTTCGAATTCATCGAGAAAGTGCTCACGGAGGTGCTCGCGCTGTTCCCCTCGAAGCTCATCCACATCGGCGGCGACGAGTGTCCCAAAGGACGCTGGAAGGCGTGCCCCCTCTGCCAACAGCGCATCCGCGAGGAGGGGCTCAAGGACGAATACCAGTTGCAGAGCTACTTCATCCACCGCATCGAACGCTGGATGCACGCCCACGGCCGGGAGATCATCGGTTGGGACGAAATCCTCCAGGGCGGCATTTCGAAAACCGCGAACATCATGTCGTGGAACGGAAGCGACCCCGGAATCAAGGCCGCACAGCGGGGAAACCCGGTGATTATGACGCCGAAATGGTACTGTTACTTCGATTACAGCCAGACCTCCGACCCGGAGCGTTACGAACCGCTGGGCAACACCCGCTACGTCTCGGTGCGGCAGGCTTACCGCCTCGACCCCTGCGACCGGCTCACGCTGCCCGACCAGAAACGGATCAGGGGCGTGCAGTGCAACCTCTGGACGGAGTACATCGCGGACATCCGCCACGCACAGCACATGGTCCTGCCGCGCATGGCGGCTCTCGCCGAGACGGGCTGGGCCCACGACCGCAAGGATTACAACGATTTCGTGCGCCGGATTCCGGCGCTGGTCGCCGTCTACAAGGCCGAAGGCTATAACTACGCCCCCTATCTGTTCGAGGGCATCGAATGACGCGCCGGCAGCGCTTCCGAAGCCGAACACCCCGCAGGTCCTGTGACCTGCGGGGTGTTTTTCCATGCGCCGCCCGCCCAAAGCCCCGGCCACGCCCCGGACGCAGCCATGGGAACGTCGGCACGTGAAAGCATCCCGGCCGAAAGCGGCTATTTCTCCGACACGTAAAACCACCGGCCCGTATCGAACTCGGCCCGGACCTTCCGGTTTTCCCAGTGGACGGAAAATACGAACAGGTAGTCCCGACGCCCTCCGGCGGTTTCGATCGGCAACAGTATTTTTATCTGCGTAAGCTTATCCGCATCCCGCAGGAGATTCTCGAATACCCACCGTTTGAGGTCGCGACTGTAAAAAACCCGGTTCTTGACGGCAAGTGACTCCGAAACACAGCTTCCCTTCACGACCACGGAAGGAACCTGCGCGTCGTGTCTGTCGAGCAGCTTCACACCCCGGTGAAACACCCCCTCTGCGGCATTCGAGACTCCATCCACGAAGACGGCCTCGTCCCAGATGATTCCGAAGTCGGAATCGCTCTCGTTGGTCAGGGAAAAATCGACATGCGTCGGCTCGAAGGTGAAAACGACGCGGATCGTGGAATCCCGGTAGCCGGGCGTGGTGAATCCCTGCTCATTCTCGGGATTGCCGATAACGCCGCCCCGGGCGCCATCGGTCTCGACAGATTCCAGACGAACCCGATAATAGTCCAACTCATATCCCTTCGGCCTTGCCTGCGGGGATAAGGGAAGCGACAGCAACAATGCGACAAACACCAGGACAAGTCTCATAGCACCCTATTTGAAATTTATCCGAATTTACGGTTTTATTTCCGATCCGCCAAATTCCGAGGCTCCGAAAGTTCCATTCGCGCCCTCATTCGCCGTAGACCATCCCGCCTCCGTCATCGCCGATTTTCGCCCCGCCGCCCGTGACTTCGGCCGCGTTCGGCAATGAATCCTCACCCCGAGCGCAAGTTACGTCGCATCGCTCGCCTCCGCTCGTGATAACCGCGCTCCGTGACTTCGGCCGCGTTCGGCAATGAACCGACAATCCCTGCGGGATCAATAAAAGAGGAAGGACGAAAGTTTCGAATCAATTCGATCTTCCGTCCTTCCTCTTTTATTCGCCTACGGCGTTTTGGTGGTCATTGCACTCACTAACTGCCGAAGTTATCGTACAAGATATTCTCCGGCGGCACGCCGAGGTTGTCGAGCATCTTGACGACCGAAGCGATCATCATCGGAGGTCCGCACATGAGGTAGATGCAGTCCTCGGGAGCCTGGTGGTTCTTGAGGTAGTTTTCGTAGAGCACGTTGTGCACGAAGCCCGGCGTGTACTTCACTCCGGCGGCGTCCGCCTCGGGATCGGGACGGTCGAGGGCCAGATTGAACGAGAAGTTGGGGAAATCCTTCTCGATCTGGTGGAACTCGTCGAGATAGGGAACCTCCTTCAGCGCACGCGCGCCGTACCAGAACGAAACGGGACGCTTGGTCTTCTCGGTCTTGAACAGGTGCATCAGGTGGCTGCGCATGGGCGCCATGCCGGCGCCGCCGCCGATGAAGATGATCTTGTAGTTATCGGGAATATCGAGCAATTCGCGCAGCAGCGAATCCGCCTGAGCCATCACATCGTCGAACTCCTTCGAGCGGTGTGAAATCGAGAGAATCGACAACCCCGTCCCGTTGAAATCGAGGATCGCCCGGGCCGTCTTCTCATAAACGACTTCAGGCAGGATCGAAGGTCCTGCGTTAAAATTGTGCTTTTTCATAGTCTGATGATTTAGATAACTGTTACTCCGATAACACAAAGGTAAGCAAAAAATGAGAATCCGCAACCACGACGGCCCAAATATTTTCAGATAATTCGCCGGCAGCTATTTTTCGAACGGAATCCTTCCCCGTTTCGCATTTGTTTACTATTTTTGCAAAAATTTACCTCGACCAATGATCAGATCCATGACCGGTTTCGGCAAGGCCGAAAGGCTCGCCCCGAATAAGAAATTCAGCGTCGAAATCCGCTCGCTTTTTGTCCTGCCCAGGACATACAGGCAGTCATAGGGCAGTTCCTCCGGCCGCAGGATTCCGGCGCGGATCGCGTCCTCAATATCATGATTGATATAGGCGATGCGGTCGCTGATTTTGACAATCTGCCCCTCAAGCGTAAAAGGACGCACAGGGCCGGTATGATTCACGATCCCGTCTCTGA
>OGRO01002976.1_pt1 | contig 12636 bp, 9 predicted proteins | sample 1553451 | NCBI WGS metagenome assembly OGRO01 (sample SAMEA2580021, study PRJEB22360) | human gut metagenome
AGTTTCAATCTGATAGATGAATTGAATGTTTATGAAAATGTGGAACTTCCGCTTACTTATTTAAATATCAAGGCTTCGGAACGCCGCCGAATGGTAGACAATATTCTTCATCGGATGAATATTAGCCATCGTGCCAAACACTTTCCCCAACAGCTTTCGGGGGGGCAGCAACAACGTGTGGCCATAGCCCGCGCTGTGGTTACCAATCCAAAACTGATTCTTGCCGATGAGCCTACAGGAAATCTTGATTCTAAAAATGGTGCAGAAGTGATGAATCTGTTGACAGAGCTGAATCGTGAAGGTACAACGATAATTATGGTTACGCACTCTCAGCACGATGCTTCGTTTGCACATCGTACGATACATCTGTTCGATGGTAGCATAGTGGCCAGTGTGAAAGCTTAACCAATAAAAAAACATAATGAAACAACTCTACTATACCATTCAAACATTACTACGGGGACGTGGAAGTAATGTAATTAAAGTAATTTCACTGACACTGGGATTGCTGGTAGGAATTCTGCTGTTTGCTCGCGTTGCATTCGAGCTGAATTATGATAGTTATTATTCGGAACCGGAGAATTTGTGTATAACTTTACGTACGGGTATTTCGGATGGGATAAAAAAAGAGCCGAATATCGATAACTATGGTAAGTTAGCAGAGGCCATTCGCGAAAATTTCCCAGATGAAGTAGAAGATGCGACCGTGCTTGATCTCTTTAGCCAGAGTCCTCTCTATCATGAGGGTAAGAAGATGGAACATGTAATCTTAGCAACCTCTAAAAGTCACGTTTTTTCTACTTTAGGTATTAAAGTCTTACTCGGAGATGTTTCCCAACTCGACAGAGTGGATGTTATTTTTATCTCCCGTTCACTTGCCCGGCGTTTGTTTGCAGACGCAAATCCGATCGGAAAAACAATCAATATTGAAATTGATTATCCGTTGACTGTGCAAGGAGTTTTTGAGGATATTCCGGAAAATACCGAATTTCATTTTGACGGAGTTTATTCCTTCGATACCCGATCTAAGCAATATGGTTCTGAACGTGGTGGCTGGGGATATGATTCCAGTTATCATTGTATGGTTCGTTTCCGCCATCCCGATGAAAGAGAGAAAGTGGAGGTACGTATGCCTGAAATGCTGAAAAAGTATATACACAACTATAAGGGTCAATCAGAGGAGTATTCGTTTATGACTCCTTCACAGTATCATTTGCAAAAACCGGAATCTCGTAAAATAGTTATGATTCTTTCAATACTCGGATTTGCCATCTTGTTGGTTGCCGGCATGAATAATGTCTTGATTTCTGTTTCATCATTGGCTCAACGAGCTAAGTCTGTTGGCATACATAAGTGTAATGGTGCTTCTGATGGGCATATCTATCGTATGTTTCTGTATGAATCAGCACTATTGATATTGCTTTCTTTATTGTTCGTGACAGTCCTGTTATTCACTTTTAAGTTGGAGATAGAAGATCTTTCCGGAGCTTCATTAAAGGCTTTATTTACATGGCAAACTCTGTGGGTACCGATTTTGGTTTCTTTGGTTTTATTTCTGGTCATCGGACTATTTCCGGGCAAGTTGTTTGCCGCTATTCCTGTGACACAAGTTTTCCATCGTTTTACTGCACATCGTTTTGTCTGGAAGCGATCATTGCTTTTTATACAGTTTGCGGGAATTGCATTTATTTTAGGCCTGTTGATGGTTATTCTTTTACAGTATCATCAGGTGATGACCCGTGACATGGGATATAAGGTCGATAATTTGGCAGTTGGGTGGTCGCCATATAGAGAAATTGATAAAATGGACGGTATTCTCCGAGGACTGCCCATAGTTGAGGAGTTTTGTAATGCAAGTACGATTATTTATGGTGGCTACATGGGTCAACCTTACACAGATGCACATGGGAAGGAATTTATGGGACGTATCGAATTTGTTGATGAACATTATGTTCCGGTTATGGGACTTCAGATTATAAAAGGCAGGAATATCCAGCAAGATAAAGAGATCTTGATTAATGAAGAGATGGTTCGTCAAATTGGTTGGACGGATAGTCCCATCGGTAAGAATCTGGAAGATGGCAAAAATAACTTTGGTACGATTGTCGGAGTTGTGAAAGACTATGTTGTACAAAGTGCGTACATGCCACAGGCTCCTGTAGCACTGATGAGTAATTTGGAATGGATGAATGTGCTTAATAAACGGAATATTATTTTGAAAGAACCTTTTGGTGAGAACCTGGCTAAGATTAACACATTGATGAAAGAGGCTTTTCCGACAGTAGATATTGTATTCCGTTCTGCCCGTCAGGAGATTGATAAGCAATATCAAGAGGTCCGCCGTTTCCGTAATGTCGTGATTATAGCTTCTATTGCTATCCTGTTGATTGCTTTGATGGGACTGTTCGGCTTTGTAAATGATGAAATTCAACGTCGTAGCAAAGAAATTGCCATTCGTAAAGTGAACGGTGCCGAAGTGCCGGATATTCTTCGTTTGGTTTCCGGGAATATTTTCTGGACGGCACTAAGTGCTGTTCTGGTCGGAATAGTATTTGCATATATTGTAAGTAATAAATGGCTGGAACAGTTTTCTGACCGGGTATCAGTCAATGGGGGACATTTTCTTGTCGTGATCATAATTATCTTGTTGTTGATCATAGGAAGTGTCATCGGGAGGTCCTGGAATGTGGCTAATGAGAATCCGGTGAACAGTATCAAGAACGAATAGTGATGATTTAATATGTAAAAAGACAAAACAATGAAACAATTCCATTATACCATTCAGACATTAATTCGCGATCGTAGAAGTTGTGTCATTAAGGTGATCTCATTGTCGTTGGGATTATTGGTATCTATCATTTTATTTTCTCGGGTAGCTTTCGAACTGAGCTATGATAACTGTTTTCAGGATGTGGACAACCTTTACATTGTAAAGACGGAATGGATTAAGGATGGAGTGATCAAAGGAAATGCAGGATCATATACATTAATACCGATAGCATCGACAGTTGCTGAGGAGTTTCCGAAGGAGGTGGAAAGTGCGGTTTGCTCAAGTATATCTTTTGAAGCTATTTTCAAAATAGGTAATCGGAAGATGAATAAATCTTTTATTTTATCAGACTCCCTTTATTTCCGTACTATGGGAATTGAGGTCATTAGTGGTAATCCGAATGATTTGACCAATCCTGATGTGCTCTTTTTATCACAGTCGGTTGCACGAGAAGCATTCGGTGAAGAAAATCCTATTGGAAAGACTTTGCATATGATGGTTTGGGGCACTCCCGTAGAAGCTTTGGTAAAAGGAGTATTTGCCGATCTTCCGTATAATGTATCGTTGGAACGTCACGAAGCAGTCCTGTCTTTTGCCAGTCATAGTAAATATGGTTGGGGACGTCCTGGCTGGACGAGTGGTGGTAATTACAATGCCTTTATTCGTTTAAAAGATGGAGAAAGGAGTGCTGATGTTATTAATACTGACATTGATAAAGTAATTGCAAAACATATTCCCTCAGACATGAATATGCACTTACATATGTTTGTGGTTCCTTTGCGGACTATTCACCTGGAACATTCAGATGTGAAAAGGACGATTCTCATATTATCTTTGTTCGCCATTCTTTTTGCGGCCACCATGAACTATGTGCTTATTTTTGTTTCCTCACTTTCTCAGCGTGCCAAAGGAATTGGAATTCATAAGTGTAACGGTGCATCCGATAAGGCTATATTTTCTATGTTTATATATGAAACGGCTTTGATTATCGGTGTTTCCTTGGTGCTTATGATCATATTTCTATTCCAATTTCAGGAAAAGATCGAAGAATTGGCAGAGGTATCCTTATCATCTCTTTTTACCTGGCATAATTTATGGGCTCCATTATCGGTAGTTACCTTTCTGTTTGTTATTGGAGGCATATTGCCCGGAAAAATATTTTCTTTGATTCCCGTTACTCAGGTCTTCCATCCCTATATTAAAGAGAATAGGGGATGGAAAAGGATATTGTTGTTTATTGAATTTGCAGGGGTGGCTTTTATCTTTGGATTGATGTGTGTGGCATATCTTCAGTGTCACTACATTATAAATAGGGATATGGGATATCAGCCGAAGGGTGTTGCATCTTGTAAGCATGATTTTGCTGAACCTGACAACGCACGTAATAACCTGAAATCTTTACCTTATGTGGAGGGGGTAGCTTCTATTCGTGGAAGTATGACCTGGTTTGGGAATCGGGAGGTAACTGATGAAGGTGGAAAAGTTCTTTTCACTCCTCGTTGTGCGGCATTCGACAAAGACTTTGTTCCATTATTGGGACTTCATATCAAGACCGGGCGTAATTTTACAGGTGAAAGGCAGTTTCTGGTTAATCAGCCATATGTAGAGAAGATGGGCTGGAAGGGTAGTGGGGTTGGCGAGATAGTTCCTAATCGAGGTACGGTGGTTGGCGTGCTTGCTCCTTTTTGTTGTGGTGTGCTTCCGGCTGATAATGAACCTTTGGAAATTGAATATGGTACTAATTTGAGGAATGTCCATGTTCGTCTCAAGGAACCTTTTACAGAGAACTTGCATAGACTGAATAATGAAATGAAAAAGATATATCCGCAAGAGGATATAGAGTTTAGGTCTTTAGAACAGGATTTAGAACGATACTATCGCCCCACAATAATTTTTCGTGACGCCACTTTTTTGGCTTTTATAACGATACTGTTTATCACTCTGATGGGATTGATTGGTTATATAAATGATGAAGTCCGTCGGGGTACATACGGAGCTTACTACATGAGTCTGTTGTGGATAAGTCAATTTGAAGATACAATCTGTGTTTATGCAGGTTGGTATGTAGTGACAGCTATTTGTTTATTGGTCTTTATCTTTGTTTTCATTATAGGGAGATCCTGGCATATCGCTAATGAAAATCCGGTGAACAGCATCAAGTCTGAGTAATGTTTCAATTCCATGAAAGAAAGGCTCGGTTTCGCTGAAACCGGGCCTTTCTTTTGTCTGTATCAAGTCTCTGTTTCACCGGTTTATAGCTTCTGTCCGGATGTTTTCTCTTTTACTTTCTTGATATACACCATCAAAATCACTACCGCTGTTACAAAAGCCAATCCGTCAGAGACAGGCATGCTGATCCATACCCCCTTTACACCATATAAGGGTGGAAGCAGAAGTAATCCCGGGAGCAGGTATACTAACTGGCGCGAAAGTGACAGAAAAATACTGATCTTAGCCATTCCTATACTCTGGAAGAAATTTGATATAACGATTTGTGCACCTACAAACGGGAACATCAACGTGCAAATGCGCAGCCCGGACGATGCCATGTCAATCAATTCATCGCTATCGGTAAAGATGGCCGAAACTGTGTGCGGAAAAAGTTCACAGATAATGAAACCGCTACTCGTTATCAATACACCGACAATGATACCGAGACGGAGTGTATGCTTTACACGGTCGATCTTCTGTGCACCGTAATTGTATCCGACGATGGGTTGCATTCCCATAGTCAACCCCATTACCACCATTACATACAGCATCAGCAGGCGATTAATGATACCATAGGCACCGATAGCCATATCGCCACCGTATTTTTGCAAACTATTATTAATGAGTATGACAATGATACATGCCGTAACATTCATGGCAAAAGGAGACATTCCTATGGAGAAGATACTGCCGATGATGCGTTTCTTCATTTTCCAGAAACCCGGCATGAAATGGACAAAACTCTCTTTGTTACGGAAGTGGTTTACTACCCATATCATTCCGATAAACTGTGACAGGACTGTAGCCATAGCAGCTCCCCGAATCCCCCAGCCGAAATGGAAAATGAAGACAGGAGCGATGATGACATTGGCAATAACTGTCACCAGGGATGTCAACATGGCCTTTTTCGGATATCCCGTAGCACGCATCACGTTGTTCAACCCTATCATGGTATAAGTGATGGGAGTTCCCAAGAGAATCACTTGCATAAAATCACGGGCATAGGGAAGTGTACCGGTACTGGCGCCGAAGAAAAACAATATCGGGTCCAGGAATAGATAAGCCAATCCACCGAACAGCACTGCATTCGTCAGGCAAAGCATCAATGTATTTCCCAGAACATCGGTCGCACCCTTGATGTCTTTTTGTCCCAAGCGTATGGATGAGATGGTAGCTCCCCCTGCCGAAATCAGTACACAGAACGCTACGACCAGATTCATTAGCGGGAAGGTGATCGCCAGTCCGGAGATAGCCATGGGACCGACACCGTGCCCGATAAAAATACTGTCGATGATATTATAAAGTGACGTAATAGTCATTCCGATGATGGCCGGGATGGAATATTGTAACAGAAGTTTGCCAATAGGTTCTGTACCCAGTATGCGGGGATCGGTTTGTTGTGCCATATAGTGAAGCGTTACATATTTTTAAGTGCAGCAAAGGTACAAATAATTTGCCTGATTCGATGATTATTCTGAACTTTGCCCACAGAGTTTAACAAACACGTAAAAGAATGTTTATGGATGCAACAAAGAAAATAACGGCATTATTCGATTGTGATGGTGTAATTGTCGATACAGAAGGGCAGTATACCGTTTTCTGGAATGAAATGGGCCAAAAGTATGTAAATGATGCAAACTTTGGTTCCAAGGTTAAGGGCCAGACACTGGTACAGATTTATGATAAATACTTTGCAGGAGAACCGGAAAAACAGCGGGATATAACCGAGGCATTGAACCGCTTTGAAATAAAAATGAATTATGACTATGTTCCCGGAATAGTTGAGTTTATAGCAGATCTGCGTCGGCATGGTGTGAAAATAGCTTTGGTTACCAGTTCCAATACGGCAAAAATGGAGAATGTTTATCATGCCCATCCCGAGTTTAAATCCCTTTTTGATGAAATATTGACTGCAGAGCGTTTTAAGCGTTCTAAGCCTGATCCTGAATGTTTCTTGTTGGGAATGACAATTTTCGGTTCCGATTCAAAAGATTCGTATGTGTTCGAAGATTCATTTCATGGTTTGCAGGCCGGTAGATCATCCGGAGCCATTGTTGTCGGATTGGCAACTACGAATTCACGCGAAGCCATTGCCGACAAGGCAGACTATGTAATAGACGATTTCAGAGGGATGACTTACGAAAAACTGCTGACTATAACTTCACGTTATATCTGATAAGAAAGATTGAATAGCATCTCAGGGAAGAATCCCTTAGCTTTGCATGGTATTTAAAAAGAGAGAAAGCCATGTATAAGCAAACGATTCGTCCTGTTTTATTTCTGATGGAACCCGAAAAGGTACATGCCTTGTTGGTTTCCTGCCTCAAATGTTACCGGCATTTGCCATGGTGCAGATGCTGGATACGTCACCTTTATACTTGTTCCGACAAACAGTTGATATGGAATCATCTTACTTTTCGAAACCGTATCGGTCTGTCGGCCGGTTTCGATAAAGGAGCCGAAATTTTTGATGAATTGGCCGATTGTGGTTTCGGATTTATCGAAGTAGGTACTGTAACTCCCGATTCTCAGGATGGAAATCCCCGTCCGCGTATTTTTCGCTTGCCTCAGTGTGAATCTTTAATTTCCCGTACGGGCTTCAATAATCCCGGATTGGATGTTATTAAACGCCGTCTTGAACAGAAAAGCGGTTCGTATGTTTTAGGTGTAAATATAAATAAGAATCCCTCTTCGGAAGGAGAGCAGGCGGTGGCTGACTTTTTGCGTCTGTATAAGGAGTTACATCCTCATGTCGGTTATTTCACACTTAATTGGGGATCTGTGGATGTTGCTCTGATGAAACAGGTGCTACAGGGGTTGGCAGTTTTTCGTGTGGAGCAAAACATACATGTTCCGTTGTTACTCAAACTTCCTGCCGATATCACAGAAGAAGGAATGGATGATGTGATCGACTGTACTCGTCTGTACCGGGTAGATGGAGTGATAGCTACCGGACCTACCATGGAGCGGAGTTACTTAAAAGGTTATTCACCTGCACAATTACAGAAGATCGGCTCCGGTGGAATCAGTGGACGCGGGATAGGGGAGAGGTCATTAAAAGCCGTCAGCTATTTGCGTGCCCATGCCGGAAAAAGCCTTCTGATAGTAGGGGCAGGCGGAATCATTACTCCCGCTGATGCCCGTAGGATGTTGGATGCGGGGGCCAATCTGATACAAATCTATTCTTCGTTTATTTATGAAGGGCCGGGTATAGTGAAAAAAATGATTCAGGAAATTAAATGATAAGGAATAAAGTTATGGAACAGAGTTTTATCGAATATTCATTAGGAAAAGATGCTTCTTCGGCTGTCCTTTGGGTTTATCCGGCTCGCAAGCCAAGAGGTAAAGCCATTATTATGTGTCCCGGTGGTGGGTTCAATCAGATAGCTTCAGATCATGAAGGACGTGATTTTGCTGCGTGGTTTAATAATCAGGGCATCACATATGCCGTACTGAATTATCGCATGCCTCACGGTGATGTTGAAGTGATTCGTGAGGATATTCGTGAAGCGATTCGCCTGATCCGCCGTCAGTCGGCAGAGTGGGGAATCCATCAACTGGGTGTTATGGGAGCTTCTATCGGAGGCTATATCGCTGCTACTGCCGCAACTCTTTATACCGGAACAGACCGGCCCGACTTTCAAGTATTGCTTTATCCCGTTATCAGCATGACCGACAGGCTGACTCATTGGCCTTCACGCGAACGTATGTTGGGAGAAACTATCTCTGAAGGTTTGAAAGAAACACTATCCCCTGCACTTCCCCTCCCAGCCGATACTCCTCCTACATTCATCGTTTTGGCCGAGGATGATCAGGCCGTATCTCCTCTCAACAGTATTGTCTATTATACAGCATTATTGAAACATGGAGTCTCTGCCGGACTGCATATTTATCCGGAAGGCGGACATAGCTTCGGATTTCGTGACAGTTTCATATATAAGGAGTTATGGACTGATGAACTACAAAAATGGTTGCTGACCTTTTAATGTGGATCCGCTAATTTATTCACTTTTACTTGTATGGTATGAATTAAAAGTTATACCTTTGCGCCCGATTTTTAATTTAAAAAGATTGGATATGGCTGGTTATATATCAGATGACACAAGAAAAGTGACGACTCATCGCCTAATCGAAATGAAGCAAAGAGGCGAAAAAATATCTATGCTTACATCGTATGACTACACAATGGCACAGATTGTCGACGGTGCCGGTATCGATGTAATTCTTGTAGGCGATTCCGCATCGAATGTGATGGCAGGTAATGTGACTACACTTCCTATTACCCTGGATCAGATGATCTATCATGGAAAATCGGTTGTACGTGGTGTAAAGCGTGCAATGGTAGTAGTGGATATGCCTTTTGGCTCTTATCAGGGTAATGAAATGGAAGGGCTTGCTTCAGCTATCCGCATAATGAAGGAGAGTCATGCCGATGCATTGAAACTGGAAGGTGGTGAAGAGATTATAGATACTGTGAAACGTATTCTGAGTGCCGGTATCCCCGTGATGGGACATCTTGGACTGATGCCACAATCTATCAATAAATATGGTACATACACGGTTCGTGCCAAGGATGATGCCGAAGCAGAGAAATTGATTCGTGATGCACATTTACTTGAGGAGGCCGGATGTTTCGGACTTGTTCTTGAAAAGATTCCTGCAGCATTGGCATCACGTGTCGCAAGCGAACTGACCATTCCGGTGATCGGTATCGGTGCCGGTGGAGATGTAGACGGACAGGTATTGGTAATTCAGGATATGTTGGGTATGAATAACGGTTTCCGCCCGCGCTTCCTTCGTCGTTATGCCGATCTTTATACGGTAATGACCGATGCTATCAGTCACTATGTTTCAGATGTAAAGAACTGCGACTTCCCGAACGAGAAAGAACAATATTAATTGTCGTATGGCGACTAAATTATGGACATTGCATTTTATGCGGATATGCCTTGCTAATTTATTGTTGTTCATGTCCCTGTATTTGTTGTACCCTGTACTCCCGGTAATGATGGCTTCACGTTTAGGCGTGCCTGTCAGTCAGACGGGAGTCATATTTATACTTTTTACGCTTGCAATGTTTTTTATCGGCCCGTTCCATGCCTATTTGGTCGATGTTTACAAGCGGAAATATATATGTATGCTTTCGTTTGGGGTAATGGTTGCAGCAACAGCCGGTTATACGTTGGTGCAGAACGCAACACATCTGTTGATGCTTTGCATTGTGCAGGGATTATCCTTTGGAATGGCTGCCACGGCAGGCATCACATTGGCCATCGATATCACCAATTCCACTTTTCGCAGCGCAGGTAATGTGGTCTTTTCCTGGGCTGCACGCTTGGGGATGATTATCGGAGCGGCTTTGGGGGTGTATCTGTTTCGGACACATGGCTTTGAGACTTTGCTATATGTTGCTGTGGCGTTGGGAGCGTTGGGAATATTATTTGTGTCAAGGGTATATGTTCCCTTTCGTGCACCTATCGGGATGAAAGTTTGTTCCATGGACCGATTCCTGCTTCTCCGGGGACTTATTCCGGCATTCAATTTAATATTGATTGCTTTTATACCGGGATTGATGCTTCCTGTGCTTGCCGGTGCGCCGAGTGATGTGCCGGTAGGAGGCGAGACAGTACCTTTTTTTGCTTTGGTCGGATGCGGATTTCTCTTATCAGTATTAATTGTGAAATTGTTTTTCCGCTATGATAACAAAATGTGGTTGCAGATAGTTGTCGGGCTGGTGACAGTAATCGGATCGATGGCTATGCTGTTCTCTCCTGAAACAAGCTGGAATGCTCCGGCAGCTGTATTGATGGGTTTAGGACTCGGCTTGGTCACTCCGGAGTTTCTTATGATGTTTGTCAAATTGTCGCAACACTGCCAGCGCGGCACGGCTAATACCACTCATCTACTTGCATGGGAACTTGGAGTCGGATTGGGTATTGCATCTGCGTGTCATTTACATCTTACGGCTAATGAACAGGCCGTTTATCGGGTCGGATTGTTATCGGCAATCGTGTCTTTGGCATTCTTCGTTTTACTTACGTATCCTTATTTTAAAAGGAAGAAGGTAAGATAAATGTGATATAATTATGAAAAGCGGACTCCGTATATTTGCAACGAATTGTAGCATAATATACGGAGTCCGCTTTTTTAATGTATCATTTATCCCATATTACACAGTAAAACAGCAAGTACATAAGGCATGAAGATGATAATTCCTACAATGGCAGCAACTATAGCACATATCAGAACGGAACCCGCTGCGATATCTTTCACATCACCTGCTATCGGATTACGTTCCGGAGATACAAGATTGACCAATCTTTCTATAGCCGTGTTGAATCCCTCTGCTGCCAGTACTACTCCAAAACAAAGTATGATAGCTATCCATTCGTTCCGGGTGATGCCGAAACAGAATCCGGTCACTGTTACTATAATAATTGCCGTGCAATGTATCCAGGCATTATGTTCTTTGCTTACAAAACTTCGGATACCTTTCCAGGCATATCCGAAGCTCCGTATTCTTTTTCTGGTGCTGAATTTTTCCATTCTTAATTTCTGCTAACCTGTTTTACTCCTTTTACTGTGCGCAACTTCTTGATCAGCGCTTCCAGACGTCCGGTATCACTTACCATAATGGTCAATGTACCCGAGAAAAGGCCGTCGTTCGAATCGATACCGATAGAACGTAGCGAGATACCATTTTCTTTTGAGATGATCGAAGTAATATTTGTTACAATACCGATATCATCATGACCCACAACGCGGAGTGTTATTGGGTATTGAGTACCTTCCGATTTACCGGCCCAGCGTGCTTTTACAATCCGATAGCCGAAGCGTTCGCGCATCTGTCCTGCATTGGGGCAGTCATTTCGGTGTATCTTGATACCTCCGGATACTGTGACAAACCCGAATACATCGTCTCCGTATATGGGATTACAACATTTGGCGAGTTTGAAATCCAATCCTTTCAGGTTTTGGTCAATAACGAGTACATCTTCTTTAGTGACTGTTGTTTCGTCTATCTGGTTTTGCAGGTTGTATTCTTCTGCACTGCGATAGGTCACCTCATCACGTTCGCTGTCCCGCTTTTGTTGTTCGATGTATTTATCCAGAATATCGTTTACGTCGAGTACCTCATCGGCAATCTTCTGATAAAACTCTGTCACGTTCTTGAATCCCAAGCGTTTGATTAAGCGCATCATCACAGCTTCGTCGTATTCCATCTTCCGGTTCTTGAACTTGCGTTCCAGGGTCTCTTTGGCAAAATCATGCTGACGCGCCACCATCTCCTTGAGGGCCTGACGAATCTTAGTACGGGCTTTTGAAGTAGTGACAATGTTCAGCCAGTCTTGTTTCGGAGTCTGTGTGTTCGATGTCATAATCTCTACCTGATCCCCGCTGTTCAGCTTTTGTCTTAACTGTACATTTTTACCGTTTACTTTTGCTCCGATACATTTACATCCCAATTTGCTGTGAATGTGGAAAGCAAAATCAAGTACGGTAGCCCCTTTGCCCAGTTTAAAAAGGTCTCCCTTCGGTGTAAATACGAATACTTCGTCTTCATACAGATCCAGTTTGAACTGGTCCATCATTTCCAGGTCGTTCTCCGTATTCTCCAGTGCTTCACGTATTGAAGTCAGCCATTCGTCCAGTCC
>OGRO01002985.1_pt1 | contig 12605 bp, 4 predicted proteins | sample 1553451 | NCBI WGS metagenome assembly OGRO01 (sample SAMEA2580021, study PRJEB22360) | human gut metagenome
ATATCGTTTGAAGAGAAATCGCGGATGGAGGTACCCATAGGAACACCATCGATAACATAAAGAGGAGAAGTGTCACCGAAAGATCCGACACCACGGATGCGGACGGTAGGGTCTGCACCGGGCTGTCCGTCGGAGGTGACTTGTACGCCTGATACTTTACCTTCTAGCATGGTGGAGATATTGGAATGGGATGTCTGTTTCAGGGCTTCCGCATCTACTACGGCTACGGAACCAGTCAAGTCGGATTTCTTCTGTGTACCATAACCGATGACAACTACTTGCTCAAGCATCTGATTGTCGGGTTGCAATTGGATGGATTCAATGATGGCGCGGTTGCGAACAGCTACTTCACGATCCTTGTAGCCTACATAGCTTATCGAAAGGATAGCGTTACCGGCAACCTCCAATTGGAAGTTTCCGTCCACATCGGTAATGGTTCCGCCTTGTCCGTCTTTGATTCTGACGGTAGCTCCTGTGAGGGGTTCACCTTGTTCATCGATAACTTGACCGCGAACCTTGATAGTCGGAGATTGCGCCACGGTAGCCATAACAGGTGTGGAATACACCATCATGCCACCCATAGCACACAGACTAAGCATTACGGAAAATAATAAATGTTTCCTCATTTTTTTAAGTATTAAATTAGTAGATTAAATTGTTGCTGATATTGAATTGAGATGTTGGATTATTGTACAATCCAATGTTGAATACTCTAGGTAGACAAACCACAGAGTTTATAAATATGCTGGAGCTATTCTTCATAATATTTAAGATTAGGATTAAATTTTAAAAGCAGGGGTCTCTTCCGAAAGTTGAGTACCGATTGCATGACAAAAGTAAAATTTATGCCGTAAACAGGGGTGGACAAACGGTTTTATAGGGTGGACGAATGAATAATGGGAAAAAATGTATTTATTTCGCTTATAGTTTATGTCTTTTGGAGGCAGTGAGATAGGCTCAGGAGAAGGCTTTTTTATAAAAAATCATGTAGCCGGACAACCTGATGAAGGACTGTCCGGCTACATGAGGGATAAAATACAATTCTCTGAAAGGAATTATTTCACAAGTAAAAATCCTCCTTCCGCCTGCATCGTAATGCTGACTTCATCATTCTTTTTTAATGTTATCTCTTCAGCGTGAGGATTTAGTTTTTTATCGTCCTGATAAAGCATCACTTTATCTCCTTTAGTACACATGGGAAGGTTCAACTTTAATTTCAGCGGTTCTTTTTGTGCATTGATTCCGGCTATGTACCATTTATCGGCATGCCGACGTGCCAGTACTACGTATTTGCCCGGATAGCCGTCAATGAATCTTGTTTCGTCCCATGTGGTGGGAACTTGCTTCATGAAATCCAAACAAACTTGAGGGGCATCGGTCAGGTTATTAGGCGCCAACGCAAAATTCTGAATAGGATTTTGGAATAAAACGGCTGTTGCCAGTTGGAATACATCAGTGGTCTTGCGTATGCTTCCGCCGTCATTGTTGCGGTTGAGGCGTTTGTTGAGGAATGTGCCACCAAACTCCATGCAACCGATGGTGTTGCGGATAAATGGATGTAGACAGGCATTAAATGCTTCTTCATCGCAAAAATGTTGTTGGAAAATCAGGTTTTCCGATGCGAGCACGGCTTCACTTCCTACATAATTAGGATACATACGCTCCCATCCGCGAGGAAGGGTACAGCCGTGGAAAATGACCATCAGTCCATGATCATCCGCATCGCTCAGGATGGCTTCGTACAGACGCATGGTTTCCTGCTTGTCACCTCCGAAGAAGTCTACTTTGATTCCTTTTACTCCTATATTATGCAGCCATTTCATTTCCTTTTTACGGATAATGGGATTGTCCATATAATTGGTAGGACCTTGCACTATATCATTCCAGTAGCCGCTGGAACTATACCATAAAAATACATCAACCTTCTTGCTGTGTGCATAGTCTATGAAGTCTTTCATACGTTCACGGCCGATGTTGGTATCCCACCAGTTGTCTATCAATACATATTCATATCCCATGGCGGCGGCGAGGTCTACATATTTTTTCTGATCGTCGAAATTGATGCTTCCATCCTGCCAAAGTATCCAGCTCCAGGTTCCGCGTCCCATTTTGTATGTATGCTCCGTTGGGTAGAGAGGTTCCACGACATCCCATGGAATCGTTGTTTCTACAATCGGTTTCAGGTTTTCGCCTACAGTAATAGTACGCCAGGGAGTGGAACCGGGCAATGCAAGGCCGGGAGATGCCGTGCCGTTACCGTTGTTTTCTTCGGGCATGGGGAAAGCGATGGTATAAAGTCCGTCGGCAGTAGCATCGCTTAAGTGTGAGCCACAGTATTTGCTGTCTACTCCGGTTTCACTGATAAGTGCCCAGCCATTTTCTCCTACATGGAACAGACAAGGAAATGTGTAACCGTGCCCATATTGTGAACGTACATTCATAGGAGCGTCAGCCTTATATTCTTCCTCATAGCTGGGTTTGGTACGTTTCCAACCTATCATGGCGTCACTTTGTGGGCACAGGAAAGTAGTGGTGAAGGATGGGAAGTCAAAACCTGTCGTTTCTTTTTCTATCACTATGCTTCCTGTATCGCCATATTTGGGCATTTCGTAGCGGAAAGCAATATCGTTGTTGCTTACGCGGAATATTATATTTATATTTTTCTTTTCTTTATTGGTAAAGGTGCATGTAAGTTCATTGGCTTGGTAATGTATTTGCGATTGCTTGATACGGTCTTGTGTATAAGTTTTATCTATTTTGTTTTCTTTTTGTCCGGTGAAAGTCATATCCCGGCTGAAGTCCCCCACATTGGCAATGAAACCTAAAGGTGAATCTTCCAGGATGGTTCTGTCCTTATAGGTGACGGAATAAACGGGGATGCCTTGTTTTACGGATACATTCACTCTTAAAAAGGAGTCGGGTCCTGTAACTGTAGCTTGTTGAGCAAAAGCTGACATTGTAGTGATGGCAAGCAGCCAAGTCATAAATTGTTTTTTCATGGGTATTAAATATGCTATTATAATGTAGGGCAAAGATAATTTATTTAGCAAGACGAGAGCGTAGAAAAACGGAGCATTTATGGTATACAATCCGTTCATTTTACGCTCTGGAATAAGTCAGTCGGTTCCATTCTCCATCATCGAACTGGGTGTTGTTCCGAAATGTTTTGTAAAGCAGCGTGTGAAGTATTTGGGATCATTGAATCCTACTTCGTATGCTATCTCAGATATATTCATATTGTGCGTCAGCCGGTTACGGATAATAAGTTCCCGCGCAAGATTCAGCCGGTAGTTACGCATGAATTGTCCGGCAGACTGTCCCGTCAGATTTTGCATTTTTTTGTTCATCAAACTTTTGCTTACCCCCATTGCTTCGATGAAATCGCTTATTTCGTAATAAGAGTTCTTATAGTTTTCTTTCACAATCTGCATTGCTTTGTCCAGGAACTTCTTGTCACTGGATTCTTTTTCGATATTCAGTGCATCCACGTCCATACTGTATGAGAACTTTTGTTGGAAACGTTTGCGGTTTTCCAGTATATTGGATATCCGGGCCAGCAGCAAAGTGTCATCAAATGGTTTTAAAAGGTACTCGTCTACACCTATACGGAAACTTTCAATGCGCGATTCGTTGGATGTTTTGGCCGTAAGCATCAGGAAGGGGATATGCGAGATGGCAAAATTGGATTTTACCCGGCGGGACAGTTCCATACCATCCATGACAGGCATCATCAAGTCACTGACAATGAAATCCACGTTTTGTGATTGGAGCACTGTTAATGCTTCTTCACCTTGGGATGCTTCAAGTACGTTATAATACTCGGTCAGGATGGAACGGATATAGTCGCGCATATCTTTGTTGTCTTCTACTACCAGAATCGTCAGTTTTCCATTGGTGGCAGGTTGCAATGTCATCGGAGAGTCGACCGGTTCTTTAACTTGCTCTGTTGGTGTGGGCAGACTGTCCGCATCGGCATATTGCAAAGGAAGTAAAATACGGAAAGAACATCCTTTGCTCTGATTATTCTTGGCACAAATTGAACCTCCATGCAACTGGACAATTCGTTTGCATAGATAGAGACCGATTCCAGTCCCGCTTTGTCCGTTGATAGAGGAATGCGTTTTATTTTGTGATTGGTAGAAGCGGTTGAATACTTTGTCTATCTCTTCTTCGGGAAGTCCTGGTCCTGTATCCCGAATACAGATGAATAACTTTTCCTGCTCTTCCTGGCGGAGGGGGGTGGCATAGATGGTAATTTGTCCTCCTTTGGGGGTAAATTTCAAAGCATTTCCTATTAAATTGACAATCACTTTATGCATGGCATCCTCATCGTACATTATTTCACATGAAGGAAGGCGGAAGCGACGTTCGATGGTTATTCCTCTTTCGGAAGCATATGCGTCGAAGGGTACTAGTAGTTCATTGAGTAATTTGGCAAAATTGCCCGGGTTGCGGACAATTTCCATTTTCCCTGATTCTACTTTGCGGAAGTCCATTAATTGGTTGACCAGTGAGAGCAAGTATTTTGAGTTGCGCTCCACAAAATGTAATTGTTCAATGACTTGAGGATTGTAGCTTAGTTTCAATGCTCTTTCTATAGGTCCTACGATTAATGTCAACGGAGTACGGAATTCATGGGTGATATTGGTGAAGAAGGCGAGTTTGTCAACCGTCAATTCCTGCACCTTTTTTGACATTTGGATCAGTTGCCCTTTTTGTTTGGTTATTTTTTCGTTTTGCTGTTTTAATAGTTGGTTTTGACGATAGAGCTCGCTTGCCTGAGTGGAAAGCAGTTTTTTCTGTTCTTCCAGTTCACGGGTACGTTCCTCTACTTTGATGTGGAGTATTTCTTGTTGTTCTTTTAACGAACGAAGCCTCCATGATAATACCTTATATATAAGGAAAGATAGAAGAACCAATATGGACAGAATGAACCAGATGGTTTTATAGAAATAAGGTGATACGGCAATGTGGAGTTCTGCCATTTCTTCCAGCCATTGTTTGCCGTCGGGTGCATAACGCAGTTCGAAAGTATAGTTGCCGGGACGCAGATTGGTATAGGCGGCTTGTCGTCTGTTGGCCGGTACTTTTATCCATTTGTCGTCAAATCCTTTCAAGCGGTAATAATAATTGGCAAATGTCGATGCATCATAATCCAATGCGGCAAATTCAATATAGAGAGATTTGTCGCGTTCGTGTAACTGTAAGGTACCGTTTGTGTACAATCGCTCTTTATTTGCCACACGGACATGGGTAAACGCCAAGGGAACAGCTTCCTTCGGGTTTATATCTATGACCGGCTTGACCACAGACAGTCCTTTGGTACTTCCTATATATAAATCTCCATTGGCGGCACGGCATATTGCGTTCCAATAGAACTGGTTGGATAATAGCCCGTCTTTCCGGGTATAGTTGAAGAAGCTGTTGTTGTTAGGATTGAAGCGGGAGAGTCCGTTGGTGGTGGTAATCCAAAGATACCCTTCTTTATCTTCCGATATGCAGCGGACACTGTTGTTTATCAGTCCGTCTTCGGTGGTGAAGGAGCGGAAGGTATATTCTCCGTTTTCTGTTGGTGAGGATTTGTAGAAACCATATCCGTTGCTGCCTATCCAAAGGGTTCCGTCTTTAGACTGGGTGATGTAGGTTACCCTTTCCTTTAACTTTGACTCCGGTTCGTCTAGCTTGATCCTCCAGAGTTGATAAATCAGTCTAGGGGCTTTCAAACTGCTTAGATCTATTCGGCAAAGTCCTTCTGTAAGTCCCAGCCACAGGTGGTTATCCTTATCTATGTAGTATCCTGTACAACCTTCAATTCCACCTAGGTTCATGCCCTTGAATGGTTCGGTGAGCGTTTGTGTTTTCAAATCGTAAACATAGATATTGATACTGGTTCCTACCCAGATGGCATTATTCAAGTGGTCATAGCAGATACTTCCGGCCCATCCCCATGAGAAGTCTCCGCATTCGGGTATTTCTATGTGGTGAAATTGTTTGTTCTGCGGATTTTTCATATCTATCCATCCTATGCCTCCTCCCCAAGTTCCCATCCAAAGTCTTCCATCGTTATCGCTGGTAAAGCAACTGACGGTATTATGGCTTAGGTGGGCGGGTGCATCGGTAGTATAGTGCTCAAAAGTGTTGCTGCCGGGAGCCCGCCGGTTCAAACCTCCTTCTACGGTTCCTACCCATAAAACACCCGACGGGTCTTCATAAATGGCATTGACGGGATTTTGGGAAAGACTTCCGGGAATGGCGGGAGTATGATAATAGTTTTGTACGAACAGCATCCGGCGGCTCATCTTGTTCAGACCTCCCACTTCGGTGCCTACCCAGATAATATCACCATCGGTCAGCAGACAGTTTACGAAGTCACAGTTTAATGTGTTTTGTACGATTTCTCCTTCTCCGGTATCTTTATTTATCCGCTCAAAATTGTCTGTCAACGCATTATAAAGGTTTATACCTTTTAGGGTGGCAACCAGCATGGTATGTTCTCCTGTTTCTGCTATGTCTGTGATAAAGTTTTGGGAAAGCGAGTTGTTGTCATTCGGATCGTACATATAATGCTTCATCAGTTCCGTATCCATATTGTATCGGAAAAGGCCTTGTGCGCTGCCAATCCAAATTTCATTTTCTTTCCGGCAGATTACTTGTATGGACACACCGGGTAATTGAAGGGCAGATGAAATGAATGTGGGTTCCTGTACTTCCATAGCCGATTCTTTGATGCGGTAGATACCGTCTTTGTAGTTTATCCAGAGATAGTCTTCTACTTCACAAATAGTCCGGATGGATTCTCCTGCCGGTACTTCGCATGTTTTAATGATTTGTTTTATATCTCCTTGTTTGTCAAAGGTAATTTTGAATAAATTGTTTTCCGAACAAACCCAAATATTTCCCGCTTTGCTATGGAGAATAAGATGAGAGGGGCGGTTACACAGTGAAATAAGTTTGTCTTTCATATCAGTGACTTGTACTGTCTGCATGGTTTGTATATCCAGTATGTCAATACCCATTTCACTGACAGCCCAAATACGCTTGAAGTTATCCTCACACAGTTTGTTTATAAAGTTACTTCGTAGCTTGATACGGGTGTTTCCCATATGGAAGGCGGTGAATTCATAACCGTCATAACGGGCGATTCCTTCCCCGCGGGTAGCGATCCATAAAAAGCCCTGACTGTCTTTCAATATATCATCCACAAAGTTGTGAGGCAGTCCTTCATCCATCGTAATGGCAGTGAAATTATAACGTTCGGACCATTTTCCGGCTGTTCCTTCAGCTTGCATATACAGACTAGATAAAAAGATGAACAGAGCGAATAGAAAACAATGTTTTTTCATAGTGTGTTGTTCATTAATGACGTAAGAATATACCGTTACTTATACAAAGATATACCTTTTCGTTTTTCCTCAAAAACAAATAAATCATTTTTATCCCTCTGCTGCACAAATGTCCACCCTTTAAGCGATATTGTCCACCTGGCGAGCTTTTGATTGCAGTTATATTTGCATTAATAATAGTTAGTCAATGTGACAGTTGGCTGCGTTATATGCCGCATGTCATTGACAAATTAGTACATTAGCAAATGGTCACATAATAAAAAAATACTATGAAACAGCAATTTTTCCCTCAAAGATTATTCATGGACATGAAAAGGTTAATAATAAATAGGTTGGTCGGTTTAGGCTTGTTGGCCGTAGGGATATTGGCATCATGCAGTGCACCTACGGCTTTCGTGCCTGTTCCTTCTCCCAATCCTTGGGCTGATGATTATACCGCTCTTTCATCTATGGAGAATTACAAGCAGTGGGGAACATATAATGTACACGACCCGGCTTGTAAAAAAATAGGAGATACTTATTATTTGTATTCTACCGATGCTATTTTTGCTGAGAACCGGAAAGAGGCGAAAGAGAAGAATGTGCCTCTGGGTTTTGTCCAGGTACGCAAATCAAAAGACTTGGTACATTGGGATTTTGTGGGCTGGGCTTTTCCCGAGATTCCTGCTCCGGCTATAGAATGGGTTCATAGTCAGGCGGAGGGAAAAGGGGCGACTAATATCTGGGCTCCTTATCTGATGCCTTATCAGGGTATTTATCGTTTGTATTATTGTGTTTCGGCATTCGGCAGGAATACATCCTATATCGGTATGGCCGAGTCGGATTCTCCCGAAGGTCCCTGGATACAGAAAGGGTGTGTGGTTAAGACAGGAGAAGGGGATGCGATGAATGCCATAGACCCTTCTGTGGTTGAGGATCCGGAAACCGGAAAGTGGTGGATGCACTATGGCTCTTATTTCGGTGGTCTGTACTGTGTGGAACTGAATCCCGAAACAGGAATGACTATGCAGCCGGAGGATCATGGGCACTTGATAGCACGCCGGGCCAATTACCGGAAAGATAACTTGGAAGCGCCGGAAATCATGTATCAACCCCAACTTGGCAAATATTATCTGTTTACATCCTACGATCCGCTGATGACTACCTATAATGTACGTGTCGCTTATTCCGGTTCTCCCGAAGGACCTTTTGTGGATTTCTACGGAGAGGATATAAAAGATACAACGAATAATGTTCCTATATTGACAGCTCCTTACCGCTTCGAAAATCATCCGGGATGGGCGGGAACGGCTCATTGCGGTCTTATTGATGCCGGTGACGGCCGTTATTTTATGGTCCATCAGGGACGGCTTTCCCCCCAGAACCAGTTGATGGATTTGCATGTGCGCAAAGTGTTCTTTACGGTGAATGGATGGCCTGTGGTTTCTCCCGAACGCTATGCAGGTACTGCTCCACGTTCTTTCACTAAAGAAGATTTGGTAGGTGAGTGGGAAATTATCCGTATTCAGGAACCGCCTTTGGAACGTAGTTTGGAAGCTGGACAAATATTGTGGGGTGAAGGGGACTTGCGAAATGGGGAGCAGGCGTTATCTGCCCGTGTTGTTTTGGAAGCAGATGGCAGTGTTGGAGATGCAACTTGGGATTTTAATGTTAAAAAACAACTTCTTACTATAAAAACAGCCACAGAAGATATTAACAATTTGATTATCTTTGCCGGACACGATTGGGAAAATGAAACAGAAACCATTCTTTTTACCGGCCTGGATGCTCAAGGGCATTCTGTGTGGGGAAAGAGAATTGACTAATAAAAATCAATAATATTACTATCATGAAATTACACAGAACTCTATTCACAGCATGGGTATTTGCTGCCGGAGTAGCGCTACATGCACAGAATGCGCACAACATGGTCGTGCAGACTAATAAATTAGGTGCGGAAATACAACCAACCATGTATGGTTTGTTCTTTGAGGACATTAATTATGGGGCGGACGGAGGCTTGTATGCCGAACTGATAAAGAACCGTTCATTTGAATTCCCGCAACGTTTTATGGGTTGGAATATTTTCGGCAATGTGACCTTGATGGACGACGGGCCGTTCGAGCGAAATCCGCATTACGTCCGTCTGGGTAATTCCGGACACAGGGAAAAGCACACAGGAATTGAAAACGAAGGTTTTTTCGGCATAGGTGTCAAGGAAGGGGCTGAGTATCGCTTTTCCGTATGGGCACGTGGTGAGAACCAGAAACTTCGTATTGAATTGATCAAAAATGATACGATGGAGGAACGTCAGGCTTTTGAGTCAAAAGAACTGATAGTGAATTCGAAGGATTGGAAACAATATGAGGTGATATTGAAATCGCCGAGAACGGAGCCCAAGGCTCATCTTCGTATTTTCCTTGAAAGTGCGGGAACGGTGGATCTGGAACATGTTTCTCTTTTCCCTGTAGATACTTGGAAAGAGCGTAAGAACGGTCTTCGTAAAGACTTGGTGCAGGCTTTATATGATATCAAACCCGGTGTTTTCCGTTTTCCCGGCGGCTGTATTGTAGAAGGTACGGATGAGGCTACCCGTTACGAATGGAAAAAAACAGTAGGTGCGGTAGAGAATCGCCCGTTGAATGAAAACCGCTGGCATTATACGTTCAAGCATCGTTTCTTCCCTGATTATTTCCAGACCTACGGACTGGGCTTCTTTGAATATTTCCAGTTGTCGGAGGATATAGGCGCCGAACCGCTGCCTATTCTGAACTGCGGATTGATATGTCAGTATCAGAATGACCCCGACCAGCAGGTCAGCCTGTCAAAGCTTGATTCGTATATACAGGATGCATTAGACCTGATTGAGTTTGCTAATGGCGATGTCACAAGTACTTGGGGAAAAGTTCGTGCGGATATGGGACACCCTGCTCCCTTTAACTTGAAATTCTTGGGCATTGGTAACGAACAATGGGGACCGGAATATCCGGAACGTCTGAAACAGTTTGTCGAGGTGCTTCGTAAGGCTCATCCTGAAATCAAGATTGTTGGTAGTTCGGGACCTCAGTCTGAAGGTAAAGACTTTGATTACTTATGGCCGGAAATGAAAAATCTGAAAGTGGATTTGGTGGATGAGCATTTCTATCGTCCCGAAAGCTGGTTCCTGGCACAAGGCAACCGTTATGACAATTACGACCGCAAAGGACCGAAGGTCTTTGCTGGAGAATATGCCTGCCATGGCAAAGGCAAGAAATGGAACCATTTTAACGCTGCTTTAATGGAAGCTGCGTTCATGACCGGACTGGAACGGAATGCTGATGTGGTGCACATGGCTACTTATGCGCCTTTGTTTGCCCATGTGGAAGGATGGCAATGGCGTCCGGATTTGATCTGGTTTGACAATCTGAACTCGGTTCGTACTTGTAGTTACTATGTGCAGCAGCTTTATGCTCATAACAAAGGTACTCATGTGTTGCCCCTGACTATGGATAAAAAAGCTGTGAGTGGTCAGGAAGGACAGGATGGTCTGTTTGCCAGTGCCGTATGGGATAAGGATGAAAAGGCTTATATCGTGAAAATTGCCAATACTTCGGAACAGACACAGCCAGTATCATTGACTTTCAACGGGTTGAAGAAGAGTGATAAACTTGTGGAAGGTAAATGCATCACACTCCAGTCTGCCGATTTGGATAAAGATAACACGGTAGAGCATCCGAATGTCATCACTCCGAAAGAAAGTGCTGCTACGGTTGAGGGTAATGTACTGAATGTAGAGATGGCACCGAAGACTTTCGTGCTTTATAAGTTTGTTAAAGCAAGTAATAAGTAAAAGATGAATCATTCCTTTAAATACTAACACAGAGGATAGAGAAACATAAAGCAGCCGAAGGGCTGCTTTATAATCCCAACTGCATCCGGAACTTTTAAAGGAAATGTATACCTGCCTCCCTTGGTACAACCAAGGGAGTTTTTTTTGATTATACGTATATTATCATCTTGGATTATGCGCAGCATTTTGCTGTAAATCAGTGATATGTTGTGCAAATACATTCTAAATCCCCCTGAAACGGTTTGCCATTTTCTGCTGCCAAATTTGGTTTGACGGATATCGGTTGTTCTAATTCCTGTGTCATAGCTACGGTTGTTCCTTTGCAGGGGAGCGTCATAAGGCGTATTTTTGTTCGGGTGCGTTCGTTGCTTCACTAAGGTGAAGAGCTAGCTTCACTTAGGTGAACAGCCACTTTCACCCAGGTGGAATAATTGCTTCACCTTGGTGAAATATTAAATGGAGTGAGGTGAAGATAAGATGAGAATAGGTTCTTATGATGCCTACGAGTTGCCGGGAGGTAACGAGGGGGTGATTTTACATTCTGTCCGAGAGAATCCCCGAAACAGATTTATTTCGCCACCGGCATACCGATTGAGGAGGAATTGAAAGACTATTACACAGAAAGTGGTTGGTAATGAGTGAGTTGCTGTGACAGAATGTTTTTGTACTTTATGTAAATGTGTTAAAAGTGATTTTTGTTGTCGTTATGTTGTAGGGGCGGACTCATGGGTCTGCCCCTACGGTGGAACATTTGATAGTTACTTCGAACTTTTGAAATATCCTCTTATTGGATGAGTCCTGTTTACATCTTTATTCTCTTATTGCGTACTTGCCTCAGAATTGTCTGCAACTCAAATACTTTCTTAGGATACTTTTCTGCTACATTCTCTTGTTCGCTCACCTTTTCCATTTCATATAACTGGGGAACGTTCAGGTTTCCGGTCTCTATTTTTTCTGCCTTCATGAAAGTGGTCGGATCATCATTCGGTTCAATGTATTTCCAGTCTTTGGTACGGACGGACAACGTGTGGTTCATGGATTGTTCCACAATCCATGGGCGGTCTGTCTTATCGGTTCCTATCAAATTCCCTAAACGGTCATAGCTGTCCGGAGCGCTGCCTTTAGGTAATCTGGCGTTGACCAAAGCTCCTAAAGAGGCTAGCCAGTCAATCTGTGACATTAATACGTCCGAGTCTCCTGTCTTTTTTATCTTCTGTGGCCAGCGGACAATGACCGGGACGGCTGTTCCACCCTCGAAAGCGCTGTATTTGTTCCCTCTCCATGGACCGGAAGGTGTATGTCCGTTCAACAGCTCTTCTGCCTTATCCTTATATCCGTCGTCTACAACCGGACCATTGTCGCTGGATAGAATAATCAGCGTGTTTTCAGTTAGTCCAAGTTGGTCCAATGTTTCCATCAGCTGGCCTACCGTCCAGTCGAATTGGGCGATTGCG
>OGRO01002990.1_pt1 | contig 12589 bp, 10 predicted proteins | sample 1553451 | NCBI WGS metagenome assembly OGRO01 (sample SAMEA2580021, study PRJEB22360) | human gut metagenome
ACGATATCCCTTCATTTGTGTTTTCCCCCTGATGCAAATAGTGTCATTCGTATGCCGGGGATAGAATAAGCATGGGGGCTACACCCCCAAACCCCTGTAGAAAAATCCATTGCATCACCCTTAAAAACCAAGCATGATGCAATGAATTTTTGCCGAACTAACCCCATAACGCATTCCATTATACCGTATTTTTCCAGAAAAAGAAATCCTGTTAAATCCTGTTATTGAATCGAATACATATCGTAATAAAAAGATTTTTTAGCCAAAACCTCTTCCTCATTGAACTCCGGATTTACAATATTCTTGATTGCTTCTTCACTGACCTGATGCTACAGCATATCTTTGATCACGTTTCTTCGAAACTCTCCGATACACGGCGAAGCAAATATGTCTGCTAAAGAGAGTTCCGAATACTGCTCCAGAAAACTTTCTTTTAGTTCTTTCTCTTTTTTGCTTTGCTCACGTTCATAAATCTGCTTTAACTTCTTTAAATCTATATCCTCCGGATCGGCCACTTGATCTCCGATAGAATCCAGATCCATCATCATAAATTGAAACGGGTCGATCTCCAAAACTTTGATATTCTTATCTGTTTTGGACTTTTGCAGCAGATATTCCGCCTCATTAGCTTCTAAAAAGGAACAAACCTTTTCTTTATCATATAGAAATTTTTGTCCCTCTTTATAATCATATCTGCCGTAGCTTTTTGCCTTGTCATATTCTTTGTGTTCCCATGGAAACCATTTCAGGTCACGAAGCGCCTCTTCTCCACGTACAAAGATAATACATTCATCATCCGGTAAAAGACGCAGCTCATACTCTAACATTAGCTCTCTGCCGAGTACATCATAATTCTGACTGTATGAGCCACTGGAGCCTTTGCTTTCCCCACTCGTTCGTTTATCAATCGTCCACTTACCAAGCAACTTTGATACATACTCGTAGGTACTTGCCTCATTTCCGCCAAGATAGATAAAAGTATCGCAGTTACCCACGATTCCCTCCCATGCACCATCCGCAAACAGTGTTTTTAACTGTGCCAGGGACTGTAAAATCGGTACACAGTACACACCTCGGCTTCGGCAGGTTGCAAGAATCTTATCAAAGTTGTTCGGCATCTTGATATTTGCCATTTCATCCAGCCAGAAGCCAACATCCATCGGCAGCTTTCCGCCAAAGAATCTTGCCTGACGGTACAACTCCTGAAAAAGCAGGGTATAAACCATGCCCGGCACGAAGTTAAAGGTATCATCGTCATCCGGGATAATGATAAACAGATTGCTTTTTGTTTTCTTGTCTCCGTCAATTCCGGTGCCAAACTCATCCAACGGAATGTCATTGGATGAAAAGATTTCCAACAGTTCTTCATTATCGAAAGGCTGCATACGGGCATTTACGGTCATAATAACGGAACGGATCGTTTCATCCGGACCTCCCCGGTATCGCTGATAGGCTTTTACCGCCGGATGATCCGGCTTCTTTTTTGCCAGTTCTTCCATACGCAGATCCAGTTTCGGCGGTGTGTCCGCATCCACAAACTGAGCCTCATCTAACAGATATAAAATCGTTTTCCAGTTTTTCTGCAATAGTTCCGCCCGCCCTCGCTTCTGATTATATACTCCCTTGGGACATTCCATCCATACATAGAGGAAAAGGCTCTCCAGAAACATTCGTTCCGCCTTCTCCCAAAATGGGTCTGCACTTGAATTTTTAATGTTTGGGGAATTTGTATTCTGTATCAGATTCGTCACCAGTTTGGTTACATCACTCTTACTGCGAATGTAGAGAAATGGATTAAAGTGCATACTTTTTTCCATTTCACACAAATTCAATGTATATACTCTGGTATCTCTCTGCTCTGACAGCCATGCCCCCAGTTCTTCTACAAGGCTTCCCTTTGGATCGGTATAAATGTTGCAGTCATGCAGAGACAGTAAGTTGGGTGTCAGGAAAAAAGCCGTCTTACCGGCACCACTTCCGCCAACGACAAACACATTATTATTGCGAAGAGTATCGGAATCATACCGAAACCGTACATTCTGTGACAGCACTTTATTTTCCGGTGACAAATCCCCTTCCCCGTCTGCTGTCTTTGCCGCATATTTTTCATTAAACTCCCGCACCTCGCCCCACTTGGCAGAGCCAAATTCATTACCCGGCATACGGTTATGGTCACTTCTGCTATACGCTGTGAAACTTAAAACCATCCATAAAAGTCCGCCGACAAACACCATACTGAGACTTTTATCGTTATATATCTTCAGAGGATGTAACAGGCACCAGACAATCTGTTCCTTCAGCTTCGTCATTTCCACATCTATGATATACAATCCGCTTAAACAGTAAAATAAATAGAGTGTGGGCAGCAACAACGCCACACACACTCGTAATAAACTATGCAGTCTTCGTTTTCTCATATCACCGGCAACATGAGTTGCACGGCTCTTTCCTTTTTGTTTCTTCACTAGAATCACCTCTACAATTTTTTGTTCTTTGAAGTGCTTACAGATTTTTGCAGCAACCTCTTTTCCATAGACGGACCTTCTGTATTCCACTTGCCCCGCTGATGTTTCAAGCATTCTGTCGCAATCTCTTCGTTTTTCTTTACATACTTTCGCAGTTCCTTTCCATTCGGATCCAATTCTGTGATCTCGGACATATCCGACCGTTTCAAATAAGCGAGCAACCGCTTTCCGTCATCCGATAAGCTGGTTGTCTCCTTGTCCAAACAGATACAACGCACAAAATCCTTTGATTCCTGCTGTTCTTTCGGCAGATTGGCAATATACAGATTCGGAGATTCTGCCACCATCTGCGTCTCCATATCAAAGGTAACCGGAATGTACTCCGGACTTTGGTATCGCTCTTTCATCTTTTCAAGGGACAGCACTTTTTCCACTGTTTTCTCCGGAACTAAATCAGGGACAGAAGATTTTTTCTGAATCTCCTGTCCCTCATGAAAAGATGGAAAGATTGCTGCATACTCCGGCTTTAGTTTCCCGATCATTTTCACACGGTCATCGCCTACCGGGGCAAATGCTTTTTCCAGTTTTGTAATATCCAGTTTCACTTTTTCTTTCTCATTGATGTTTTTCCTTTGATCCAGTGCATATCCCCAGAGTTCTCCATCCCGTTTCAAACAGGTAATCACCGTCTGCCCCTCATCCAGAAGAATACAGTCTGATTTTTTGATCCGTATGGCACTGGAAAGATCTTCTCCCAGTCTGCCACGGGGAATGCGAAACAGATAGGCATCCTTTTCTTCCCGCAGAAGAAGCGATTCCACATTGATGCTGATGGGAAGATATTTTTTATCCCTGATTCTTTCCTGGATCTCTTCCAACTGCTCCTCGTGCATCCTGCCCTCATATCCTTTGGCAGCAAGTTCATTAAGATATTCCATTCCTCCCGGACTTGCCGTTCCAAAATACTCATCCAGATCCATTTCTTTTGCTTCCTGCCGAAACTTCTTTTTATAATAATCAATCACCAGCCGTACACTTTCCACATCATCCGGATTATAGGCAATCTGTGTATAGCCGTCTCCGAGATTTAAGTCCGGCAACTCAGAAAAAGAGACTTTTAACTTCTTTAACCGGTCATAAAAGGCGATCAGCTCTTTCTCATCCTCCAAGGGAATGTTTAAGATGGTGTAACGACCGCCTGTCATTTTCTCCAGATCGGATAACTTCATAGTATTGTGAGTTCCCTCACTGGCATAATGAAGTTTCATTCGATGCTGTAATGCTTTCACCTGTGCAATCTGCACTCCTTTCTCTGCTCCCCTTGCCGAGAACCGTATGGCTTTTCCCAACCCTTCCAGACCTCTTCCATATAATTCTATGATCTGCACTAACGATTGTAATTCTTCACTCATTTGCTTGCCCTCCTGCTTTTCTTTGCATTTTCCTGTTTGCCTTTTTGCTGCATCATTTCATAAAATTCGATACATCGCCGTATCTCCATCACATCCTTTCGCTTCTTTGCCATTTCTAAAATGTCTTCTGCCGGCATTCCTGCTTCTACCGCTTTCCGAAGCTGTTCGATCTGTGCTGCTGACAGGTCACTGTCCTCAATCACATACTGCATCACACTTTCATAACCACTCTCCGGTTTCTTTCTTTGGAAATGATTTTCTAGCATAAACTGTATTCTTTCTGCAGGATTTTGAATTTCATTGGTTGCTCCTTGCGTTTCTGAATCCATCCCCAAAAGAATACAGAGCATCTTTTCATGCTTTGCCAATAGGTCAGTAGTATTCATCACAAGATAGCTGTCTATCTGCTGTTCTGACAATCCATAGCCGACTCCCATAAAAATCAATGTCCACTCGGCATCCGTTGCTTCAATCTCATGCTTTTGAATCAGTTTCTTTACTAATGCCATCTGTTCTGTTGTCATAACTGTTTCTTCCTCCTCTGCTGCATCGTTTTGATGAGTTCTTTCTGCACTCTTCTTGTCTCTCTTCGTTTTACATACACACCGCATTGTTTCGTCTCATTTTTCATTTTCCGAAGAATACTGACACTTCGTTCATGGATGTACAGCGGCGTTCCGGTTCGCTGATACAATCTTCTTGCCTCCAACACCTGCCGTACCATTGCCTTCTGATATTCCGACATTTCTTTATACGGGATAAACTGATAATTCCGGCTCATTGCCCAGTCAAGTTTTGTATTTCTCTTTTCTGCTTTCTCCCGTTTCACCGGAACTCTGTTGGCAGTCTTTGAAGCAATACGCCGGTCAATGTCTGCCGGCATATAGCCCTCACTTAATCGATAGGTACGAATAGCTTTTCCTCTCCCCGGCGGTGTCAGAGCAAGATAGACACCATGCTCTCTTGATACTCCTTCCCGCAGTTGGTAATCATAATCCCGCACCAGACGCTTCTTGAAATCTGCATAAGATCTGCTTTCCAAAATGCACTGGTCAATATCCTGCTCCACCCGTTCTTTTCCTGTCATTGTTCCTTGCTTCCTGTCGTAATCGGGTGAATAATCCAGCGCCGGATCTTTCTCCTTTAATGGTCCGGTATGGTATTTTTCAGCCAGACGGTTTGTAAGCGGGCGTATCACTTTTTCCCAATGGCATTAAGTTAAGGAAATCTCACATCACAGAAATGTGGTGTGGGATTTTTTTTCAATAAACTATTGACAAATCAGTCATAAAATGCGGCCGCTTTAGCTACTGAGAATTTTGAGAGGTAGCTAAAGCGGCTCTTGTAATTAGAAAACATCTATTTACAAGGAGGAAATCGCATGAATAGAAACTCACAGAAATTAAGAAACTTATTATTGAATCTCATTAATAAGCAGAAGCAGGATTTAACAGGACTTGTTTCTGACCCCGATGTGAATTTTACAAGAAATAGGAAAATTCCATATGAAAATATGATTTTGTCATTGCTAACGATGGAGGGGGCTACTTTAACGAACGAACTATTACGACAGTTTGGTTGCAGTACCACTACCGCAACATCATCAGCATTTGTTCAGCAGAGAAAGAAAATCCTACCAGCCGCACTGGAAAATCTTTTTCAAGAGTTCGCTTCCCAAACAGCCCGAAGCGATAATTATAGGGGATATAAACTTTTAGCTATTGATGGTTCAGATATTCAAATTGCAACTAATCCGAGGGACAAAGCGTCTTTTTTTCAAACAAAAGAAGGCGTAAAACCCTACAATCTCCTTCACCTTAATGCTTTATACAACCTTCTCTCTCACACATATGAAGATGCTATAGTTTATAAAGCTAAAGAAGCCGGAGAAAACAAAGCATTAATTGAAATGGTTGATAGATCTGATTTTACCACAAAGACCATTGTTACTGCGGACAGAGGGTATGAGTCGTATAACAACATGGCACATATACAAGAAAAAGGTTGGTTCTACCTTATACGAGTAAAGGATTTTGGCAAGTACAAAACAGGCATTTTGCACGGCTTAGACTTACCTGACACAGAGGAATTTGATGAGTATATAGATTTAAATTTAACTCGAAAACAGACAAATGAAATGAAGAATTTATTGCAGCAGAAGAATACATATCGATGGATATCACATAAATGTACGTTCGATTATCTGCCGTCAAAAAGTAAAAAATCAGATCCTGCAGTATTGTATCATCTACCATTTAGAATTGTACGTTTTCCAATATCAGATAATTCATATGAAGTTGTAGTAACCAATCTGGACGCAGTAGAATTTCCTTCAGATGAACTAAAGAAACTATACGGCATGAGGTGGGGAATTGAAACATCTTTTAGAGATTTAAAATATACTATAGGATTACTTCATTTTCATTCGAAAAAGGTGGACTATATACTCCAAGAAATTTTCGCAGGGCTAATAATGTATAACTTTTCTGAATTGATTACCTCGCACGTAGTCATAGAAAAGGGTTCCAGAAAATATGAATATAAAATCAACTTTTCTGTTGCTGTACATATATGCCGTGATTTCCTGTTAAGTATAAATAACCCACCTGATGTTGAACTGCTCATTGCCAGATATGTACTACCCATTCGCCCCGGGCGCTCAAGACCACGAGAAATGAAAGTCAAACAAGCAATAAGCTTCATGTATAGAATAGCATAAAATATCGAAAAATGTATCAATTTTTGACAAGGGTATTGCTTTTGTCTATTTGTCGTACATTTTTTTGATTAATGTATGGAATTTAATCTGTGACAAGAAAATGAAAAGAGAAGTTAGTATCGAAAAAAGATACCAACTTCTCTCATAATTAGCCTTAACTTAATGCCATTGCACTTTTTCCCAGTCCCCTTTTTCATACCGGTACTTTCCACCATTTCTTGCTACGGAATTGAATACCAGGTGCATGTGCATATGGTCACGGTCTTTATGAACCGAGCAGGCATAATCATAACGATCTCCCAGATATTCCTCGACCCACTCCCGGACAAAACTCAAAGCATCTTCCGGTGCGATCGTTTCATCCTTTGAAAAAGAAAACTTAAAATGATACCCCTGTCTGGTTCCGTGCGTGGGATGCATCTGCTTCGTCAAAAAGAAGGTGTCCAAAATCTGCTCCGGTGTGATGCCTGCATTGCTAAAACACAAGCCATCCGTTTTTTTCTCATTCATAATATAGGGAATGGACTTTCGTAAATGTTCCTCTGTCTTAATGGTATCCATCTTAATAATGAGCGACATTGCGATCACCTTTCATAATCCGTATGGTATGTTTCATCATTCCGTAAACTTCATCCAATTTGCAGAGCAGTTCTTCACTTGGTTCCACATAATTGTGTTCGTTATACTTTTTTGCAATCTGATTGATATTGACACCAATCTTGTTGATCTCATAGATCATCCGCACGATGGAGGATTCAAACTCATCCCTCGTTACATCCGGCGGACACTTTGCCACGCTCCGAATATATTCGCTCATGGTTTTGTGATGCAGGCTTGCCTGCTCATTCAGTGCAGCCTTTTCCTCCGGTGTCATTCGTACTCGGAGAATCTCTGTTTTCATGTCATTCAAACAATCACCCCTTTCTTCTGTCTGGACATTTTGTCCAAACGCTGTCCATGTCTCTTTTAATCTGATTCCGTCTGGACATAATGTCTAAACGCTAACTATGTCCTTTTCTATTCGATCCTGTCTGGACATAATGTCCAAACATACCATTTTTGTTGCTTTTTTGATGTTCATTTTTGGCACATAAAATGTGCTTTTTATCTCTTCATTCGAGCCTTGCAAGATACGCATGATGTGGACACATCCATGCACATATCTTGTAAGGGACTCGTCTCCGCTCCGCTTCGGTCCGTGCATAACAGACATCCACAGGATGTCTTGCACCCCTTGTACCCCATTATGCAGGTAGTAATAGCGTTATTTTTTATGTTTTCGTCCGGAATTGACTTTTGACGATTTTTTCTTGTTCTTTTTTGTCTTATGTGGTTTCTTTTTTTCTTTCTTCTTTTTATGAACCGCCTTCTTTTTTGCCAGCTTTTCCCTTTCTGCCTTTTGCTGTTGTTCCAGCTTAGCCTGTTCTTCCTGCAGTTCCTTTTCCTTCATCTGATTGACTGCCACTTCATCATATGATGTTTCTGAAAGTGACATCTGACAGCTTTTCAGATTGTAGTTGCACTGATAGACGCTGCCATCTGACAAAAGAACAAAACTGGTTACACCAAATGCCTTCGTCTGCTGATAGGTCAGTTTTTTGACAGATCTGCATTTCCTGTCCTGGCAAATCTGAATTAACTGATTCTTCAAATCTTCATAAGCTGTGTCCGACATAAATCCTAAAAAGGTACTAAGGTTTGTGGTATCCACAGAAATCGCTTCTTTGGTTTCTTGCGGCAGTTCACGATCCGGTGCTGTCTCTGTCGCAGCTACAGATGCCCCCGATGCTGTTTCTGTAACGACCGCTGCACCGGTTGCCATATTGTTTTTATGAACCGTTTCCAATCCTGCATGATGACCTCCCATCCTACTTTTTATGATAGCTGCCACAATAATGGCATCGAAAAGAAAAAATACCAACACTCCCATAACAGTCTTTCTTCCCTGTCCTCTGTCTCTTTGCTTCCAATAAAATCTTCGTATGTTTCTTAACATGACTTCCTCACTTTCTATCCTGTTTGGACATAATGTCCAAACGCTGCTTTTTGTCCTATCCCTTTATCAGTCTGGACATAATGTCTAAACGCTGCTTTTTGTCTTATCTCTTTAACTGTCTGGACATTATGTCTAAACGCTGCTTTTGTCCCATCTCTTTAACTGTCTGAAATAAGTAAAATTCGTATAAACACCAAACATCGGTCCCTCTGTATTTCCGGTCAATGAAGAACCGCTGGAACTGGTGCAGTGAAGCCAAACCACTCTGCCGTCTTTCATTTTTCCACAATAGATCCCAACATGATTTGCCCCACCGGTTCCACCTGTCTTACTTTTCAGTCCAATGTCTCCCGGCTGTAACTGGTCGGCAGATATGTCCTGAAACTTTTTGGAACCGATAAAAGTTGCCGTCGTAGAACCATAAGGCACACTGGTCACTCCTGCTTTATGAAATGCCCATGTGGAAAAAGCAGAGCAGTCCAGAAACTCCGGTTTGTCCCGTCCATCCGCCTGCCGTTTCTCCATACTGTATTTCACCGTTCCAATTAAAGAAGCACCTTTCTCAATCACATTCCAAGCCTCCGCCGGCGCTGTATTATTTTTCTTCAATTCTTCTAAAATCTTTTTGGCGGATTCATTGGATACACTTGTTTCTTCATTCATCACATAGTAACGAAGTACATGAGGTACATATTCAGTATCACCATATGAACTGTAACCAAGTTCCGCACACATCTTTGCAGAAAAGATCCCAGCATTTTCTTTGGTGTAACAGCCATAATTTTTTAATGCCCAGTCTATGTAACCATTTCCAAAGTTGTACCCCTGCAGAGCAAGAGAAATTCCTTTTATATCATTCGGACTTTGACACTTCGCTTTTGTCAGGCAATCAGACAATTCATGCGTTCCGCAGTCAATGCTTTCTTCTGCACTGTCAATCGGCGGATTTACATTGTAATAAGATTGTGCCGTCTGCATGACATCCGGTTCCGTTCCGCTGCTTTCCTGTTCAATCACGGCTAGACACAGATCCACATAATCATCAATTCCATATTTTTCACAGTATTCCGAGACAAGTTCACGGAAACTTTCTGTCTTTTCAGATACCTGTGCCTGATAGGTTCCATCCTGTGATTCATTGGCAGCACCGCCGGAGCCAACCACTGCTCCGATTGCTCCCACGATAGCTGCCACAAGAATAATCAAAAGAAGTGCTATCCATACAGCCGGATTTGCCGCTACTGCCTGGACAACACTTTGTATTGTCTTTGCTAAAGATTTTCCTGCCTGTGCTCCTGCTTTTGCTCCCGATCGAACAGCCTGTGCCGATTTCTCCGTTGACTTTCTTGCAGCCTTTCTCTTTTCCCTGCTTTGTAGCTTTTTATGCACAAGCGTTTTCATGCCGCCCACTGCTGTATGTGCGCCTTTTCTGGCAGTTTCTTTAGAAAGCCTAATAGGTGCGTCTTCTGTATGCTCCGTATTTCTTTCTTCATAAGAAGCATCTGCCACACTGCTTCCAAGCAGCATCAGATGCATAGACTGCACCATAAGCTCCCTTGTTTCGTGAATAGAAAAAAGGACACGCTCACTTTTGGATGAACTGCCCTTCTTCTGCTTTTTGCCTTTATTCCATTTTTCAATGCCTTTTTTCTTAAACCGACTCTTTTTCCGCCGTTTCATTTTTTCCGCCTTAGCCATTTCTCTGGCTTTCTTTAACATTCGCTGTTTGGAACAATAATCCAGACTTTTGAACACACGCTTCGCCGGTTCACTTAATGATTCAATGACCTCTTTGTCAAGATGATCCATTCGCTGCCACCTCCAATTATATTCAGTGGGCTGTATATTTGTTTTTGATTTTTCTGTTGAATGTTTTGGGGAAATATGATATATTGATATTAGAAAAGGAAAGTACCCACTCCAAAGTGGATGCTCCCAAGATGGATTAAGTGTCTTTACAGACACCGCCTATCCTGTTTGCCGACAGGATAGGCATTTTTATTTTCGCTTGTTTCTCTTATTGAGAAAGGCAAGCAACGCTATAACAAGACTACCAAAGGCACATAACAATGTTAATATGCCGATGAAAATCGAAAGGATTTCAAAAGCTGTCATCTGCGCCACCTCCCTTCCTATGTATTCCGGCAAGCCGGTCATTCGGTGTTGGGAGGCTACCACCCTGTCATGGGTACTTTCCTATGGCTTACGCCATGCAACTAATATATCATTTTTCCCGCCATAATTCAACGATTTTCGTCAATTCATTTGCCCTTATTTTTCTTTATTTTTTCCCTGTTTGCCTGATATTTTTTTCATTGACCATCTCGTGGAAATTGGTATTAAATAACTGATACAGACTGCTGTCTTTTTCCATTGTATTATCAAACGGGACGATCTTATCGCCAAACCGGATCAGTCCCATTCCCGGATCTGCTCCGTTCACACAGGCAAGCTGCTCGGAAGAAATATCAAACAAATCTTCTACCGCTTCCTTATCCATTGTTCCCTGATCCAGCAAAAGCATAAATTCAGAATTGGAAACCATTGTTTTGGTAGAACGGTTTCTCTGTGCGTCGATCAGATTCTGGCTCATCCTGGTACAGATACCGCCACGCTTTCGAACCTCACGCCACATCTTCTCCAGTGCATGTAAACTGTATTCTTCTCCCCAAAGTTCGTGCATCTCATCCACATAAACCCATGTAGCAACTCCATCCGACTGATTATACTTGATTTTAGCCGTGATACTTTCAATCATCACAAGCATTGCCATTGCCCGCATTCGTTTTCCCAGTTCCGAAAATCCGTACACGGTAAATCGGTTCTCATCGGATATGGACTGCTCTCTGGCAAAAATGTCAAGCGTACCATCTGCAAATACTTCTAACTGGTCTACAATCTCCTGTGCTGCTTCATTCCCCTCGTAATGCTCAAGAATATAATCTCTCATCACCGGAATTGTCGGGGATTCCGGACGGTTTCTTGTCCGTCCTTTATCTTTTCGCTTCTTAAAGTATTCCTCATACATATGGCTGACTGCCTTATCAATTACAGCGATATGTCTGCTGGTAAGCGGCACCGGTTTCAATGCCTGCTCACAGATTGCATAAGCAAACTCAGCTTTTTCCGCCACAAAGCGGTCAATGTCCGGCACAACATCCGGCACATGAAACGGATTGACATAAAAAACATTTTCCGCAGACTGTGTCAGATTGATATACTGACCGCCCCACGCTGCTGCAATGTCTTTGTATTCACCCATTGGATCTACCACGATAATATCGTCCTTTGAGAAACATAACACCTGCCCCATCTCTGATTTCTCATTGTAAGACTTTCCAGAACCCGGAACACCAAACACCATCCCATTTCCATTCTTTAATAATTTACGGTTTCCTATGATCAGATTTTTGGATACCTTATTAAATCCGTAGCAGTATCCCAAATCATCATGGATTTCCTGCACATTAAACGGAATGAAAATGGAAAGTTCCTCAGAAGTAATTGTCCGCATCGTATCAACAAATCTTGCTCCCGTGGGCAATGATGTATTCAACGCATCAAGCTGTCGATAGGAATGTGGAACAATGTCCATGTTGTGCGTTTTTCCAATGATACGCACCTTTTCCGTTCGTTCCTCCAGTTCTTCCATTGAAGCCGCTTTTACTACAATGGTTATCCCCACATAAAGAAGCCGCTCATCAAACGAAGAAATACGGTCAAGCATCTCCTCCGTGTCTCTTTGCTGCTTTCTCCTCTCGTAATTGATGTTGGTAGAATAATCTCCATTTTCGTTTTTTAACTCCTGCTCACGGTTAATACTTCGCTCATTAGACATGTACTTTTTCATCACCATCTGATATGCCACATCATTGTCAAGCGGCTCCACATCCATTGTATAGATAAGAGGAAAGTTCATGTTGGTAAGCTCATTTAAAAACTGATCGGTAAGTCCATTCGGATATTTCCGGATAAACATGACGCAGGCACAGTTTCC
>OGRO01002994.1_pt1 | contig 12575 bp, 6 predicted proteins | sample 1553451 | NCBI WGS metagenome assembly OGRO01 (sample SAMEA2580021, study PRJEB22360) | human gut metagenome
CCATTGGGGCAGCCCCGCTCATATTGGCTGTTTGCCAACGCTTACAAACCGGTGGAGGTTGCCGCTAAACTAAAGCTGCCCATATTTGTTCTTCAAGGGGAGAGAGATTATCAAGTGACTATGGAAGACTTCGGTTTATGGCGTTCCGGTCTGTTGCGTTGTAAGAATGCGTACTTCAAATCTTATCCGAAATTGAATCACTTGTTGCAGGAAGGCAGCGGCAAGGCGACTCCGTTTGAGTATAGCCATGCTTCGCCCGTCCCGGCATATGTTATGGATGACATTGCCTCCTTCGTGCGGGGCAAGCAGAATACTCTTTGATTGGTACTTGGTTATATCAAAGTAACTTCAATCATAAATCGTAAATTGTTAAATAGTAAATAAATAGTGGCTAAAAAAGAAACTTCAACCAAAAGCTTTGTCCTCCGTGTGGATGCTGCAACGATGGATGCCATTGAAAAATGGGCAGCCGACGAGTTCCGTAGTACCAATGGACAGCTTCAGTGGATTATCGCTGAAGCATTGCGGAAGAGTGGGCGGATGAAGAAGTCCAAGAATCCTCCTCCGTCTGAAGAGAAAGCAAAGGAGGATTAGTAATAACAGATTCTAAATCGTAGATAATATGATTAATCTTGGTCCTTATTCCGGCAAGAATTGCCCTAATGTCCGTTTCCAACCCACTGTGCTTGACCGTATTCTGGAAGGTACGGCCCTGCTTATCGTGCTCGTTACGTGAATTAGCATTTTAATAGTTCTTTTACCATTTATCCTCCTTTTTCATCTTTATTTGTTGTTATAAATCTGCCATTACCTACTAATGGTTACTCTTTCTCTTCTTTTCGCAATTTTTAGGTATTGTTCTCCTTTTTAACTACCTCTACCTTTGCTCCCAACAAAATTTAAGATAAAAGATGAGAAAATTAACTGGCTTATTCGTTTTATGTTTTTTGCTTTCTGCCAATGCTTTGCAGGCTGCTGAACCTGAAAAAGTTACTTCTGCAGCAGAGAGTACGGAGATTTCAACAGACAAAGAGAAAAAGGAAAAAGTAGCGAATGATGGCGACAACTACAAGAAATTCCGTTTCGGTGGATACGGAGAAATGGTTGCAAGTTTTAAGGATTATGGTATTAACCGTTTCTATGGTGCACCTGAAGGCAATCCAGACAAACATAGGAATACAATTTCTATACCCCGTTTCGTGTTGGCTCTGGATTACAAGTTCAATTCCAAATGGATACTCGGTGCTGAAATCGAGTTTGAATCCGGTGGTACGGGTACTGCTTATGAACTTGAGAATACGGAAAACGGTGAGTATGAAACGGAGGTGGAAAAGGGTGGCGAAGTGGCTATCGAGCAATTCCACATTACCCGTTTAATTGTTCCACAATTCAACATACGTGCCGGTCACATCATTGTCCCGGTAGGATTGACCAACGCCCATCATGAACCAATCAATTTCTTTGGAACTTATCGGCCGGAAGGAGAGACAACCATCCTTCCTTCTACGTGGCATGAAAACGGACTCGAGTTTTTTGGTTCTTTTGGAAAAGGATATGCCAGCTTTGATTATCAGGCCATGATAGTGGCCGGTCTGAATGCCAATGGCTTTGACCGTAACACCTGGATAGCAAGTGGCAAACAAGGCATCTTTGAAGAAGACAACTTTACTTCACCGGGCTATGTGGCTCGTCTGGACTATAAGGGGGTTCCGGGGTTGCGTATAGGTGCTTCGTTCTATTACTGCGCTGATGCCGGTTCCAATTCCGACAAAGCGGATACTTATTCGTCTACCGGTAAGATTCCGGTAAGAATTTATACGGCAGATGCCCAATACCGTAATAAATATGTGGTTGCCCGTGCCAATATGGTATACGGAAATTTGGGTAATTCAGCGAAGCTTAGTGAGGCAAATACCAAATTGTCGAATAAATCTCCTTACAGCCGTATAAAGAATGTAGTCAGTTATGCAGCCGAGGCCGGTTTGAATATCAGCGCTTTCTTCAAAGGAAACAGGAAAGTTCCGGTTATCTACCCCTTTGCACGTTATGAATATTATAATCCGCAAGAAAAGGGAGAGGCCAGCCAGATAATGGAGAAACGTTGTCAGGTAAGCATGTGGACTGCCGGATTGAATTGGTATGCCTTGCCTAATCTGGTGGTAAAGGCTGACTACACTACCCGCCAAATCGGAACAAACAAGGTTTTTGGAACTGGCAAGTATAATAGTGAAAATGAGTTTTCGATCGGTATTGCCTATATCGGTTGGTTTGTCAAGAAGTAGATGAATAGTAATCAATTAATTTTATACAGATGAAGAAAAATTTCTTTTATGCGACAGCTTTGGTATTAGGGCTGGCATTTACGGCTACTGCTTGTAGCGATGATGATGACAACAGTACAGTTAATCCTGCTGACATTGAGTATAACTCGGAGAATGCGGCAAGTTGGCACAACTACATGAGAAATGTGGCGGCTTTGTTGAAGACAGATGCCACCAATCTTTATGATTCTTGGAATACGAGTTATAAGGGTGGGGTAAGTTTTGCAACTTCCTTCAAAGCTCATAATGGTGCCTATAACTTTTCAAGTGCCTGGAACTGTATAGAGCAGGTTATCGACGGTTGTGTTGAAATCTCCAATGAGGTAGGTGAGACGAAGATTGGTGATCCATATAATAAATATATGGCAAACAATGTTACAGAGGCCCTCTATGCTGTTGAGTCATGGTATAGCTGGCATTCCCGTGATGATTATACCAATAATATTTACTCAATCCGCAATGCCTATTACGGCTCTTTGGACGGTAAGGTGAGCGACAAGTCAATTTCAAAATTGGTGGCTGGAGTCAATGCGGAGTTGGATATGAAAGTGTCGGCAGCTATCACTACGGCAGCATCGGCTATTCAGGCTATTCCCCAACCTTTCCGTAATAATATCAACAGTCAGGAAACGGTAGCGGCTATCAAGGCTTGTGAAGAACTGGAAAGTGTATTGGATAAGGAGTTGAAACCTTATATCAGGGACAATAGCACCATTAACAGCAATGAAGCACTTGACCCGATTGTTGAAAATTATGTCAATGTTGTGGTTTTGCCTACCTATAAGGATTTGAAGGAGAAGAATAGTACGCTGTATGACGCTGTGGTGGCTCTTGCCAACAATCCCTCTAACAGTGCTTTTGAGACGGCATGCAATGCTTGGATAACAGCCCGTGAACCTTGGGAGGAAAGTGAGGCGTTCCTATTTGGGCCGGTGGATGAGCTGGGACTTGACCCGAATATGGATAGTTGGCCTTTGGACCAGAACGCCATTGTCCAGATTCTGAATTCCCAGAAATGGGGCGATTTGGAATGGAGCGAGGGTGATGATGATGCAAAAGTTGAATCTGCTCAAAATGTACGCGGATTCCATACTTTGGAATTCCTGCTTTTCAAGGATGGCAAGCCTCGTACAGTTAAATAAGAATTATTTATAAACAATACTCAAGAAGTAAAGGGGAGGATTTGGAGAATCCTGCCTTTACTTCTTTGGCATGTTTGGATATGCCATTATTAAAAAGTAGATAAAGATGATGAATCGTTTAATGAGATATTCATGTCTTCTCCTTTGTTTGTCGGCAGGTTTGACTGCTTGTGATGATGATGGGATTGACGTGTTGGATATAGAGATTCCTGAAGGATACGCTCTGTCTGCCGGAACGTCCACAATCTTCATGAATTCATCCAAGGCCTATGATTCACCGGCAGACTGGGTGTCGGGTGTTTACAACAGTCGCTTTAATGATGGTGACGGGCTTTACGATGATGTGCGTACGAGTAGCAATGGCATGGGAGGTGGTCTTGGCCCGGTCTATGCGGGGTATTCTTGTGGCAGTTGTCATCGTAATGCCGGCCGTACCAAACCGACGCTGTGGAGTGAAGGTGGATCGGGTAGTTACGGGTTTTCCTCGATGCTGGTTTATATAAGCCGCAAGAATGGTGCGTTTTTTCAGGATTATGGTCGTGTCCTCCATGACCAGGCAATTTATGGAGTGAAACCGGAGGGGAAGCTTTCTGTGGAGTATACTTATGAGACTTTTACCTTTCCCGACGGAGAGAAGTATGAACTTTGCAGACCGGCTTATTCCATATCCGAATGGTATGCTGACAGTATAAAGCCTGAAGATATGTTCTGTACGGTGCGTATCCCGTTGAGACATGTCGGTATGGGGCAAATGATGGCTTTGGAACCTACGGAGATTGAAGCGCTTGCTGCAAAAAGTAATTATCCGGAGTATGGTATAAGTGGCCGTTGCAATTACATTACCGAACGTGGTGTGAGAAGCTTGGGGCTGTCGGGAAATAAGGCTCAACATGCGGATTTGACTGTTGAACTTGGTTTTTCAAGTGATATGGGTGTTACCAATAGCCGCTATCCGGAAGAGATATGCGAGGGGCAGTCCCAGGTGAATCAAGGCAGCATGATGGGGCTTTCTTATGCCCAGTTGGATGTTTCTACAGAAGATATGGAAGATGTTGACTTGTATATGCAGAGTCTTGGTGTTCCTGCACGGCGTAATGTGAATGACCCGCAGGTGATAAGGGGAGAACAGAATTTCTATAAAGCCAAGTGCCATCTTTGCCATGTCACCACGTTGCATACCAAGCCTCGGGGCTCCGTGCTGTTGAACGGTACCCGTTTGCCATGGTTGGGAAGTCAGACAATTCACCCCTATTCGGATTTTTTGCTGCATGATATGGGCTCCGAAATTATGGGAGTCGGTCTGAATGACAACTATGTAAGTGGGTTGGCGCGTGGCAATGAATGGCGCACTACTCCGCTTTGGGGTATCGGGCTTCAGGAAAAGGTAAACGGACATACCTACTTCTTGCACGATGGTCGTGCCCGCAATCTTGTTGAAGCCATAATGTGGCATGGGGGAGAGGGAGAAGCATCGAAAAATCTCTTTAAGAACATGAGTAAGGATGACCGTGATGCCCTGATTGTATTTTTAAATTCACTTTAGAACTAATAAGCTTTATATAAAAAGTAATTATGAAGAAATTTTTATATGTCGCCATGCTGGCTGTTTTGCCTTTGACCGCTATGGCGCAACATGAGGAAGATACGGAGAATGGTGTAGTGTCATTGGCCGGAAGAGAAGGTTTTACCATTGAAACAAAGAAAGGTGATTTTGTTTTCAAGCCTTATCTGTTGGTACAAACGAGTGCTAATTTCAATTGGTATGATGATGAAGGCTTGGATAAGGCTTATAACCAAGATAATATTGCCAATTCGGGTTTTTCCATTCCTTATGCCGTACTTGGCTTTACTGGCAAGGCTTTTGGAAAAGTAGCTTTCAATCTGTCCATCAATGCTGCTGCAAGTGGAGGAGCGCTGTTACAGCAGGCGTGGTTTGATGTACAGCTGAAAAAACAATTTGCGATTCGTGTCGGAAAGTTCAAGACTCCATTTTCGCATGCCTATCTGACAACTCTTGGCGAAACACTGCTTCCCCAGTTGCCGGTTTCTCTGACGTCTTCTGTAATTTTGCCTTATTCGTTGAATGCCGTGACGCCTAATATCGGTACGGGATTTGACCTGGGTGTTGAAATTCACGGTCTGGTGGCAGATAAGTTCGGTTATGAAGTCGGCTTGTTCAATGGAACCGGAGCTTCCGTGAATACAGCTTCAAAGACGATGAGTGATGACTGGCATATCCCTTCATTGCTGTATGCCGGACGTCTGACTTATATGCCCAAGGGGGTGATGCCTTCCACACAAGGTAATCCTAACCGTTTGAACGAGGATAAGATATTATTCGGTCTTTCGGGTTCTATCAATGTGGAGAGTGAAAATGAGAGTACCAATGATACCCGTGTGGGGTTGGAATTTGCCATGTTGAAGAACAAGCTCTATCTGGCGGCTGAAGCTTATTATATGAATGTAGGTTTCACCAAACGGCAAAAGATAAATGAATCGTATAGCTTTTTAGGCGGTTATGTGCAAGGTGGTTACTTTGTCGCTCCCCGCCTACAGCTTGCCGCACGCTACGATATCTTCAATCGTAACGGTACGGATGACGACGGTTTCCTGAATATGCCTGCTGTAGGTATGAATTACTTTTTCAGAGGATGCAACCTGAAATTGCAGGCAATGTATCAGTATGTAGCCCGTTGGGGACACGACACGCAGCTCGACCGTGATAATGATAATTTAGGTCTGGCCACTCACTCTGCCACGGTGATGCTTCAATATACATTCTAAATGAATCAATATTATCCTTACTGTCTAGATTAACTATAAAGTTTTCATCTTTATTAATTAAAATAGAATTTTCTACCTTATATTTCTGATTAACTGGAACTTGAAAACTTAAATTTTTAGTTTTAATTCATGAATCAATTAAGAAATCATCAACATTATTTCTAGTTTGTCTAAATTCTTCTATAGATAACTTACTTCCTCTTTTAGGAGTAGTTTCATCTATAACAATAGATTCAACTTGATTTCTAACTGATAATCGATTAAGAACTTCATTATCAACACTTAGAATATTAAACATTTCTTTGAAGTGTGGAACACTAGCTATAACATCTAATATATTAAATGTAGTCTTAACTTTTTCATAGTTATCAATTTGTTGTAATCTGTATTCTTCATTAGCAGCAAACTTTAGTAGATTAAATTTCTCTCCAATTTCATCTTTAAACTTATCATTAATAAACGTTTCAATTCCCTTAATATAAGAATACTTTCCTCATTTATCTGTAGGAAGTCCTTGATTAATTTTTAATAATCTACCTAGAATTCTAATTTCTTCTGCACCTTTAGCTTTCTTCTTTAATGTTTTAAATAAAATTTCAGTTCTCTCATTTGCTTTTTTAATACCAGCTTCAGATGCATTTGGTTTATAAACTGCATATCTTGAAGGATCATCAATAGCTTGATCAATGAAATGAATTTTATTTTTTGGAATTGGATCTGTTCAAAGATTTGTATTATATTCCGATACAAGTTTAGTAACTTCTTCAGATACCATTAAATCTCCAATTCTTCTTAAGTCCTCTCCAAGCATTAAACTATATACATAAAGATCAACTCAATTAGAGTCTGCATTAATTTTCTTAAGAATTAACTCCTTAGCATTATCTGTTGCAGCATTCAGTAACTCTCCCATATCAAGAGATTTATCAGTTAATCTTCTTTGGAAGTCTATTAGCTGAATAATATTATTTGCAATATCTGCAGGAACTGCATATTTAGAAATTCATTCAGGATCATTTTCAAACATAGAAAAATCTACATTTGCTAATGTAATTAATTGTTCTGTTCCATTACGTTGAGAACCTTTAATAAATGAATATCTACTTAAAAGTTGTCTAGTTGTATCAAAATCTCTATTTACAATACTATCATAAACTTGTTTAAATCTAGTATTATATAAGTTAGATAATGCAAAGAAACTCTTTAATCCTGTAGCAACATTACCAATTACAGTTTTACCAACCATATTTTGAATTTGCATTAAATATTTACTAGCAGAATTATAAGGATTCATAATTTTTGCACTTTCTCCTAATACAGATTTACTTGCAAGTTCTTGCATATGAGATGTTGTAATAGGCATTGTAAGGTTAATCTGATTTTTAGGACTCAGTATTACATCAAATACACCATTTACAATTGCATTTCTTATAGCATCCTGTTTTAAGAATGGAGATATTTTTGGATCTTCTGCATTTGTAAGTAATTTTCCATTATCAGAAATAGAATAACCTAATATATAAACTTTATCGATCATTTTTGTTAGCTTATACTTTCGTATAAGATCAGACTATATCTTATATTAAATTACTATTACCATAATTTAATATCCTCTTATTTCCATAAAATAATGTACTCTACTTGTTTATTCCTAATAATATTTCTTTATTAGTATACTTTCGATAGTCGTTGAACCCTTCTTTTCAGAATCGGCTGCTGATTGTCCAATACTTATAATTTTTAAACATTCACACTTAAATCATTTTTAGATTTTATGTTGTAGTTTATAAGTCTCTAAGGAGTTTCCAGCAATTAAAGAGGTTTTATTATGACACGTAACTCTATCATAATCAGACCCTTGCAACCATGTCTGATTGGTTGGTACGTAGACCTCGTTTATGTCACTATCAGTAAATAGAACTACTTCCATTGGCATGAATGACTGCATTGACTGACAAGGAATACGAGTACCTACAAATCTTAAACTTTGCTCAAACGCTTTATATTTTCTATCAGCGATTTTCATAATTCTATTACTAAATCTAATATTTTGATTATCACTTAACATTTGAATTAGCACTTGAGGATTTATAGATTTGTAATCTAAAATTTCTCTAGTTTTAATATCTCCAAAATCATCATAATATGATAAAGTAACATTATCTGACGTAAATTGATTCGCAATTAAATTTTTGTAATTAGATAATGTATAGTTATATTTATAGTTATTATAGATTCTAGAGTTATTAATTTCAGAAAATCTTTCAAAGTTATCTACAATTACTAGGTCATGTGTATTTCCCGCAGTATCAGTATATTTATAAAACTTCTTACCTTCTGCAGATGCTATTTCTTTTCCATTGTAGTAAACAGAATTATCAACTATAGTAAAATCTCCATTTGGAGTTAAAGTATCCTTATATAAATTATTTAGATTTTGATCTCCAATTTTTACATAAAGTTTTTTTCCAGTTCCATCAAATAATATTATATCATAAGATTCAGGATCAGGATTATCATTGTTATAATAACCTTGAATTCTCTCTTTAAAGAACTCAGCTCCTCTTTGCTTAATTTTAGCTATAGAATCTCCTGGTAATAGACCTAATTGTTTAGCATATAATTTACCCATAATAATCTGCGCAGGAATTACTTGTACAGATTCAGGTTGTACATATATACCTTTTCATTGGATCATCTTACCATCAGCTAAATCATTTAATAATTTTTGCTGAGATTTATGTAATGAATTTTCTATAAAGTCAATATCAATTTCTCCTGCATCAGGAATTAATGTTCCTGCTGCTCTACGAATTAGAGCTATTCTCTCTGTAGTAATAATATTAACTCATTCTAGTTGCTCAGGGGTTAAATCTTTTTCAGGTTTTCCTTTAAGCCCAAGTTCCTTTTTAATATTAGATCTTAATTCATCATATAGAGATTCTACAGTAGTACTAGAGGTTCCATTAAGATAATGTAATGCACGAGTTATATCTCCTTCAAAAATACTATGTTTTTCTCCCTCAATAATAAATATTGTATCAGAGCCTTTAAGATTTTTTGGACGTAAAGATAATCTTTGTGCATACCTCTTATCTAAGTTTTTATACCAATCGTATTTTGAATAATTATCAATTTTTACAATATCATACATATCAGTAGTAATCTTTCCCATATATCCTTGATATAGTCTCTGTCCTTCTTCGTTTAATAAAGGTTCTTCTCCATTAAACATCGGATCATTATAAACTACTAATGTATCTTCAAAATCGATAGGATTTTCAGCAGTAAGTTCTGTAACAAATGGGTTAATAAGATTTTCTCCATTACGAGTAACAAAAGGACCTTGCATTGCTTCATTAATAGTTAAATCTGCAAGACGAGGATCTGTAGCTCTACCTACCTTTCTTACTAAATCTAAAAGTTCATCATAGTTATAGTTATATCCTCCTCAGTTAAAATACTGTTGTATTCCATATGATGGATTTAATACAGATGCAACACCATCATAATGACGTCTAATTGCATCTTTTACTAAAGAAGATGTAACTGTTGAGTTAAAGATACCATTAATAGTACCTGCACTAAAAGGAATTTTATAATCGATTTTCTTTTCATTAAAACTTTGTTGAGCAAGTTTTATAAAAGATTGTGCAAGTCCTAAAGTATCTTTATTATTTGTTTGAAAAGCTTTAACTAAAGCTTTACCATAAATTTCATATAAGGCTTGTTGATCTCCTGTTTCAAGAACTTCATGAATTTCTGCAATAGCATCATGACATAATTTACCAATTTCTTGATATACTTTTGTTGCTAAGTCGTGTGTAAATCCATTTTGTTCAAGAGCACTAATCATCTGAGTCATTTCAGTAACTTCTGCTTCATCAAGTTCATGATCTGCATTCATCTGAACTCCTCCAAACTTAGTTGACATTGTAGTAAACCATAAATCAGAATCATTAGTTCAAATATCATCACCATTAACATTAGAAGCTCCTACTTTAATAGCAGATTTATTTACAAGGTACCCAATCATATAGTCTTTTAGATTATTATCATTAATAATATCATTGACAACATCTAAGTTGTTTTCAGACCAATATAATTGTTTTATAGTATCATTATATTCCATTGATCATGCTCCACCAAATATTTGATCTAAATCATATATACTACTAATTTTAATATCTGTATCAAGTATACTATTTTCTCCGATTATATTGCCAAATATATCGGTTTCAATACGTTCTACTTGAGCCACATTGTTATTAATAACTACATGATTTATTTTCCAATAAGTTTGATTATCAGGTTCTCTATAGAAGAGATTATCAAATACTTTGTCATAAACGATTGTTACACTAGGATCAAATAGTAAGTTATGCATTTTTCTAAACATATTTTCTAATTTGATATCTGATCCTCATGATGCACGTCTATTAGCATTTGTAATTTCGTATTCTGCTCACTTTAACAATTTAGGTAAACCATATTCTCCATTCATATCTGCTAAAATAGTCTTTTTATTTCTACCTACTTTAGCATCAATTAGAGATACATTTTGTTGTCTAGAAAAATATGGACTTGTAAATCCAGATCCATCCATAGAATCAACACTATCAGTCATACCTGAAATATTTTGTACAGCAGCGCCAATATCTCCAACTACAGCCATTTTAACTTTTGGAGCAACTCCATTTTTTAATCCTTGTGCAAAAGAGTGATGAGTAGCTCCATAAATAACCATACGTTTTACCTGAGAAATTCATCTACTTGCAAAACTATGTTCAAGATATCCTTCTGTTGCAGAAATTTCTTTATTCTTATTTGGGTGAGCATAAACTTCTCCAACCATCATTTTATTATATTCATTACTTAAAAATGAATCCATAATAAAATACGAATAAAGCATAGGATTTAATTTACCATCCTTATCATGTATTGTTACATAAGGAACTGTATATGATATTGGCTCATCATTTTCATCAACAGTTTCAATAGTTCTTTCAGCAATTCAGTTACTTCATTTTCTAGCAGAAAACGCCTTATATACATTTTTGTCAGAAGATATACTCTCTCAAGCTTTTGAACTATCTTCAAGAAATCTGTTTAATTGATAATTAATAAACTCATCAAATTGATTTCTTTCACTAAAGATATTATAAAGATTTTCAAGTGTTTCATTAAAAACATTTTTCTTAGTATATGGATCTTTAGATATATGAACTTCTTCAATAAATTCTAATCCACTGTCTCTAAATTTTTGTTTAATATCTGCAAGTTTTGTTTTTGCAATATATTCTTTTAGATCACTTATAGTCTTAAATTCTTTACCTATAGCTTGAGTATAGTCGTTTAAGATTTTATTAATTAAGTTCGTATATTGACTTTGATTTGTTTTAAACCAAATATTCATTATAGGTTCTAAATCAGATATATTCTTACTAGAATAATATTTCTCTAAAACCTCTTTAAAATTAATTGAACCTAAATCTTTAAAATCTCAGTTTTGACTTAAATCAAACTGCATTACAAAATGTTTATTTTTATCTGAATAAACTGTTGATTGTAATCCAATTACTCCGTTTACCTTTCCACCTTGCTCAGAAATAGATTTACTTGAAGTTAATCCTTCAAAGAAATCATATACTATTGCAAGATGCATTACTTCATCTTCAGTAAGATTACTAGATTGTTTAGTATAATCTCCAATAGTTACTTCTGCTCGAATCTTTGGATTTTTAATACGTTGAATATTATTAAATACAGCATTATCACTCATTACTGTATCAGATCCTCATCCAAGTTCATCATGTAAATATTGGCTCATTTTCTTATGAGAATACGCTAAACAAACCATTTGATATAATGGTAAATTGTTACCTTCTGCATTCTTAATAACATTGATTGTATCAGAACCATTAGTAACACTTAAGACTTTTGCCAAATCATTTGCTTGTCCAAAGAAACCATTTTTACCTATATCAATAATTTGACCTGAGTTGGCACTATATAAAATACTACCTAATATTGGAGTTAATAATGTAATTTTATTTACATTTTTTTCTCTTGGGAACACTTGTTCTGCAACTTGATTAAAATCATCTGCTACTAAAAATGAAGCAAAATCCATAAGTAAATCGTCCATTAAAGTATCAGATATTATACCTGCAGAATTAATTTCTCCAGTATCAGGATTATATTTTAAATTTAAAGTATTACTGCCCTCTGTAATATTAATATTAGTTCCAATAATATTAATATCGTATTTTCCCAACTTATTTTGAAAGTTAGTTTTATTATCAATTCAGTAAGTACTTGCAGCTTT
>OGRO01002997.1_pt1 | contig 12565 bp, 11 predicted proteins | sample 1553451 | NCBI WGS metagenome assembly OGRO01 (sample SAMEA2580021, study PRJEB22360) | human gut metagenome
CGAGAGGACCGGGATGGACGTACCGCTGGTGTACCAGTTGTTCTGCCAAGGGCATAGCTGGGTAGCTAAGTACGGAAAGGATAAGCGCTGAAAGCATCTAAGCGCGAAGCCTACTTCGAGATAAGATTTCCCACCGCAAGGTTAAGACCCCATGAAGACTACATGGTTGATAGGTCAGAGGTGGAAGTGTGGTAACATATGTAGCTTACTGATACTAATAGGTCGAGGACTTGACCAAAATAAATCTAAAGATTTATATCGCCAACTAAATCTTTAATTATAAATTAAAAAATGAAGATTTCAGTTGCTAAAAATAAATATCTTAAATGTTAGCAGTTTTGAAAGTATTAACTTTCAATTTAATAAGCTGGTATGGCTCAATTGGTAGAGCAGCTGACTTGTAATCAGCAGGTTGTAGGTTCGAGTCCTATTACCAGCTCCAATAATGAACTAGGTTTTAAGACCTAGTTTTTTTTATTAAATTTCCTTAAATCCCTCACCAAGAACTTCAAAAATATCACTTATAATAATAAAGGCATTGGGATCTATTCTTTTAACTAATTTCTTAAGGGTCACCACTTGTTTTTTTGAAACAACAACAAGCAAGACATTTTTTTCATTGCCACTATATAGCCCTCTACCATTTAAAATAGTCGCCCCTCTTTGTAATTCATCCGAAATAGAATTTCCTATTTCCTCATATTTATCAGAAATAATAGTAAAAGATGAAGATGTATTTATACCTTCAACCATAATATCACTGACCTTTACTATTATATAAAGAGACAAAGCAGAATATAGAGCAATTTCCAATTCCCTACTTACAATTCCCGACAAAATAACAACACATCCATCGGCAAAACCCATAAGAGTGGGAATACTAAGATTTGGGAAAAACTTTTTTGCTAAAAGAGCAATTAAATCTGTACCACCAGTACTTCCATTTATCCTAAAAATAAGACCAAGGGCCAAACCTAAAATAATTCCACCAGATATGGCAGACAAAAGCATATCATCAGTAACATGGACATATGATAAATTTTCAGTTAATTTTAATGATAAAGTAAGAAATATTATGCCAAAGAAAGTCTTTGTGGCATCTTTTTTACCAAGAATCCTAAAGGCAAATAAAAATAGGGGAATATCAAAACAGATATTTATAAGCCAAATGGGAATTCCCGTTAAAGTATTTATAATTATGGATACGCCAGTTAACCCTCCAGGAGCAATGTTGTGGGGATTTAAAAACATATTTATAGAAATACCCATTAATAAACAACCCACCAAAAGTATGATAACTTCATCTAATTTTAGTGATAATTTCATTTTTTTCACCTTTCACAGCATTTTTTATAAGTTTAACCAAGAAAATATAAAAATATGTGATTTTGAGGAAATGATGAAAGGTACTATTTTTACTTTCAATTGAATAATAAATTATATGAAAATAATTGGGGGGATTGTATGTTTTTAAAAAGTAAAAATAGAAATTACGTCTTTATTTTTTCTTTGATATTGACGGGAATAATAGTAGTTGTGGGGATTTTTTTACCAGATAGATTTAATTATATTTCCACAAAACTATTTAATGCACTTGTAGATAAATTTAGCCCCATGTATCTTCTACTTATGCTAGGCATATTTGCTTTTTCAATTTATTTAGCTTGTAGTAAATACGGAGATATAAAACTGGGAAAAGAAAATGACAAACCGGAATTTAGCAATATTGTCTGGTTTTCCATGTTGTTTGGGGCAGGAATGGGCATAGGATTAGTTTTCTTTGGAGCATGGGAGCCTATGAGCCATTTTGCTAACCCACTAAACGCCCAGCCGGGAAGTGAAGATGCCATCAGATTTGCCATGGAACAAAGCTTTATACACTGGGGGGTTATGTCTTGGGTTTCCTATGCAGTCATAGGAGTATCACTGGCATATTTTCAATTTAGAAAGGGAAGAAAAGGACTTATAAGCACTACGTTAGATCCTATTTTAGAAAATAACAAACACAAAAACACCATAAAAATGATAGTAGACGTTATGGCAGTCTTTATCACCATAGTAGGTGTGGCAGCATCCATGGGACTGGGTACTATGCAAATTGGTGGAGGAGTAGAATACTTATTTGGCATAAAAAATAATTTCAAATTGCAAATTGCAATTATAATTGTAATAACAATAATTTACATATATACAGCTGTTGGTGGACTGGACAATGGTATGAAACAATTATCAAATATAAACTTAACCTTGGCCACAATTTTAGTGGTGGGATGTTTTTTTGTGGGACCTACATCAGAAATTATGAACACCTTTGTAAATGGCATGGGAGACTACATCAACTATTTCGTATCACAAAGCTTATTTATAAATCCCATAACTAGCAACGAATGGGTATACAAATGGAGAATTTTTTATTGGGCCTATTGGATTTCCTGGTCACCTTTTGTAGGTGTATTTATTGCTAGAATTTCCAAGGGGAGAACAATTAGAGAATTTGTCATGGGAGTTATAATAATTCCTTCTATTATATGTATGGCTTGGTTTGCCATATTTGGAATGATGGGCATGAACTTAGGATTAGAATTTGTTCAAGATGCCATAGTATATACTGATACTGCTCTTTTTAAAGTATTTGCCAACTACCCTGGAGGCGTATTATTTTCTGTAATTTGTATATTCTTGCTTTTTACCTTCTTTATAACATCAGCAAACTCCGCCGTATATGTACTGGGAATGTTCACATCTAGGGGCAATCTAAATCCTAAAAACTTTAATAAAATCATATGGGGAGTTATTCAAGCACTTTTCGCCGTTGTTTTCATAATGCTTGGAGGGCTGGACATACTGCAAAGATTTGCCATAGTAGTATCTTTTCCTTTTGCCTTTGTAATAATAGGTATAATTGTAGCTTTTATGAAAGAATTGAAAAAAGAAAAGGTAAAATAGATAAAATAAAAATTATATGACGGATGTTCAAAAAAATGTACAATTCTTGTTGTGCATTTTTTTTATTATCTATATAATGAAATTAGATATAAAATGCCATTTATTTCCAATAAGTGCCTTTTATATAAAAATATGGGAGGAGAAGAATGGAAAAGGTAAGCAATAATGTAAAGTTCTGTACCTTTGTGAATATACTTAGAACTTATTCCAATGAAGATGTTTCCTTGTCCACAAAAGAAATTAACCATCATATGAAAGAAAGGCTAGGACTTACACTAGACAGAAGAACCATATACTCATATATAAAAGATATGAGACATATGGGTCTAGAAGTTAGTGATTACAACAAAGAAAAGGAAGGATACTACCTTGTTGATAGCTATTTTAAAGAATATGAGTTAAAACTTTTAATGGATTCAGTAAAATCTAGCAAATTTATAACAAAGAAAAAAACTGAAGAACTTCTAGAAAAAATAAGTAAACTAAATTGTATTTACAGAGGGAGAATTGTAAAAAGTGATGTGCTTATTGAAGAAAATAGTAAATCTACCAATGATAAAATCTATGACCATATGGAAATCATAAGAAATGCTATAGATATCAATAAAAAAATTACTTTTAATTATTCAGACAACCAAGTTGACACTTCAAAAATCAATCCAATATACATGATTAACGACAATGACTACTACTATTTAGTAGGCCACAAAGACAACATAGACGACATCTTTTATTATAGAATTGACAAAATGACAGATATAAAAATTTTAGAAGAATATGCAGAAACTGGAGGTAGCAATGGAACAGAGCATTAATTTAAGAGAGTATCTAGACATACTAAAAAGAAGAAGAATTATAGTAATTTTAGTTATGATTATATGTTTAGGACTGGGAGGATACAAAACTTATGTAAATTATGAAAGTTATGTACCCACATACAGATCAAGCGTGACAGTCAGAATTAATAGTACTAAAAATGTGAAAAAGAAGAAAAAAGATGACACTACAACAAATCAATTAGACCCATATTCTACATACAATATATCTTTAAATCAAAATATTGCCAGTACATATGCATCTTTGGCAGAATCAAACAACGTAAGAAACTTAGTGGCAAGCTCTCTAAAAGTATCAGCAGCAGAACTTGGAACTATAAAAGCAACAGTTAGGGAAGATATAGCAGAATTCATAGACATAACTGTAATTAACAAAAGCCCAGAAATGGCTCAAAAAGTAGTAAAAAAAATACCATCAGCTTTTAATGAAGAATTAATAAGACTTATGGGAATAGATTGTGTACAAGTTGTATATGAAGCATCAGATCCTGCTTTAATAGAAAGAGGAAAAGATTTAACTATACTAAAAGCAGCAGGCATTGGTGTAGTTCTTTCCATATTTTTAGTTTTACTTGCAGAATGTTTAGATACAAAAATAGTAACACCAGATGATATAAATAAATACTGGAATTATCAACTAATAGGAACTATTCCTTTAGACAGATCAAATTCCAAAGGTAAACGTCGTACTAAAAAATAAGGAGGACAAAATGTTAGGATTATATGACAGTGGAAGCTTTGAAGTAAACGAAGCATACAGGGAAGTGAGAACTAATATTTCATTAAATACAGATATAAAAACCATAGTTTTTACAAGTGCAGAAATGGACGAAGGAAAAACAACTACAGTATGTTCCATGGCAAAATGTTTTTCTGATTTGGAAAATCATAAAATACTTTTAATTGACTGCGACTTTAGAAAAAGATCAGTAGCTAGAGTATTGGATATACCAAATGAAAAAGGAATAGCCGATGTGGCAATGAACGATATGGACCTAAAAGAATGTATAAAAAAGATTGATGGAGTAGATGTGTTGACATGTGGTAGATCACCTCTAAATACATCAGTTTTAATAGAATCAAAAAAATTTAGAGATATAATAGAAAATCTAAAAAAAGACTACGACTATATCTTTATAGACTCACCACCTCTTAGTAGATTAAATGATGCAGCCATCCTTGCCAGATATGCAGATGGAACAATAATAATAACTGCATCAGGAGGTATAGACCAACAAATGGCAAAAGTAACAAGGGACAAACTAGAAAAAGTAAACGCAAGAGTAATAGGAGTTATACTTAACAAATTTAAATCTGAAGATCATAAATATTATAAATACTATGGATATTATAGAGATGATAAAAAACATAGATTATTTTTTAAAAGAAGAAAACATGGATAATTAATTTATAATGAATTAGTTGTTTGTAGGGGAGATGGCTAAATGGGAGCTAAGGTTTTAGAAAAAATAAATAGCTACAACAAAGAATATGGTGATTTTAGGTATAAACAAGCAATATTATTAATGACAGATGCCATGGTCTTTATGGGGGCTTTTATCATATCTTTATTAGTTACCTTAGGCATTATATATTTTAACAACTTATTATTTTTAACAATGGTAATAATAAGCCTCATTACTTTTATGATAATAGGAGATTACAAAACATTATGGTCAACAAGTGTGGACAAAGAAGTAATAACTATTTTTATTTCAACAGTATTTTCCACATTAATATCTTATATCTTCATAAATTTACTGGGATTTGACTATCCCATAGCTTTTTATATTATGTATGGACTATTTACACATGTGGGTATATGTTCCATTCGTATAGTCTATAGAGGACTTAGAAGAGGAATTCTTTATTTAAAAGCATATGATAATTTGGAAAATAGAAAAAAAGTACTCATAATAGGGGCAGGTGTGGCAGGACAACTTATCTTAAAAGAAATGTTTGAAAATCCACAACTAAATATGTACCCTGTGGGAATAATTGATGACAATGAAGATAAGCTGGGCAAAACATATTACAACGTACCTGTTATAGGCACTACTGATGAAATTGAAACAATAGCTAAAAATCTAAATGTGGAAGAAATTATTTTTACCATAGCAAAAATAAAAAGAAAAAGAAAACGTGAAATAATGCAAATTTGTAAAAATACAAAATGCAAAATAAAGACCATACCAGGAATATATGAATTGATTGACGGAAAAGTAAGCATAAAAAAAATCAGAGATGTAAACATTGAAGATTTGCTAGGAAGAGAAAGTAGACAAATTAAAGACAGTGAAGTTGTTGATTTTATAAAAAATAAAAAAGTATTAGTAACAGGGGCAGGAGGCTCCATAGGATCTGAGTTATGTAGGCAAATATGTGACTTAGAGCCAAAAGAGCTTATACTCCTTGATATATACGAAAATAATGTTTATGAAATTCAACAGGAACTGAGCAGAAAGGGACAAGACAAAAATATAAAAGTTTTGATTGCATCTGTGAGAGATAAAAAAAGAATGGATGAAATATTTAGTAGCTATAAGCCAGAAATAGTATTTCATGCAGCAGCACATAAGCATGTGCCTCTTATGGAGGATAGTCCTTGTGAAGCTATTAAAAATAATGTCTTTGGTACATTAAATGTGGCTCAAATTTCAGCAAAATACAAAGTAGAAAGATTTGTACTAATATCAACAGATAAGGCAGTAAACCCTACAAATATAATGGGTGCCACTAAGAGATGTTGTGAAATGATAGTACAAACTTTGGAAAAAAGTAGTTTTACTGAATTTGTGGCAGTGAGATTTGGCAATGTGCTGGGAAGTAATGGTTCTGTAGTTCCTCTGTTTAAAAAACAAATAGAAGAAGGAGGACCAGTAAAAGTAACTCATCCAGAGATAACTAGATTTTTTATGACCATACCAGAGGCAGTATCCCTTGTGTTGGAGGCAGGAGCAATTGCTAAGGGTGGCGAAATATTTGTGCTAAATATGGGAGAGCCGGTGAAGATTCTTGATTTGGCAAAAAATCTTATAACACTTAGTGGGTTGGAGCCAGATGTGGATATTAAGATTGAGTTTACTGGGCTTAGACCTGGGGAGAAGCTTTATGAGGAGATTCTTATGGATGAGGAAGGTCTGACAGATACGAATAAGGATAAGATTTATATTGGACAACCTATTGATGTGGATGAAGGGGAGTTCTTTGATAAGTTGAAGTATTTGAAGTATGTGGCAGATATGGAGGATGAAGTGGAAGTTAGGTATGCTATGAAGAATTTGGTACCTACTTATGTGATAAAAGGAGAGGATAAGGTTGCAATCACAGGGTAAAAGGAAAGTTGTTTACCCTAAGATTAAGCGAATTTTGGATTTTGTAATTTCAATACTAGGAATTGTAATTTTATCACCAGTATTTTTAGTAATAATCTTATTAATAAAGTTAGATTCCAGGGGGCCTGTTTTATTTAAACAGAGAAGAATTGGCATTAATAAGAAAGAATTTAACATTTTAAAATTTAGAACAATGAAAACTGATACACCAAAGGATATGCCTACTCATTTACTAGATAATCCAGAGATTTATATAACAAGAATTGGTAAGTTTTTAAGAAAGACTAGCTTGGATGAATTACCACAGATTATCAATATAATAAAAGGTGAAATGAGTATAATTGGTCCTAGACCAGCTCTTTGGAATCAATTTGATTTAATAAAAGAAAGGGACAAATATAGAGCAAATGACATAACACCAGGACTTACTGGCTGGGCTCAAATTAATGGTAGAGATGAACTACCTATAGATGTAAAGGCAAAATATGATGGGGAATATGTTGAAAAAATGAGCTTGTTATTTGATGTTAAATGTTTCTTTTTAACTATATTTAAAGTGTTGAAAAAAGATGGGGTTGTTGAAGGAAAATTAGAAAAGTAAAAATACGTTTACTTAGGGGTTTTTAATATGGGTAAAAAACTGCTAATAGTAGCAAATCATTTTGCCACTATTTATAAATTTAGAAAAGAGTTAGTTTCTAAACTTGTAGAAGAGGGATATGACGTTATTATATCTCTTCCCTTTTCACCAGATATAGAAAAAATAAAAGATTTGGGTGTTAGGGTAATTGATACAAAGGTGGATAGAAAAAGTTTAAATCCTATAAAAGATTTAAAATTATTAAATGACTATAAAAATTTAATCAAAGAAGAAAAACCAGATTTAGTGTTAGCATATACAATTAAATGCAATATATATGGAGGAATGGCATGTAGATTATATGGTGTTCCTTTTATGGCAAATGTGACAGGTCTTGGCAGTGCTTATTATAGGGGTGGCATGTTGAAAAATATAGTGAGCAGTTTGTACAAGATTGGTTTGAAAAATGCCAAAGGAGTTTTCTTTGAAAATACGGCTAATGCTAGGGTATTGATAGATGATAAAACTATAAATGATGATCAAGCCATAGTGCTAAAAGGAGCTGGAGTGAATCTTCAACAATTTGAATATTGTGAAATGCCATCAGACAAGGTAGTTAAGTTTTTGTTTATTGGGAGGATAATGGCTGAAAAAGGTGTAAATGAGCTCTTTGAAGCAATAAAAAAAATAAAAAAGAATTATTCCAATGTGGAGTTTTCTTTTATAGGGTGGTTTGAAGAAGATTACAAAGAGTTGATAGAAGAGTTACAAAGGGATGGTTTTATAAAATATTATGGATATCAGGAAGATGTGAGACCTTTTATTAGAGATTGCCACTGTGTAGTACTTCCATCTTATCATGAGGGAATGGCAAATGTGTTGTTAGAAGGTGCTGCAATGGGCAGGGTGCTGATTACTAGTGATATATATGGTTGTAAGGAAGCTGTGGTGGAAGGTGTTAATGGCTGGACTTGTAAGGTGAAGGATAGTGGTGCACTTTATGAGAAGATGAGGGACTTTGTTGAGATGGATTTTGATGAGAAGGTGAAGATGGGTAGAGAAGGTAGAGGGTATATGGAAGAGATTTTTGATAAGGATAAGGTAGTTAAGGAAACTGTGGAGGAAATGGAAAAATGGGTGAACCAATTAGAGTTTTGCATGTAGTAACATATATGGGGCGTGGTGGACTTGAGACTATGATTATGAATTACTATAGGCATATTGATAGAAGTAAGGTTCAGTTTGACTTTCTTACACATAGAGATGAAAAGTGGGATTATGATGATGAAATAGAAAGTCTTGGTGGTAGGATTTATCATTTGCCCAGATTAAATCCTTTTAGTCCAAAGTATTTAAAGTCATTAGATGATTTTTTTAGAAGTCATAAGGAGTATGATATAGTTCACTGTCATCAAGATTGTTTAAGTGGTATAGTGCTGAAATATGCTAAGAAAAATGGCGTACCTTTTACTATTGCTCATAGTCATAGTTCTAATCAAAATAAGAATTTTAAGTATTTAATAAAACTAGTTGCAAAAAGGAATATAACTAAATATGCTGATTATTTGTTTTCCTGTGGCAAAGAAGCTGGTAGATGGATGTTTAATACAGATGATTTCACTGTATTAAATAATGCTATTGACGCTGAAAGTTATATATATGATAAAGAAAAATCATTAAATATAAGAAAAAAATTAGGTATTGAAAATAAGTTTGTAGTTGGTCATGTAGGTAGATTCAGAAAAGAAAAAAATCATAGTTTTATTATAGATATATTTAAAAAGGTCAGTGAAATTAAAAAAGATGCTCTTTTGATGTTGGTAGGAGACGGTGAATTGATGGAGGAGATGAAAAAGAAGGTGTCCAGCTTAGGATTAAATGATAAGGTCATGTTTCTTGGTTCAAGAGATGATGTCAGTGATTTGATGCAAGTTATGGATGTGTTTTTATTCCCATCATTATATGAAGGTTTTGGCATGGTTCTGGTAGAGGCTCAAACATCAGGTTTAAAGTGTATAATATCAGACAAAGTTCCCAGTGATAGCATTATAAGTAATAACATAAAAATAATAAATTTAGATAGTGATATTAAAAACTGGGTTGATGAAATTATAAATACTGAAACTAAAAAAAGAGGCGTAGTAGATAATATAAAAACATGGAAATACGATATAAAATCAAATGCAAAATTTCTACAAGAATTTTATTTAGGATTGGAGGAATCAGATGGCAACTTTAACAGTATTTACTCCAACATACAATAGAGCATATATTCTTCAAAGATGTTATGAAAGTTTGGTAAGACAAACAAGTAAAGATTTTATATGGTTGATTATAGATGATGGATCAACAGATAATACTAAATCATTAGTAGATCAATGGATAAAAGAAAAAAATGAATTTGAAATTAAATATGTATATAAAGAAAATGGAGGAATGCATACGGGGCATAATAAAGCTTATGAACTGATAGACACAGAATTAAATGTATGTATAGATTCAGATGATTTTATGCCAGACAATGCAGTTGAACTTATAGTTGACTTTTGGAGTAAATATGGAAGTGATAGATATTCTGGAATTGTATCTTTGGATAATGATGATAAAGGAAATATAATTGGAACGAAGCTTCCTAATAAGAAGTCTATTAAACTTTGTGATTTCTATGATAGGGGGGGGGAAGGTGATAAAAACTTAATTTATAGAACGGATATAATGAAAAAATATCCTCCTTATCCAGAATTCCAAGGAGAAAAATTTGTTCCTCTAGATTATAAATATTTATTAGCAGACCAAGAATATGATTTACTCATATTAAATGAACCTACTTGTACAGTTGAGTACATGGAAGATGGTTCAAGTAGGAATATGTTTAGACAGTATTATAAAAATCCTAGGGGATTTTCTTTTATGAGAAAGGTGCATATGATATATGATAAGAAATTTATAAATAAGTTTAAATCTTGTATTCACTATGTATCAGGAAGTTTGATTATAAAGAATAGAAAATTTTTAATTGAATCTCCTAAAAAGTTTATGACACTGTTAGCTTATCCATTTGGTTGTATTTTGTATTTAATTATTTTAAGAAAAAATAGACAAGGAGAAATATAATGGCAGTATATATTTTTATGCTTGGATGGGTAATTATATGGGGAATAATGTCACAGATTACTGCCAGACAAGTATGTGTAGGAAACGAAGTTTATGAAAATAGAGTAAATCTATTTATGGCTTTTATTACTTTTTCAGTGATAATATTTTTTGCTGGTCTAAGAAGTGGGGTAGCAGATACATGGACATATATAGATATGTTTAAAGAGTATCCTCTTTGGCCAGATGCTCATAAATTTATTACTGATCCAAGTGCAAGAGAGCCTGGGTTTAGAATATTTTCAGTATTAATAAAAACATATATATCACATGATTATCAGTCATGGTTATTTATAATAGCCTCAATAAGTGGGATTTGTATAATGTACCCTTTATATAAATATTCTTGTAATTATGGTATGAGTGTATTTTTATTTATGGTATCTTGCCAGTTTACATGGCTATTAAATGGTATGAGACAATTTTTAGTTGCAGCAATATTATTTGCTTGTACACCACTAATTTTAAATAAAAAGCCAGTACCTTATATAATCATAGTATTAATTTTATCTACTTTTCATAAGTCAGTATTAATTATGATTCCAGCTTATTTTATAGTAGATAGTGAACCTTGGAGCAAGAGCAGTATGTTATTTATAGCTTGTATTATTTTAGCAATGATGTTTACAAGCCAATTTACAGGACTATTAGATACAGTTGTTGAAAATTCTGACTATGCAACTTCAATAGGAGAATTTAAGGGTAATGACGATGGAACTAGCCCTATTAGAATATTGGTAGAATCAATTCCTATTATTATAGCATTTATATATAGAGATAGAATAAAAGAAAAATTAACACCTATTATTAAGATTAGTATAAATATGTCACTTATATCTAGTGGGTTATATATAATTTCTAAAATAGCTAAAAGTGGAGTATTATTGGGAAGATTACCTATATATTTTTCATTGTATAATTTATTGTTATTACCATGGTTAATTAATAATACATTTGAAAAAAATGAAAGACGTCTTATAAACTTTTTTATGATAATCTGTTACTTAGGATTCTTTTATTATCAAATGAAGATAGCATGGAACGGTTTTGGATATATAAGTAGTATTTTAAAGATAAATGCAAAATAAATGGAGATAAAGTATGAAAAAATTAAAGATATTATTTTTTATACCAACATTAATGCATGGTGGTGCAGAAAAGGTATTAGTTAATTTAGTAAATAATTTAGACAGAAGTAAATATGATATAACACTTCAAGTATTATTTGATGTAGGTGTAAATAAGAAGTACTTAAAAGATGGTATAAAATATAAATATACGTTTAAAAAGTTATTTAAAGGAAGTACAGCTATTTTTAAAATATTTAGTCCAGATTTTTTATATAGTCATATTATAAAAGATGAATATGATATAGTTATTTCTTATTTAGAGGGAGCAGCAGCTAGAATTATAAGTGGAGGACCTGATAATACAAAAAAAATATGTTGGATACACACAGGATTTGTTCATGAAGATGAAATGATTGTTGGGTTTAGAAATAAGAAAGAATCTATAAATTGTTATGATAAATTTAATAAAATAGTTGCTGTTTCATCAGTGGTGAAAGACTCTTTTATTAAATTTTCTGGAATTAATATGGATAAAATCGATGTTATATATAATACTAATGAAACTGATGAAATACTGAAAAAATCAAAAGAAGAGATAGAAGATATAAGTATTGATAATAAATACTTAAATATTATATCTGTTGG
>OGRO01003005.1_pt1 | contig 12549 bp, 8 predicted proteins | sample 1553451 | NCBI WGS metagenome assembly OGRO01 (sample SAMEA2580021, study PRJEB22360) | human gut metagenome
CGTATAGAATGTTTAAATTTTATTTTTGGAGTAATTTTTATGATTGTAAGTTCATTTATAGGAGGAAAAAACAATGAATTATATTTATGATATTACACTTAATTTTAATAAAAATAATCTTTATGAATTTTATGAATGGAAAGAAGAAGATGACGCTGAATTTATTTTAAAAATACCAATGTTTAAGGTAAGTACTGAAGATATAGTTAATATTAAGTATGGGGATATTATCGTTAATAAGAATTTTTTAAAACAAATTGAAGATAAAACAGAAGTGTATGCACCTAATGCTGTAAATATAATTAGATATGCGTGTATATTTTCTAGTGAAGAATCTAGTATTGCAGTGGAATTTGACGCTAGTGGATTAAGTTATATGAAAAGTAATTTAAGTATTGATGAAGAAGATGAAGTGATAGAATGCGCTAAACTTATAAAGTATACTATTTTGGATTACAAATTAAAATCTAAAAAAAGTATAAATGTTGTGTCTTCTACAAGATATGAAAGAGAAATGAGTAAATATTTGGTTAAATCATTAGAAAAAATGAATAAAAATAATGAAAGTTCTAAGTTAAAATATATATTTTATGAGATATATAATGAGAAATGTGATGATATAGAAAAGGTATATAGTAAGCTTATAAATATAACAAAAAATAATGATAATAAATTTATTAAACTTAAAAATTTGATTGGACTTATTGAAAATAAGAAAATTATGAGCAATAACTCATAATTTTTTTTAAATTTATTGATTTTCTCCTAAAAAAATGGTTTAATTAGTATATATAGAATAATATGGAGGGATCATATGGATACTATAAAAAAAATTATGTTTAAATATAAAATAATTATTGGGATTTTGGTATTTTTAATAATATCTTTTGGCATATATTTATTTGTTTCTGCTGAAAATGATATTTATGCAAATCAAATAGAAGTAAGCAAGGCAAGTGTTAGTATTGAAGACGGAACACCAAATAATGATGGTAATTTTGATTCGGATGATACTTCTGGGAATGATTCTTCTATTAATAATAAGATTGTTAGAAGTTTTGATTCAATAAAATACAATATTACTTATAATTTAGGTTATAAGAGTAATTCAACATTAGGTGAGAAACCATCTGGTATAAAAAGACCAGTTATAATTGATGTATTACTTCCAAAAAATGTTACTGCACAAGTAATGGAAGGAAATACATCTAATTCAGAAGGATATCTTAATAAATTAAATATAAAAATTGGTAATGTTGATTATATATATTATACATTTGAAGTACAGGGTGATGTATTAGACAGTAGTTCAAATAAAACAAGCATAACAATTGATAAAATTAATATGAAAAATGATTCAAAAATTTTACCTATTATTAGAATAAGAGAAAAAACTGATGAAAGTTATTCTGATTATAATAATGATTCACAAATAGGTAATACTTTAGAATTATCAGAGGTAAAAGTATCTGCGAAAGATAATTATAATGTTAAATTATATAATGGTATAGTAAAAGGAAAAGAATCAGGTAACGCAACTTTACCTATAGGTATAGCAGTATATATTCCTTCAAGTACTAATAAAGGAATAAAAGGTGTTCAAATACCAGATACATTATCATTTAATATTTCTATTGTGCCTAATCCAAACGATTCAAGTATAGTAGGGTTACCAACAATAGATAAATATATAAAGAAAGATGGTAGTGATGTAATTATTTCAAATTTGCCATATTCATATGAGAATAATGGTACAGTAGGCATAAAAGCTGTAGAAGGCGAAAGTAATATGTATACATTAACATATAAAGGATTAACTTATCATGATGGTGTTATAAATATAGGAACAGATGATAATCAAAATAATGTTAATTATATATCTACAAATGCATTAGTTGTTAATACAACTAGAAATACATCAAAATCTAATATTACATATACAATATCGGCACTTGGTCTTCCAAACACTGATATTTCTACAAGCAATAGTATTACAATGCTTGATAATTATACTGCTTTTGTTGGTGATTACTCAACAAAGGTAGACTTCATAGATTTAAAAAATATTGAAAGTTCATCTTCATCAGAACCTGTAACAACAAAACCAAATTCGGCAGTTTATAATTATAATGAAGAATTTTATATTCAAAATAAAATTGATTATGGTACTATAGGTGATGATTTACCTAATGGACTTATAAATTATCTTAAGATAGATAATACTGCGATTAAATTACTTGATGTTTCTAATTTATCTGAACAAGATAAAGATTATTATATTGAATTTAGTAATCAAAAAAACAAACCAAATTATACACTTCAGTATGCAGTTGGTGAGTGGAATTCAAATTATTTTACAGTAAAAACTAATGCACCAAGTTATTGCCCAACAAATTTATCAAAAGTATCAAAAGAACAACTCATGAATTTATATGGAGGACCTTGTATTAGTGAAAATTCATCTGTTAAATGGTATGATTCACTATTAGATGCTGGAAACACAAATGAGGAAAATCTAAATAAAATAATTGCAGTAAAATTAAATATTACAGATAAATATGAAACAGGATTATCTACAACCTTAAGATTTAAAGCAAAAATACAAAATAATACATCATTGATTGGAAATACATATCAAGTTGTAGCAAGAGGAATGACAAAATTTAATAATGAAGATTTTTATATGTATGAACCATCTGATAAAAATCAAATTCCTGTAAATTTATCAAAACAATCAGCCGATATGAATTATAGTAAGACTGTATATAATAATTCTACTCTTACAGTTACTCAAAGCGAAAATCCTACTGGCAAATTTGGTAATAGTATAATTGTATCAAGTGCTAAGGCATCTATAAAAGAAATTACTGTTTTAGATAGAGATGGTAATGGTTCATCAAGAGGTACATATTATGTAGGATCTAGTGATCCACTAGAGATAGATGTAAAACCTACAATATATAAATCAGATATGGATGCAACTATTGATAGTGCGACTATAGATGTATATCTTCCAAATTCATTAGTAATTAGTCCTCAAGTAGGAGATAAAATGTATTCATCTACAAGAAGTGATACATTAACAGAAAACGGAATAACACATAATTATACAGTTTATACATATACATATACTTCTGATGATATAAAATATGATAATAATTCTCCATCAGGAACTATTCCAACACTTAAAATACATGCAAATATTGGTATGAATACTGTAACAGATTCAAACGATTCGGGACTAGAAGCAAAAGTATATTCAAGAATATATGGTACAGTTTTACCAGGTAATTCTGAAACTTCTATTGCTATTAATACTCCAGAAAAATTTAGAGTTGGAGAAACAAGTTTTAATATAAAAAATAACAATGCAATTGGAACACTTGGTGTAAGTAGTCCAACATATATTGATCCAAACGGAAGCTATACATATAACATGAAAGCTGCTAACATAGCGGAAGATAATGCAGAATTAGAAATGCTATATATATTACCATTCAATGGTGATGGCGTTTCAAATACAAATGGTTCAACATTTGATGGAACACTTGGAAGTTCTATTGTAGGAACATTACCTCAAGGGTACACAGTATACTACGCTACAGATAAATCTAAAACAATACTTAGTAATGAAATTACATCGACTTCTTCAGTAGATTGGCATGAATGGACAAATTATAATACATCAGTTTCTGGAATAACAGCTATTAAAGTAGTACCATCTTCTGGAATAAAAAAAGGTGCTTATTTCTTAGATAATAATGGATTAACAGTTAAAATTACAACTACTGGAAATAAAGAAGGAAGTATATATTATAATATTTTCTATATGCTACATAAAAATAGTTTACTATGTGATGATTATAACGAAAGTGAAGAATGTTCAAAATCAGAAACAGGATTAAAAACATATAACTCAAATGTTTCAACTACATCGGTATATAATAGAAGTATTTCTGGATTAGTATTCCAAGATGATGATTATGATGGATTTAGTACATATGATGAACCAAAGTTATCAGATGTAATTGTTGAATTATATAAAACAGATGCAACAGTTTCAAATTCTAAAAAGCCATTAGATGTAGTAAGTGATAATGATAAAAAAGTTGCTGAATCAGTAACAAATTCAAGAGGTGAGTATAAATTTAGTGGATTAACATCAGGCAATTATTATGTTAAATATACTTTTGATTGCGATAAATATACAGCTACAGAAAAAAATAAGCAAGATTCTACATTAGGTGATATGTCTGAAAGTGATTCGGATGCTGTAATGCAAGCTGGAACTTGTAGTGCTGTTTCAAATATTTTGACCTTAAATAACGAGAAGGTTAATATTACACATATTGATTTAGGTTTAAGAGTAAGACAAATTTTTGATGTAACATTAAATAAATATATAACAAATGTTAAAGTAAATTCAAATAAGGGAACTCAATCATATGACTACGATAATGCTAAAAAGGTAAAAATCGATGTTAAAAATTTACGTAATACAACATTTCAAGTAAGTTATTTAATAGAATTAGAAAATACAAAATATTTCCCAGGAACAATTGGAAATATTATAGAAACTATACCGGATGGTATGACATTTAATCCTGATCTCCCACAAAATAAAGGATGGTATGAAAGTGATGGTAACTTATATTATTCTGATTTAAGTTCAACACTATTAATGCCAGGGGAAAAACATTATGTAACTATAGTTTTAGATTTATCAACAAATAGTGGTGGAGATTACATAAACTTTGTTGCAACTTCGGATTTAAGGGTAAAATCTATTGTAAATAGTTTTGTAGAGTTGCCTGAAGATACGGAAACAACTATTGATGGAAGTACAGAGGTAGGTGAATAATATGAAGAAGAATTTAAAAATATTTGGAATATTTATATTACTCCTAATAATAATGTTACCAATCAAAAATGTTTCAGCTTGGCAATATTCAAGAAAAGTAGTTCAATTAAGTGACTTTACAGATGCCAAGCTTGGTTACTATCAATTAAGTAAATCCATACAATATGAATTTAGAGGTAGATTTTGGTTTCATCAAATAAGTAATAATGGTAAATATTATCACGGTTATTGCTTACATGCTGGTAAGCGTGTTTATAATAAAACAACGGTTACAATGCATACTGGCTTTGCTAAATTAATTAGTCAAGAAACTGGTAAAACATTAACTGATTCTCAACAAGAACTTTTAAAAAATATTGTTGCTAGTGGTTATCAAAATGGTGAGAAAAAAATTGAGGGTTCAATAGTTAATCCGTCAAGTTCAATGGATACAACTTGTAAAAGTAGAAGTGCATGTCAAAATGTTTTAGTAACACAAATACTTGTATGGGAAGTAATGGAATATGCAAGAACTAATTATAACTATAATCCAAATAATTTATCTAATAATACATATAAATTTGTCAGCAGTGATTCAGCGTTAAAAAGCAAGTATGAAAAAATACTAGATACTGCAAAAAATTTATCAGATCCTGGAAAAGTACCAGCTGCGTTTGGACAAACATATACATTAAAATGGTCTGATTCAAAAAATCGTTATGAATCAGGCTTAATAGATGTTGGTGATTATAATCTAGATAAATTACCAGATGGTGTAAAGTGGTCCAAAGAAAGTGGAAAGATTAGATTATATACAACAAGTGAAATTTCAAAAGCAAAAGAAGTTTCATTTAAAATGGTAAAAGGTTCTACATCATCAGAAAGCTTATCTTTTAGATGGTTTAGATTTTCTCAACCAGGTCAAGATGTACTTATGGGAGATTATAAAAGAGAATTTACACAAAAACTAAAGGTTATAACTGAATCAGGACCATTTAAAATATATAAGAGGGATAATGACACAAAAGAATATTTAAAAGGTGCACAATTTAAAATATATAAATGTTCATCAATATCAAAGTGTTCAACTAAAGCTTCTTATACAGCAGATTTAACACAAGATTATAAATCAGAAAAGTTTGAATTAAAAAAATCAGGTTTATATTTATTTACTGAAACAAAAACTCCTGATGGATATGCTACTATGGAAGATTTCTTTGTTAAATTTAAAATTCAAAATGATAATACTGTAACTGCTAGTATGTTACAGTCAACAACATCATCAAGCTCATCAAGTGATTTAAGAACATCTATAGTAAAAATTTCAAAGGCTGATCCATCATGTTTACATATAGTTGTGTACAATGAATCGAAAAAAATTTCTATAAAGAAAGTAGATGGTGAAACTAATAAAGCTATTAATGGTGCTACATTTAAAATTAAAGATAAACAAGGGAATTATTTAAAATTTAATAAAGTTAATGATAGTTATATGTATTCATCAACTGGAAAGATAGATACATTATATGATGCTTCAAAAAGTTCTTATACTATAAGTGCTTTACCAACAGGTAAGTATTATGTAGAAGAAACAAATGTTCCTTATCCATATATTTTATCTGGTACTCAAAAAGAAAGACAAACCGCATTTAAAATTGATTCAAAAAATTATTTAACAGTATATAACTATACTAAAAAGAAATATGAAAAATCACCAGATGCATCTATAACAATAAAAAACTATAAGACAAAAGTAGAATTAGTAAAAAAAGGTAAGAAAAATGCTAAATTACCATATGTAGAATTTGAATTATATAATAGTGATAAAACAAAACAAATTACTGTAACTAAAACTGGTGATGGTATTTATACTTATCCTGAAAATGGTACAGGTACACCAATAAAACTTATTACTGGTTCTTTTGGTAAAATTACAATATATAATTTACCAGTCGGAAAATATAATATAAAAGAAGTAAAAGCAGCAGATGGTTATTTGATAGATCCATCAGTTGAATGGAAGGAAATAACTGTAGAAGTAACAAGGAATGGTCAAACAAGTCCTATAGGTTTATTTGAATGGCCAAATACACAAGGTGAATTCTGTTTCTATAAAATGGATGAAGATGGAAATTATATAAATGATGGTAAATTTAAAATTCAATCATATGATGAAAAAACAGGAAAATATAATGATGTTGCTTTAAATTATGATTCAAATGATAAAATGTATTCTATAGATGAACAAGGGAAGAGTAATTTATATGTATTTTCACCAATAGAAAATGGAGAAACATGTTTCAAAGATGTTAAAACAAAAGGAAAATACAGAGTAGTTGAAATAGAAGCTCCAGCAGGATTTAAATTATCAAGTGCAAGTGAATCAAAGGCTGAGTTTATTGTAAATTCTGATGGATATGTTTTAGGTAACACTACAATAATAAATAAGAAGGATGAAACAGGTGAAGGTTCAGAATCTCAAGCAGAATTAATAATAAATATTTCAACAGGACAAACTGTTGTAAAATATGGTTTAATTATTTCTGTTATTGCAGTAGCAATCATTGGATTATTAATTTTAAACAAAAAAATGAGTAAAAAATAATTACTCGTTTTTTTTTATTTTTTTGAATAAAAATTTTAATTCTAATCAAAATATAAAAAGAAGGAGGATTTATATGAAAAAAATATTTTTAGCATTATTTGTAATTCTTTTATCTGCATGTACATTAGGCGCTGCTACTACACCAAAACAAAAGGTATCAGAATTTTTAGATAAATATAAAAATGAAAATTCTGATATTATAGAAGAATTAGTTGATACAATTAAAACTGATATTAAAGTAGCAGATCATCAAGAAAGATATAAAACTCTTATGATAAAACAATATAAGAATATGAAATATGAGATTAAAGATGAAATAATAGAGGATGATAATGCTGTTGTAGAAGCAGAAATAACAGTATATGATTATGGATCAGCTATTAGAAAAGCAAATGAATATTTAAATTCACATCCAGATGAATTTAAAAAAGAAGATAAAACAACTGCTAAAGAAGAAGATACTGTAACTACTAATGAAAAATCAGATGGTGCAAGTGTTACTAATACTGATTATGATGAAGATAAATTTATGGAATATAAAATATCTGAAATGGAAAAAGTAACTGATACAGTAAAATATACTATTGAATTTACTTTAACAAAAGTAAATGGTGAATGGCAATTAGATCAATTAAGCAATAGTGATATTGAAAAATTACATGGAATATATACTTCATAAGACTATTTATAGTCTTTTTTTCATATAGTTTATTAGAGGTATAAATATGAAGAAATTTATAGTTTTTTTAATTACATTTTTTATAGGTTTAAATACTTGTTTTGCTATATCAGTACCAAGTAATAATGCTATACTTATTGATCAAGATTCAGGCAGAATATTGTTTTCAAAAAATATTAATGAAAAACATTTAATCGCAAGTACTACAAAAATAATGACTGCTGTACTTGCAATTGAATCGGGTAAACTAGATGATATGATTACTATTAATGAAAGTATATTAAAATCACATGGTTCTGGTATATATATTAAAGAAGGGGAAAAAATAAGTCTTAGAAATTTAGTATATGGACTACTTCTTAGAAGTGGAAATGATGCTGCACTTGCTATTGAAGATTATTTAGGTGGTCATGATAAATTTGTTAATAAAATGAATGAAAAAGCAGAGAAAATTGGTATGAAAAATACTTTATTTAATAATCCATCTGGTCTTGATGATGATGAAACTGGTAATTATTCAACTTGTTATGATATGGCACTTTTAATGAAATATGCAAATAATTTATATGATTTTAAGGAAATAGATAGTACTAAAAAAATAATGGTTGAGACAAATGCAAATGTATATTCTTGGACTAATAAAAATAAGTTATTATTTTCATATAAATATGCAACAGGTGGTAAAACAGGTTATACAGTAAAAGCTAAAAGAACACTCGTAACAAGTGCAACAAAAAGGAATGTTAATTTAATTGCGGTTACATTTAATGATAGAGATGATTTTAATACACATAAAAAATTATATGAATATGGGTTTGCTAATTATAGTAATTATTTGATTATAAATAAGAATAAAATAAGGATAAAGTCTAAGAAATATAAAAATTTATATGTAAAGAGTAATTATTATTATCTAATGCAAAATAATGAAAGAGATAATATTAATACTACTGTAATTATGTATAATAGAAAAGATAAAACAGATGGTTCAGTTGGTTATATTGAAGTATTCTATAAAAATAATAGTGTTCATAAAGAACCAATATATGTAAAATAAAAGTTATTCCAGTGTACTGTAATAACTTTTTCTGTGTAACATTTGCTAATTTTATCTATTCATGGTATACTTTTTTAGCGAGGAGGAATTCTTATGGTTAGATTACAGAAAGCAATTGCGGATTCAGGTTTTTGTTCTAGAAGAAAAGCAGAAGAATATATAGTAAAGGGAAAAGTATTTGTTAATGGTGAGAAAATTACTGAATTAGGATCAAAAGTAGAAGGTAATGAGGAAATTATTGTAGACGGAAATGCTATATCAAAGCAAGATAAAGAGTATTATATTTTATATAAACCAAGAGGAGTAATATCATCTACAAAAGATGATAAGGGAAGAAAAACAGTAGTAGATTTCTTTAGTTCAAATAAAAGACTTTATCCAGTTGGAAGACTTGATTATGATACAACAGGTATTATACTTTTAACTAATGATGGAGAATTTGCTAATATGATGCTTCATCCAAAAAATAAAATTCCTAAAGTTTATATTGCAAAACTAGAAGGAATTATAGATGGTTATTCAATTAAAAAAATAAAAAGTGGAATAGTAATAGATGGTATAAAATGTATTCCTGATAGAGTAAAATTAAAAAGTGCTGATAAAAAGAGTAATACATGTATTGTTGAAATAACTATTCATGATGGAAGAAATCATGAGGTTAAAAGAATATTTGAAAGTGCCGGATATAATGTTATTAAATTAAAAAGAGAGTCAATCGCATTTTTAACACTTCAAGGTTTATCATCTGGTGAATTTAGAAAACTTACTATAAAAGAAGTAAAACAATTATATGCATATACTAATGACATAAAACGTAAATAAGTTTTATGTTTTTTTATTTTGTAAGTGTTGTTCCTGGATAATAATGAGATAAAATATCTTTATAACTATATCCAGCATTTGCCATACCATTTGCGCCATATTGACTCATACCTACACCATGACCATATCCTCTAGTTGTAATATTTGCATTATTATCACTAATACTAATATCGAAGTCAGCACTTCTAAGACCCAATAGTTCTCTTACTTTTTTACCAGAAAAGTTATTTCCATTGATATTAATTTCCTTTATGTTACCTCCATCTGTATAACTAAGAATACTTATTACAGAATCATTATTTAAATTTAATCCAAGTTTATTTGATATTGTATCAAGTGGCATATTTATTGTTCTTAAATAACTTGATGCATTTTTATCATATTCGGATGATACAGAAATAAGGTATGGATAATAATTTCCAAATACATCAAGTGATGATTCTGTTTTACCATTATTTGTAGAGTGGTATAATGCTTCAATATAATTTCCATTATAGCTCAAATATTCTCCATTTGTATTTTCCACAGCATTTTTAATTTTATTATAATATGTATTAAAACTATTTCTCCATTTATTTTTCATTTGATCTATGTCAATGTAACTTTGAGTACTTACTGTATCTGTTAATTTTTTTCCAGTTTGTTTTGCTTTTAATGCGTATGTTCTAGCAAGCACACTTTGTGCTTTCAATGCTTCCAAATTAAATGATGCAGGCATTTCAGATGATACAACCCCTATTAAATAATCAGTCATATTAAGGTTAATTATGCTTCCATTTGACCTATAAATGGTAATTTCTGACATACTAGAATTAGTTGTATTATCAGAGTTTGTGTTTTCTATAATCCTTGGTTCTTTGTTTACAGAATTTTCTACATTTTTACTAATATCTTGACTGATGTTGACATTTTCTTTAACTTCATTTACATCACTATTTACTATTATATTGTCATCTATTTTTTCTTCATTACTATAATGTGTAATATATGGAATTCTTGTATCAATGTTTGGAACATATTTCATAGATACTTCATTATTAAAATTATTATTTGTTAGTATAATACTTCCAATTATTACTCCAGAACATGTAAGAACAATTTTATTAAAATTTATTTTTAGATTATTTAAAAATTTCTTTAGTTCCTTTTTAAAATTTGTTTTAGTATTTTTAAAATTCCCAAAGTCATAATTAATATTTAAATCTATATAAAGTGTTTCATTTTTTACTATATAATTATCAAACATATTTATCACCATTATTAATTTGAGCACTTTTTTCTTTTAAATACTTGTTATTTAACAAATTATATGTTATATTAATAGAGTAATTTTTATGGCGGAATTGGTGAAGTGGTTAACACGGCAGATTGTGGCTCTGTTATGCAAGGGTTCGACTCCCTTATTTCGCCCCATTAATGAAATAAATCCTTTTTAAGGATTTTATTTTTATATTATAAGGAGAATTATGAACAATTTTATTAATGTAAAATATAATAATTAACTATGCAAACAAAATATATTGTGATATTATTAATATAGGAGGGTTTTATATGGGTTATGAAAAAATTTTAGAAACTGATGCTTTTGTAAAAGAAGCTACTGATAAAATTAATAAAAGAATAGATGAAATACAAGATGATGTAGTCGTTTTAAACGGTGGAAGAGGTTGTGGAAAATCTTCGGTACTTTTGTCACGTGAGAAAGATAGCTTGAATAGTGACAATTTATCGTTGTATCAAATTTTTCCATCTTATGGTAATAACTGTAATTTTACGGATTTACAATTAGCAGAATGTTATTATGAATTAATATTTTCATCATATTTATTAGGATATATTAGAGATAATAAACAAGATTCATTTTCAAAATATAAAAAGTTATATAATGAAATAGATGATAAAAGAAGAGCTGCATTAAAAATTATTATGAATCAAGAATATAGCAAAAATAAATTTAATGTAAAAAAAGGAGATTATACTTTAGAAATTATAGAATATTTAAAGAATATTTTTGATAAAGAAAAAATAACATTAATGATTGATAGATTTGATTGGATGGATAATAGAACTAAAATTTCACAAGAATTTATTAGTAAATATTTTGGTATGTTTGACAAGGTTATTTTGACAACTGATGATGAAAATTATGCATCAAATTATCCAACAATCTCTGTTGATTATGGTAAAGATATTGATATTACAGTAGAAATTTTAAGAAGATACATTGCATTAAATAATAAGACTAAAAAAATTGAAAGTGAAATGCTTGATCCAGTGCTTATTAATGACCAAACAATTAAGTATTTATTTAATAGAGCTAGAGGAAATTTAAAAATAATGAAACAATTAATCTCAAAATTATCATATTGTGATTATGATAAAACAGTTGTTACAACAGAAGATTTTATGAAACAATGTAGATCTTTAACTGAAAAGGAATTTGAAAAGTTAGAAGAACCATATATTCTTTCTAATGGACTTAAACCTAAATTCTATATATAACGTTTTTTTGTATTCAATTAATATATTTATTAATTTTGATGGAT
>OGRO01003018.1_pt1 | contig 12506 bp, 10 predicted proteins | sample 1553451 | NCBI WGS metagenome assembly OGRO01 (sample SAMEA2580021, study PRJEB22360) | human gut metagenome
CGTACTTCATCCGATTTTGGTTCTTTCTGAAATACATCCGCCTGTTTATCCATCGGCTGTACCTCATCAGTCTGTGCAAGCTCCGGCATCACATCTGCCGAAACAGTATCTGCTGTTGTCTGCTGTCCTGCCACATCGGTCAATACCTGCATTTCTTCATCGGTCAGAGTTTCCGGTGTCTGCAGAATATCCATCTGCGCAATCAGTTCCTCCATCTGTGCCGGCTGAAGATTTAGTTCATTTGCAAGCTGCCCTCCCAGCTGGTCCATTTGCTGCATCAGCCCCTGAAACTGGTCATTCATCAGTAAATCCATTGGAGAAGTTTCTCCTGTCAGCTGCATTGCAAGCTGTGCAAGATTTTCCGGATTCAGGAGATCAAAAGCTGTAAGTCCCAGCGACTCCATCATATCTTTTACAGAATCTTCCGAAACACCCAATTGTTCGGCCACCGTCCTGACAACATCGCCCTGGAACTGATCCAGAGTATCTGTCGAATTGCCAATCACGTCTGTGACAACATCTCCGGCTGCCTGACGGATGGTATTATCCTGATACTGATACCGGTCGTAATTATCTGCCGCATTTGTCTGCTGTAATACATTGTTGTTTATTTTTGTATTCACGGACGGCATATTAAAATTTGTAGAGTAGTTACTGCCCATCAGTGAAGCAAACACGCCTGCCGCATCCGGATTTTCAGCTTTTGATCTGCCTTTTGCAGCATTTGCATTTAATACCTGACCCTGCTTTACAGAATTCAAATTAAATACATTTGCACTTGTCAAACACGTTCCTCCTTTCTGTTATTTACAGATTTCCTACTTTTTCTTGGTAGGTTCCATGATCTCTGTCAGCTTCGCCGCAGTCGTTGCATCCATCTTGCCAAGAATATCCGCCCTCTGCTGTGTTCCCATATTCATGAGAATGTCAGCCACAAGCCCCAGATTGTCCGTCATCGTATCAAAGATGCTGGCCGCCTCCTGAGGCTTCATGTTGGAATATGTCTTTGCGTAATCTTCAACCTGACTATCGTAGGTAATCTGTTCAACCACTTGTTTGTATAAGACTTCGGCATTTTCTGGATCAATGCTCTCATAATATGTCTTATACTGCTGTATATCGGGTGCCTGATCGGAAAAAACAACCTCCTCGTAGTATTTTTCCTTCTCCTTTTCAAAGGCAGCCTCATCCTCTTTGTATTTTGAAAGATCCTTGATCTGTGCCTTCAGATCCTTGATCTTTTTTTTGTCATTTTTATTTGTACTGCTGGCTTCATCGAGTTCTTTTTCCAGTTCTTTAATCTGGCTGATGGCCTCGCTTAAAGACCCATACTGATGCTCTGTGCCCTCGGTCTGCTCCACCGTTTCTTCCGGCTGTGGGAGGATTTTATTAACATAAGGGACATCTTTCAAAAGCGGATATAACACCGTTGATCCAAATCCTCCGACATCGGTTTTAATCAAAATTCCTATAATTCCCATCCATATCGCAATGATTAAAATGGTTGTCAGGACAAGAATCAGCCTGCCGCCTCCCTTTTCATCCTCATCTTCTTCCGGTTCCGGTGCGTTTCCTTTGGCATTCTTTTTTTCTTTTTTTTCTTTCTTTTCCCGTTTTTTCTTTTCTCTTCGATTTTTTGTGCTGTTTTCCTTTACCGCGTCTTCCTCGTCGACAAGGTTTCTTTCGTCTGCCATATCATTCTCCCTGTTCACCCTTGTTATAGGTATAACTTACAAGTTCATCGATTTCTTTCGTTTCTGCTTCTGCAAGTTCCTGCTTAAATTCTTCAAATGCCTTTTCCCTCAATTTTTCCTGAACCTTTCGTTCCTGCATCACGGTTTTTAAGCGGTTTCTGGCATCTTCCAGTTCTTTTTCCGCCTTGTGGACTTCTACCATCTGCCGTCTGACAATCGTTTTCATGGCATTTACATCTGCCCGCGCATGTTCGACTTCCTGCAGATTTAAATTTCCCTGCATCAGTTTCTTCCAGTGCTGCTCATATCCGACTCTGCGCACCATATATTCCTGCAGAATCTTCTGCTGCTCCAGATATTTCTGGTTTGCCAGGCTGTATGTCATTTTCGCCTGTGTCTCCAGTTTCTGTTTAATGTTCAGTATGTTCTGCATACGATAAACAAATTTTGCCATTTAAAACCTCTGTCCATTGATCAGTCGTCAAACACCTTTTTTAAGAGTTCCACTTCTTCATCAAAAGCAAACTTTTCTTCCGTATCCTGACACAGAAATTCATTTACTTCTTTATTCTTTCGGATTGCATAATCGATATCCGGATTCGATCCGTTTTTGTAGGCTCCAATATTAATCAGATCCTCTGCTTCACTGTATGTGGCAAGCACCTGTTTTAATTTTCCGGCAAGTGCCTTATGTTCCTTTGTTACGATGGAATTCATAACACGGGAAATACTCTGTAAAATATCAATTGCCGGATAATGATTTTTATGTCCCAGCTTACGGTCGAGAACAATATGTCCATCCAGAATGCCCCGCGCCGTATCCGTGATTGGCTCATTAAAATCATCTCCATCTACCAGAACCGTATATAGTCCGGTGATCGATCCTTTTTCATTTGTACCGGCACGTTCCAGAAGTTTTGGCATCTGTGCGTACACACTCGGCGGATACCCTCTGGTAACCGGTGGTTCCCCGGATGCAAGTCCGATTTCTCTTTGTGCCTGGGAAAATCGTGTCATGGAATCCATCATAAGCAGTACATCTTTTCCCTGATCACGGAAATATTCCGCCACAGCCGTTGCAGTCTTTGCACACTTATTACGGATCAGTGCCGGTTTATCTGACGTTGCGACCACGACAACAGACCGTGCCATTCCCTCCGGACCAAGGTCACGTTCAATAAATTCCCGGACCTCTCTGCCGCGCTCACCGATCAGTGCGATTACATTGATGTCTGCCTTCGTATTTCTTGCAAACATGCCAAGCAGGGTACTTTTCCCGACACCGGAACCGGCAAACACACCGATACGCTGTCCTTTTCCAACCGTAATCAGTCCGTCCACCGCTTTTACGCCAAGCGGCAGTACCTCGCTGATAATCCGGCGATCCATCGGATCCGGCGGTGTATTTTCCAACGGATAATACGAACCGTGAATTTCTTCCGTTCCATCCGTCATGCGTCCGATTCCATCCAGCGTATGCCCAAGCAGTTCTTCTCCAACCAGAACCGACAGGGGATGTCCGGTATTTTCCACAACGCATCCGGTTCCAACCCCTTCCACGCTGTCAACCGGCATCAGGATCAGTCTGGAATCCTGAAAACCGACCACTTCCGCGATAACATATTCCTCTTCCTTCTCGTTCGGGTAAATTTTACACAAATCTCCCATACGTGCCTTTGGTCCGACAGATTCAATGGTAAGACCTACTACCTTGACTACTTTTCCATAACTCTTATAATACTGGCGGTCCATCAGCTGTAAATACTTTTCCGCTTCTTTAACCAAATTCGTCTCCCGTTTATACCAGTGAACGTATATCCTTCAGCAGTGCAGACAACTGTGTGTCCACCCCACAGTCAACCACGCCATACGGTGTTTCTATTTTGCACTGTCCATCCGATAATTTATTATCCTTTACAAATTCAATGGCAACATCTTTTCCTACAATATCCTGCATCTGTGCAAGATGTTCTTTGAGGATTTCCTCATCGCTCCGGTTCGTGTGAATCCGTATTTTATCTCCCGGGTCAATGTCAAGTAATGCTCCATTTACCAGCTGAAGTAAAAGTTCACGTTTCTCTTCAAACTGAATCTTAAATACTTTATCAAATACCTGAATCACAGCGTCCACAATGTCTTTTTCCATCACCGACATTTTTTCATGATACTGTTCTTCCAGTTGTTTTTTCTGTGCATGAAGAGACTCCATCGCCTTCTCATGTTCCCTGTTTAATTCTTCTTCCCGGCATCTGGCACCCTCTTCGTATCCGAGTTTCTTTTGTTCTTCATACAGGGTACGGGCTTTTTCTTCCGCTTCCCCACGGATACGTTCTGCATCTTCTTTTGCCGTGGAAGTAATTTCATCTGCCTCCACAGCTGCCTTTTCAAGTGCTTCCCTGCGCAGGGCTTCCACATCAATCTGCACGGTTTTTGCCTGAATCCCCTGTGAGAAACCAGCCGGTGCATTCTCCTGTCCGTCCTCTGCTGATACATCTACCTGTTCCGGAGCCTGTTCCTGTTGCAGTTCTTTTAATTTCTGGCGTACCCCGTCATTGGAATTGATAATTCTTGTACCAGTTCCCGAACTGACGACATAACATTGTTTCAGTAAATTAGACAACGATATCGTCACCTCCGCCACGTGAAATTACAATCTCTCCGGCATCTTCGAGCTTACGGATCACAGCAACAATCTTCTGCTGTGCCTCCTCAACATCCTTCATACGAACAGGACCCATAAAGTCCATATCCTCCTTGATCATTGCAGCCAGACGTTTTGACAGGTTCTTGTAGATCACATTCTGTACTTCTTCCGTTGTATTCTTAAGTGCAAGCTCCAGATCTGCATTTTCCACATCACGCAACACACGCTGAATTGCACGGTCGTCGAGCAGAAGAATATCCTCGAACACGAACATCTTTTTGCGGATCTCGTCTGCAAGTTCCGGCTCTTCGATTTCCAGGGATTCCATAATATGTTTCTCTGTTCCACGGTCGACACTGTTCAAAATGCCAACAATTGCATCAATACCACCGACGATGGTGTAATCCTGATTTACAAGAGATGCAAGTTTCCGCTCCAGTACGCGTTCTACCTCCTTGATCACATCCGGAGAAGTACGATCCATAGTTGCAATACGTTTTGCAACATCAGCCTGTTTTTCCGGTGGCAGAGCTCCCAGTACCTGGGACGCCTGTGCCGGAGCCAGATACGAAAGGATCATCGCAATCGTCTGCGGATGTTCATCCTGTATAAAGTTCAGCAGCTGTGCCGGATCTGTCTTTCGGATAAATTCGAACGGACGAACCTGAAGAGATGCTGTAAGTTTTGCAATAACTCCCTGTGCCTTGTCGTTTCCGAGTGCTTTTTCCAGAAGTTCTTTTGCGTATCCGATACCGCCTTCCGCAATATACTGCTGTGCGAGGCATACCTGATAAAACTCTTCCAGCACTTCCTCCTTGGTCTGTGGCGATACGCTTCTTGTATTCGCTATTTCCAGCGTTAATTCTTCAATCTCATCTTCCTTTAAATGTTTGAAAATGGTTGCCGCCTTTTCCGGTCCCAGCGTAATCAAAAGAATCGCTGCTTTCTGTACTCCAGTATATGAGTCGTTGTTCATAAATTACTCCCAATCATCATTTAACCAGTTGCGAAGCAGAAGTGCTGCCGCATCCGGATTTTCATCCACAAATTTTTCAATAAGCTTCCGGGTTTCTGATTTTTCCGAATACCCGATATCTTCCAGATTTTCATCGTCGTTATCTGAAGTAGCCGCCAGCAGGGCATCGACAGACAGTTCCGGCTCCGGCTCTTCCACTTTCTGTTTTCTGGTACTGCGGAATACAACATACCCCAGCAACGCAAAAATCAGCACCGCAAGCAGAATCTGTAAAATGTCGGTGAGTCCGAATCCCTTCTTCTGGGATTCCACAAACTGCGGTCTTTCATAACAGACCAGTTTGATTGCACTAGACTGAATTCCGGTAGCTTTTGCGATAAGGTCAATTTCATCCTGCGTTGCATCCACCTGTACCGGATCACTGTGTGCGCTCTTAAACTTTTCAAACGTTGTCCCTTTCAGCTGCCCGGAATCTTTCAATTCGTCCTCATCATAAACAACCCAGCGTGTGGCAGTCACGGCAATGGAACTGTTATCATAGTTGATCGCTCCACCGTTTGAAATAGTTTTTATAATTTCCTCATTCGGCGAATATTTTTTATCCACATCCGACACGGAAGATTCTGTAATCTCGCCATCCTGTGTCACATAGGTTGGCGTATCATCATTGGAATCCGTTCCCGGAGTTGCAGCCTGTCCACCTTTTGCCTCTGAATTATACTCAGAGCTTTCTGTCAGTTCTCCCTGATCCTGTCCATCATTGTGTGAATAATTGTGAACCGCCTTTTCCACCTTGGACATATCAATATCAAGGTTCGGTGCAACCTGCACGTCCGAATACATACCGGACTTGACCATTACATCCTTGATACCATTGACCACGGAATTCTTAATGCGGTCTTTGATGTCCAGACTGTCGGAAACAACCGTGGCATCATCATCCTGGTCTGCTCCCGAAAACAAGATTTTGGATGTCTTCTGATCCAGAATGGTAATTTTGTCTGTCGAATCATTTCCAAGGGCGGTTGCCACAAGGCGCGCCACCGAATACGCCTGATCCGAATCCATAGAACCATTCAGGGCAAGCGAAACGCTGGCAGAACTTTCCTGCATCCGTGAGATCAGTGTACCGTCATCGTCCGGAATATCCAGTGTAACTTTTGCGGAATCAATCAGGTCATTCGCAGCAAGCACATTCTCCAGTTTATCTTCCATATAGCTTTTGGCAAGTTTCTGTTTATCTGCCTCCGTGGTAGAAAAACTTCCGTCGATATAATCCTTGATGTTCGGATCTGACAGGTCAAATCCCGTTGTATCAATATTATTGGATCCCAAAAGCCAGTTTGCCTTGTTCTCATCTTTTTTGTTTACTTCAAAATGTGTGGTATCCGTTACCTTATAATCAATATCACCTTCGCCGTCTAACAGATCTTTTACCTGACTGGCTTCTTTTGCGTTCTGGCAGTCAATCAGTGTTGTATAACTCGGTCTTGATACAACAACTCCCAGTATCACCAGCGCAAGGATCACCACTGCGGTAAGGCTGATCAGCAGCATTCTTTGTTTATTGGAAAATTTTTTCCACCACTCAACCACACGGTCAAGGATTTTCTGTAACTGTTCTGGCATGTTTTCGTTCCTCACTTACTAGATTGACATCTGCATAATCTCTTTGTATCCGTCAATCAGTTTATCCCGCACTGCAACCGTATACTGCAGTGCTACATTTGCTTTCGTCTCTGCAATCAGCAGATCATGTGGATTTTCGGCTTCCCCAAGTGCGAACCGTACTTCTTCCGACTCCGCGGTATTTTGCAGGTCATTGGTTTCATCTACTGATTTCATCGCTGTTGAAAGCACCGCGCTGAAACTGTCATCGTCTCCCGGAACAAGTGCCTCTTTTTTTGCGAATGTATTCAGATAGTCAGAAGAAACTCCAGACAATTGTGTGATATCCATGCTTTTGTCCTCTCTCGTATAACTTACTTTTTATTATTGTTTTCCTATGGAAAGTCCCGTGGTTGCCATACTCTTTGTGGCATCAAATGCAGTCGCATTTGCCTCATATGCACGGGTAGAATCGATCAGATTGGTCATTTCCGTGACCGTGTTTACATTTGGATAGGATACATATCCGTCCGCATCCGCATCCGGATTGGAAGGATCATATTCTTTCACGAAATCTGTTTCCGTATCTTCCTTTACGGAAGTTACTTTTACACCGTTTCCGATTGCCGGATTCTGCGATGCAGTTGCGTAATATTGGGAAAACGGGGTAACTTTCCGTTCTGCAAAATTTACAATTTTGCGTCGGTACGGACCGCCGCTCTCTGTTGATGTTGTATTTACATTTGCAATGTTCTCCGCAATGATATCGGTACGAAACCGTTCTGCGGTCATGCCTGACGCGCTGATATTAAACGCCTGAAATAAAGCCATTTATCTTTCCCCCTTACTTAATCACGGAACTCATACGGTCAAACTGTCCGTTAATTCCGGCTGTAATTCCCTGATAGCGAATCTGTTCGGATGCCAGCTCCACTTCTTCTGTGTCAATATCTACATTACTTCCATCCAGCCGATAGGAGTAATTGGAACTGTCCACATAAACCGATGGATTCAGTCTGGAAAGATCCACTTCTTTCATTTTCGAATCCAGGGACTCATGCTTGCAGCGGCCCAGTTCTGTTTTTAATGTATTTTCAAAATTTAAGTCTTTTCTCTTATATCCCGGAGTGTTTACATTTGCAATATTGTTAGTCAGAATGTTCTCCCTGCTCCAGCTCGCATCGGCAGCTTTATCCAGAACATTCACATAATTGAAAGCATCTGTACTCAGCAATTTTGTGCCTCCTTATCTGGTATTCCCTATTATCGTATCATACTAATTATAGTATAAATCAAGCAAAATACAAGTAGTTTTTTACATAAAATGACAAAAAAGGACTTATATTTACATACAAGTCCTTTTACTGTCCGCTCGGTTCCATCCTTTATTTTGCATTTTTTCTTTTCAGTTCTGCAAGTTCATCGAAAACCACATCATTGACAACCTTTATGTAAGTTCCTTTCATGCCGGAAGAACGCGATTCGATCACGCCCGCACTCTCAAACTTACGAAGTGCATTTACAATCACGGAACGAGTAATTCCCACGCGATCCGCAATTCTGCTTGCAACAAGAATTCCCTCATTGCCATCCAGTTCATCAAAGATGTGGGTGATTGCCTCAAGTTCCGAGAAAGAAAGTGTGCTGATTGCAGATTTTACGATTGCAATCTTTCTTGCTTCCTCTGCGCTCTCTTCGTTTACAGAACGCATCATTTCCAGCCCTACCACCGTTGTTCCGTACTCTGTCAGAATAATGTCATCAATGTCATATTCCGTTTCGCACCGGTATTCAAATAAGGTTCCCAGCCGCTCCCCGGCAATATCAATCGGGGTAATGATGGCCCGGTACTTTTTGGATTCATCTCCGAATCCGAGCGTTTCCAGATTTACGTTCTCTTTTGTGGAAAGGATTCCCAGAAGACGCTCATTGAGTTCTGCATCAATATATCCGCCGACTTCATCCACGATCAGTTCCTGCAGTTCCTCAACCCCTTTGCATACACTGGAACCTAAAACCTTTCCCTTCTTGCTTATTACAAGGATGTTGGAATCAAGAATTCCCGTCAGGACTTCACAGATATCGTTAAATACCACCTTGGACGAATTATTGTTATGAAGCAGTTTATTTATTTTTCTTGTCTTGTCTAGAAGTTGAACACTCATGTTTTTCCTCCTGTCTTTATCACAGATACCATGAGTGTAGCACTATTTATCAGACAATTCAATATTTTTCGAAAAATTTACGACTATTCTGTTTCTTTTTCTTTTGCTTCCGTGTAACCGCAATGTTCATCCGCACATGCAAGCTTGTTTCCTTTTTCTACCATATAGCCTCCACAGCGCGGACATTTCTTTTCCACCGGACGCCCCCAGCTCATGAAATCACATTCCGGATAATCAATGCATCCATAGTATCTTCTGCCCTTACGTGTCATTTTGATGACCACGTCTTTTCCACATTTCGGACATGCGACACCAATCTTTTCATAATATGGCTTGGTATTCCGGCACTCCGGGAATCCCGGACATGCCAGGAACTTTCCATGCGGTCCATACTTGATTACCATATTGCGGCCACACACTTCACAGATTTCATCCGTCACTTCATCTTCAATGGTAATCTTTTCTAGATCTTTTTCCGCGGCCTCCACAGCCTCTTCCAGATCCGGATAAAAATTCGCAACAACCGTTTTCCAGTTTAAATGTCCTTCCGCAACACTGTCTAAAAGAGATTCCATATTTGCAGTAAAATGTTCGTCTACAATAGTCGGGAAAGATTCCTTCATAATGGAATTAACAACGGAACCGATCTCGGTCACATAAAGGTTCTTATTTTCCTTTGTGATATAACGTCTGGCAATGATCGTTGTGATGGTCGGGGAATAGGTGCTTGGGCGTCCGATTCCGAGTTCTTCGAGTGTTTTTACCAGCGAAGCTTCCGTATAATGTGCCGGTGGCTGTGTAAAATGCTGCTTCGGATCGAATTCTTCAAGTTTTAATTTTGTATCTTTATCAATTGATTTTAAAAGTACCTGTTTTTCCTGCTTTTCATCATCTGCTTCCGTATAGGCCAGCATAAATCCGTCAAAAGCTACTTTGGAAGTAGAAACGCGGAATGTATAATCTCCCGCTGCAATGTTAACGGTTGTTGTCTCATACTTTGCGTTTGCCATACGGCTTGCGGCAAAGCGTTTCCAGATCAGCTGGTATAAACGGAACTGATCCCGGCTTAACGACTCTTTAATCTCGGACGGAATACGGTTAATATCGGTCGGACGGATCGCTTCGTGCGCATCCTGAATCTTTGCATTGCTCTTCTTGCTTCCTTCTCCGTCAGACAGATATTCCTCTCCGTAGCTTTCGGAAATAAAGGCACGCGCTGCTTCATCCGCCTCTTCCGAAATACGAACGGAATCCGTACGCAGATAGGTGATGATACCGACCGTTCCCTGTCCTTTGATATCCACACCTTCATATAGCTGCTGTGCAATCCGCATCGTCTTCGAGATCGGGAAATTCAGCGCTTTGGAAGCTTCCTGCTGCAAAGTACTGGTTGTAAACGGAAGCGGCGCTTTTTTTGTGCGCTCTCCCTTTTTCATATCGCAGACTTTAAATTCTTTGCCTTTTAATTCCGCAAGCACCTGATTCATCTGTTCCTCGGAAGAAATCTCAAACTTTTCGCCGCCTTTGTCCAGCAGCTTTGCTGTAATCGGTTTTTTCTCACCTTCCGGCAGGAGGCTTGCCTCTAAAGACCAGTACTCCTCCGGAATAAATGCATCAATTTCTTCCTCACGGTCACACACAATCCGTAAAGCAACGGATTGTACACGACCGGCACTCAGCCCTCTTTTTACTTTTGCCCATAACAACGGGCTGATCCGGTAACCAACCATACGGTCCAGCATACGTCTCGCCTGCTGTGCATCAACCAGATCCATATCAATCTCACGCGGTGTCTTTAAGGATGCTTTTACCGCTGTTTTTGTAATTTCGTTAAAACTGATTCTGCTGACATCTTTGTCGTCCAGTTTCAACGCCTTGGTTAAATGCCAGGAAATTGCCTCTCCTTCACGGTCCGGGTCAGTTGCGAGATAAATTTTATCCGCTTTCTTTACTTCTTTTCTCAGCTTTGCAAGAATCTCTCCCTTTCCACGAATCGTAATATATTTCGGTTCAAAATCATTTTCCGGAGAAAATCCGAGCTGACTCTTCGGAAGATCTCTCACATGCCCGTTACTTGCCATGACCTCATAATTTTTTCCCAGAAATTTTTTAATCGTCTTCACCTTTGCCGGTGACTCCACGATTACCAGATACTTTGCCATTTGGTGCTCCTTATATCATCTAAATTGTTTTTATATAATAATTCGGAATGGTCTCCTGAATGAACCCTTTCTGTTCCAGCCTCTCTAAAACCGGCAGAATTTCTACCAGACCATAGGGACTTTTTTCGATCAGGGTTCCAAGACCCACCGGATAAAAATCTAATAAAGCATACACCAACGATTCGTCTTTTTCAAGAAGATTTTTTCTAAAGTCTATTTGTGTCGTTATATTTTGGGGCTGTAATTGCAGTTCCTGCAGGAAATCTTCCACACTTACAAAAATGCCGGCGCCCTGCTGGATCAGATGGTTGGTTCCTTCGCTCAGGGCATCCGTAACTCTCCCGGGAAGGGCATACACTTCCTTTCCCTGTTCCATGGCATAGTCCGCAGTAATCAGCGATCCGCTCTTTTTTCTTGCCTCCATCACAATCACGTAATCCGCAAGTCCGGCTATGATACGGTTTCTTTGCGGAAAATATCCCGGCAGCGGCGGTGTGCCCGGCGGATATTCCGACAAAATGCCTCCCCGATCCTGCATTTTTTCATATAAATACCGGTTTCTTTTCGGATAACACACATCCACGCCACAGCCCAGTACCGCATAGGTATCCCCGTTTTCTTCCAGTGCTCCGCTATGCGCATCAGCATCAATCCCCATCGCCATGCCGCTGATGATATCCATCCGGTTCTGCGCAAGTGCCCTCGCCAGTTTCCCCGTAATCTGGCTTCCATAGGCACTTCTTGTCCGCGCCCCGACAATTGCCACACTCTTTCGTGTTTCTTCTGGCAGCCTGCCAATATAATACAGCGCATAAGGTGTTGCAGAAATCCGGCGGAGCTTTTGCGGGTACCGTGCTTCTTCCACGCAGACAAAACCGATTCCTTCCCCCTGCAGTTTTCCCCAGTGCTCCTGTACATCCCAGTGCCGTCTGGATTGTGTGATTTTTTCCACATCCTTTTCATCCAGAACCCGGATTTTTTTCATTTGGGACTCCTGCAATGCATACAGTTCTTCCGCACCGATCCCTTCTGTCATAAGCCCCGTCAGTTTATGTACGGTCAGTCCGGTATTTGCAAGCCAGTACGCATACATACTCATTCTTCCATACCTCCCCAGAATTTATCCCCGATACTCCGGTAACACACAGCTTCTGTCAGATCACAGACACGGATGTTTTCCGCCTTTTGTGTATCGGCAATTGTTCGTGCCACCCGGAGAATTTTATGGTAGGTGCGCGCAGTAAGTGACAGTTTATG
>OGRO01003020.1_pt1 | contig 12502 bp, 16 predicted proteins | sample 1553451 | NCBI WGS metagenome assembly OGRO01 (sample SAMEA2580021, study PRJEB22360) | human gut metagenome
TACGTAGTCTAATTACACTGTTAAAAGTCATACTTTATTAAGTATCTATCATAATTATCGTTTGGTTGATAATGAAGGTTTTATGTCAAAGCAATAGTATATAGATAAATTCTACTCTAATGATAGAAAGAAAGGAGCAGTAGAATTTAAATAGCTTACTACTACTTTATATGATGCATATATAGAACTTCCAAATGGCGATGTAGTGGTAGATGATAAATATAAACCTTTAATCACAGATAAATTACTAAATGATGTACGTAATAGAATAGAAATCATAAGTAAACGAATAGATGGTACTATTCGAGAAGTTGATAAAGCAGCTGTACATGCCAATGCTATGGCCTCATACTTAGTATTACATCGTAACTTTATGATTTCCGCATTACATGATAGATTCAAACCTAAACAGTATAATTTAGATTTACAAACTATAGAGGAGGGTTACTATAGATCTACAGGTAGATTTTTAAAGAACGTAATTGCTAATAGACATTTTGCTATTAAATAGTTATTAGCTGATTATAATAATATGTAGGAATATGAACAATATGCTGTTAGAAGGGTACTAAACGAATTAGTCCTTATTACTGCATCTACAGCAGTAGCTCTCGTTATAGCTAGTGTCGTTGATGGTGATGATGATTATGATACTTGGTTAACATAGTCAATAACTTATTTAGCTATGCGTTCAGCATTTGAATTCCGTACTATGTATAATCCTTTTGAATTTATGGCTTTAATTAAATCTCCAACAGCAGCTTTCAATTGGTTTGATAATATTAGTAGTTTCATAAACTTGATTAATCCTGCTTCATATATTGGAGATAGAACTCCATTTACTATAATAGATAGAGGAGTATATAAGGGCATGCCCGTAATACTTAAGAATATTATCAAAGTAACGCCGTTTAAGAGTATTGTAGAAGCTCAAGATCCTAAATCAAAACGTAATTACCTACAGAATCAATTAATGAACTTCTAAAGTTTCTATATCAATTCTCAATTAGTTTAAATGCACTAATAAAAAGATAAGCCTACTGACTATTAAATCAGTAGGCTTTTTAGTTATAAAGACTCACCAATATCTTCATAACTATAGTAGTCTTCTTCTGGTAATTCTGCTTCTATAGAGTCACCAAATCTATACCAGCTATAGAATAACCTTCTTTCTAATTCTGGCACTTTTATACCTTGCCAAAATCTATTAATCTCTAGCATGGCATCTAGAGTAGAAGGTTTACCATTATTACGAAGACGTTTAATATCTTTATTATACTTAGGATTACTCAGACAATAAACAGTATAATGTCTTTTGTTAATAGTTATATACCGTTTATTATAGTAAGAGTCTAACCTGGATAATTTACAGTGTGTTTCAAGAGACTCAATAGTGTTTACACTACTATCATAAACAAGAAAGACCTTATCTTCTAGAAAAGGTCTATTTTTATCAGATGTAAAAGCATTTATAAATCCACTTTCTACAGTTAAATCTCTCCACGTAATATTATCATCACATAATGGAACTATATAAATACTTACATCATTCAAGTTCTTCAGTACCATCTTCTTCGTAATATTTACGAGTATGGTCCCAATTACCTGTCTGATAATGATATGATAGTTCTGTTAAAGTTTTGACAATAAGGTCCTTACGACTATCTAACTCTAATTCGTTAAACATATTAAATACTCTTATTTCATTATTACTATTTGTTTGAATAGCAATAATATATGCTTCACAATCATAATCTGAAATATCAATTCCTTGATCTTTCATGTACCAACTAATTGCAAGCAAATAATAAGTTATCTGTCTATAATAATCAAACTCTTCTACAGAATGTTTAAAATTATAGACATCACTAGTTGTTTTTAAGTCGATTAAAGTAATCTTCTTATTTATATGATCGAATATACATCTATCAAGTAAAGACTTACAAGGCGCAATCCAATCATCAACAGGTAATTCCCAGTTAATATGAAACTCATTATGAGATTCTACTCCAGGAATATCTTCTAATAACTCTTTTGCCTTCTTATGATTATCAATATTATTCTTAATATTTTTAAGCATATTTAAATCAGCAAAAGATATTACTTTACGATTATCTTTTTTACTTTGTAATGCTTTAATATAATCAGCATAGCGATTACATAGCTCTGTAGCTTCTTTTAAGACGATTTCAGAGCTTTTTGAATTACTGTATGCAGATTTGTATGCAGCAATCTTTTTATCGTCTTCTATGAGTTCTAATGAATTAGCATAAGTCTCACAGAAATCTTTTTGTTGTTTTACTTTAGGCACTTCATAATCAAGAATTATATAATCATTCCAGAAATCCTCTGGTTGAAGTATATATTCATGAATCATAGTACCCCTTTCGAGCTGAGGAAGTTTTAATCCTTCCTCTTTTCCATCTATCATATCTCGATAGAAACGCGGTCCTTTCTTTAAGAACCAACCAATAGCAGAATTTGATATTCTCGTATTGTCTTCATAATACGGTTTATCAATTATCATTCTTACTTAATTCTATAGTTACTATTTTAGGTCTTTCTCTTTCAAGATAACTGTCAGTTAGTATACTACAATTATATTGATTTAAATGACCATATGATATACCATCATGCCAATGCCCAAAGAAATGATGCTTATATTTACCAAAACAGTAATGTTCAAGCTTTTCATTATAATTAGGATTTTCATGAGTAATAAGTATATCACAGTTTTGTATCTTTTCATATGGGCATATATACTCATCGTATTCATTCTGAATATCTTCAAATGCCCATGTTTGCCAATGTATAGGAGCTATCCAAGGAGTACCATAGAAAGTTACTCCTTCATATTCAGTTATAGAGTCAATAAGTATTTCTACTTTATCAGATGTTAATGTATCCAATAATGCTTGGAATTCTCTACATTCATCTTTACTCCACTCAAACTCTAATAAGAAATCATGGTTTCCAGGTACTATAAACACCTTTTTACAAGGTAAAGTATCTACCCAATTAACAAAGTTAACTGTCCACCATTTTTTAGCTTCATTATAGTCTCTTTGAACTGTTAATTCTACTATATCACCAGCTATACACAAAACATCACAATCTGGTATTGCAGGTAGATGTCCGTGTAAATCACTTATTGCACAAATCTTCATATAAATTAAATGTAAGTTTGCATGCTACTAGAGTAATAAATATCAACATTCTTCTTCACTAATATTCATATACTTAATAATATCTTCGTAACTCTTATCTTTAAATAATATTACTTCATCTAAGAATGAATTAATATTATCAAATGATTTTACACCCATATTATTAGTAATAAAATCAGCTACTTTATCAATATCTTCAATGCCCTTATCTTTTGCAATTAGTTTGATAAAGGCTGTATTAGAATTTGCTTCATACTCTCTAAAATAGCGAATTCGTGAACAACGATCAAAGAAATTATCATCAATTTCATCTGTATCATTACAGGTCATCAATACTAATTTCTTTGCAGTAGCTTCTACTCCATCTAAAAATCCAAGTAGATCTTTAGTATTCCAATAGTAATCGTTCTTTTCTACTTCATCAAACATAACTACTACAGGACTCTTTATCTGTTTAAAGAATGTATTTAATCTATGTGCATAGAAATTATTAGCTGGAATAATTACAGGTAAATTACTATCTATAGCAATACGTTTTGCAAGAATAGTTTTACCAGTACCTTTAGTACCTGCTAATAATACACCTGTTGTATTTCCTGCTTTATCAGAGTTAAAATAAGTTAATACACGATCCTTAAATTCATCATCTTCTGGAACTTTGTATACCTTTTTAGGCATATTGAAACTACCATTTTCTTGTAAATAGGTTTCTCCAGTCATATCACAATATTTAAGATCATATATTTTACCTCCTTCAAGGTTAAATTCTAAACCTTCTACATTAGGACGTAGCTTAATTCGTTCTCCGACTTTAATAAATTCAGCCATAAAATTTTTGTTTTAATTGTTCTACTAACGTATTTACTTCTTTTTGAGTATGTACTACATAATACATACAGTTTGGGGATATATCCACGAGTAAACGTTTGAACAATTTCTCCTTTAATGGAAAAGCATCATTAGGAAATCCTTTACATTCTATTATAAAATCTTTCCCAACAAAGTCTGGTAAATAAGTAATTGCTCTAACTTTATTACCATGAAAAGTAAAAGCTGGAAGAAGCGTATATCTATGCATTTCATATTCTGCATCTATATTAGCCTATTTCAGCTTTTTGTATGTATAAGTTTCAAGTTTACTACGAAATTTAATTCCATCATATTCATTTGGAGTTGCATTTCGTACTTTACTATTTAACTATTTTTTTCTTCTCATTAACCTTTATTTTTTTTGTACTATTAAATGTAATCCATTCATCCTTATTATATGCTTTTATAGTACTTTCTAATGTTACGTCTTTATTATTGTATAGACTAATTACTCCAAATTTGAGTAATTTCCAACACCTTATTATATTAGCCATATTACTAGTAGACCGTAACCAGTTTATTATATAGTCTAATAAGAAAGTAGGTATATTATATATTACTAATAACCAAACTAATGGAATAGATAATATAAAACCAACTTTTTTAATAAATTTCTTCATATAACCAATTTTTAATAGTTTCAAATCCATTAAGCTTAACTGCATCAGATATATCTTTTGCTTTAAACTTTTTATGGACTAACATTCCTTCTAAGCCTGTTTTAAGGCTCATTTTACGAAGATATTTAACTCCAGCTATATCTCTATCAAATAAGATAATTATACGTTTAAAACGCTTCTTAAGCTGGTTTAGAGCCTTATCTGGGATAAATGTAGACTCTGATGATGGGCTTATTGCTGGAATACCCATCTCATATAAACACATGACGTCTTTCATACTCTTTGTAATAATGAGTATATCTCCAGTTTTAGGTAACTGTTTAAACCCCTGAATGTCGTTCTCAGTCAGGTTATTACGCCACTTTGTATATTTATCTGCTAAAGGTCTATATATCTTAAAATTGTTATAGACCTTATAAGCATACATAGGATTACTATCCTTGTAAATACCCTTTACAACTCCGTTACATAGATAATATTTTATACTACTTACTCCAAATTTCTTTAGAGTAGTAGTAGAAATATTAAACTGAGACCAGTAATTGATATCTGTTAGAGTAAAGTCTTGTCTTACAATACCAATTACTGTCTCTGTTGACGGTATATATTGCTTAGAGCTAACGAGTTTCGTATCATTAGTAATTTTAAGTTTATTAACTATATCATTGAGTATATCTGAATAGTTAGTTAGTCCTGTGAATAGTGATACAAATTTAATTACATTACCACATTCTCCAGTACCATGGTCTTTAAACATTAACTGTTTAGTTTTTTTACTATAATAACATCCAAAAGAAGGTGTCTTATCCTTTCTTAATGGTGAATTATATATCATACCTACTTTAAAATTACCAATGTACGCTGCATATATATCATACTCAGTTACTTTAGATAATATCCAATCTAAAGTAATACTCACATTATCTTTTATCTTTGTTGTATCGTAAACCATATGATATATTTTTAGTGATAGCCAAGGAATCGAACCTTAATTAACCATTACTATCATGAAAACGTGAGTGCATGCTATCCCTATTCTATGAATTTTGATGCCTCCGTCACACCTCACATTCGGCGTATTACCGTCGATTGCTTCTTATCTCACATAGTGGCATGCTACTCACGTATCGCTATATTATGCCTAGCGTAGGCGGCTTATAGGATTATCTACAAAATTAGAAAGGCAGATCATTACTAGGCTGTTCACTTACAGTAGTAGTAAGAGGATTAACCTCTTTAACTTCCTTATCTGCAACAATTGGCTTAGTAAATTGATCGATACCTGTAATTTCTCTAATCATGCTTTCATTCTTACCTTCTTCATAGAAACCCATAGGAATATTCATAGGTTCAATAGAAGCAAACTTAACATAACTAGGAAGTGTAGTATAACCCTTATCATTATAAACTATTTTTACTTTAAGTAAAATATCTTTATTAGCACTATTAAGCATTGTTACTACCCAGTTAGCAAATTCTTTATAAGAACTGCCACTGAACGCTAATACATTCTTAGGATAGAAACACTTAAGTATACGCATAATACGAGTTACCTGGTTAGTAGCTTTACTTTGATTCTGTTCTTCAGTATCACTTTCACGAACAGCTGGTTCCCATTCAGTATGAACAAGACTCTTACCATCTTTTTCAAAAGTAAATTCAATGAATTTCTTCCCTGTAGGAGACTCTGCAAACTTTGCGGATACAAACTTAACGTTGTCATGAATACCTGCTTCCAAGTACTTAGTATTATTACTATTATCTGACAACTTTACTTCATTTGCTAATTCTGTACTAAATATCATAATATCTTATTTTTAATTATTCAGGTAAATAAACTTTATTCCAATAAGTAGTGATGTTATTATTCTCATCACTCTCTGCTACTACTATATTCTTTCCTCTTAAATGAGGTGCTCTAGCTTCAATAACAGAATTATCTCCACCTTCAAATGAGATATGTGTCTCATTCTTTTTTCTATATACATAGCCGACAGCATCTGCTTCACCACATATAATATTTGCTAATGCACCTACTAAATCAAGCGACATTTCTGCCATTTCTTCGCCATTCTTATTAATCAACTTATCTTTAGTATGACCAATAAGTATAAAGTTATCACATAATCCACGGAACATGTCAATAACTTTTCTTACAGCCTGTCTTATATATAAATAACCAGACCCATTAGGTAATGTTCTTAAATCTGTACCTTCGTACTTTTTACCCATTGGAGTAGCTTTATAAAGCTGTATAGCAAAGCTCATACACATCTCTTCTAGACGTGTAGCATTATCTATAGTAATATATTTGTAAGGATATTTACCAGTTTCCTTTTTAATCTCTCTTATTGCATTAGCTATATCACCTAAATCTTTTACAGATCTAGCTTGAACAGCTAATGCCTCTAAGAACTCTGAACCACCTTCTAAATCAATAATTAGATTGTTATCCAGTGCTGCAACTAAAGTAGTTTTCCCAGCTTTTGGTTTACCAAATAAAATCAAAAATCTAGGATTTTCTACTTTAGCTTTTACTTTCTCTTTTGGTAATACAATCATAAAAGCTTTTATTTTTTTGTATTCCTCTGATAAAGTTCTGATAATTTCTGATAATATGGAATAAGATATTTTAATTAAAACAAACCACGTTTCTTAATATTAATCGTGATATCGATAATAGTTTTCTTTGTCTTCGGTTTTAAATAGTTCAAAGAACCAAATGCAATAGGAATTACTTCATAACCAATCTGTACGAAGTTATCAAAGATTTTAACTGGAGTACCAAACTCATCTTTAAAGTCATAGTCAACATCAAACGGACAATGTTCCTTTGCATAAATATCAAGTGCATTAATAGCCTTGAAGAATTCTGTTTCTAAGTCGAAATTAATTACATTATCTCCCCAACACTTAAACGGACAATTAGCGCATTCCTTCGGCAACCATCCAATATTATGAGTCTTACTTAAACCTAAAGTAATAATATCACCTGCACCAGCATATTCGATGCCATAACTGCAAGAAGGATAATCACTCTTACTTTCTACAGTCATCCAAGGATAAGCGTTAATTACTCGGTCCATTAAAGACTCCTTATATGTTTTTGCACTCTTAGTATTTTTCGGTAATGTAAATGTATATGATTTCATAATTTTCAGCCTTTTTAATTGTTATTACTAAACGAAATCTTCCTTACTGGTTCATCTTCTCGTATAGTCTCAATTAAGTTATTGTATTTAAGGTCATTGTCAAACTCAAGTATAGAACATTCACCTGCATCTCTATTCTTTAGAATATGCAAATAAACTTTATCTCTTACTGGTAGACGATTTGGTCCATAACTCTGTATATTGAGTAGCTCTGGCCTATGAATACATATAACGTAATCTGATGCATGAAAAATAGTATCAGCGGAAGATATATCGCTACGCATTGGATAATGCATAGATGGATTATTAATTCTTTCAGGATTTTCGATATTACGATTCATCTGTGATAACTGTATTATTGTAGTATCTGGAAACTTTTTTACTCTAATAAACAGTTTCTGTAAATCGGAAATCACTTGTAGTGCACTTTCACGATTTTGACCTTCAACAAGTAGAGTATGATCAAGTATAATCACAAATTTCTTGCCTTTAGCTTTATTTTCGTAAAAGTAATCAATGGTAGATGCTATATCTGCAACAGTACCCGGTGTATCTACATAATATATCGGATATGATTTTATCTGTTGAGAAGTTTGTTCTACTTCTTCTAATAGTGTATTGTCTAAATCACTACTAGAACTATATAGCTGAGCAGTAGTTTGCCTTAATTTACTGCTCAATTTTCTACCTACTTGTCTAGAACTTAACATTTCAAATGAAAAATTAAGTACTACTACATCCTGATTAGAATTTAAGTCTATTAAATCACTTTCAAGCGTATTTACAAATGAACTTTTGCCACTACCAGATATACCTACAATAGTATATATAGTATTAGGTTCAATGCCTCCCATACAGGATTTATTAAACTTACTCCATCTAGTACGTAAAGAAACAATCTCATGATTCTTTCTCTTACGAATATATTCTACTGCTTCGTTAGTAGCAGAGGATATATGTCTAAATGTTAGTGTCTTAGTAGATATCTGTTCCATAATTATAGTAATTTTGGTTAGGAGTTTCTACTTTCATTTGTTCCTCAATAGTTTCCCACTCGTGTTGAGTGAGCCATTTCCACATAGTTTTCATATAACCTATTTTACCTGTACGCATACGCTCATCTATTTCATATTTTAAACAATCCATAATGTGTTCATGCATTGCTTTAGACTTGCCTACGATACGATTATATTCTTTCCTACATTTGTTTACATTAGCTCTGAGAAATCCTTTAGTTCCATCAGGTCTCATAACGTAAACTGGAAATTGGTCATAAAACATATCAAACATAGCTTTATCTTCTTTAAGAAGTTCTTCTAGTTTTTCTGTTTTACTTATGACTTGGGTATCTCTATCATATTGGATAGAAATTAAACCTTGAGTCTCTAACTCTTGTATTTCTTCTTCATTAACTAGGCTGAGAAGTCTCTGAATGTCTTGATTGATTGTTTTGATATCATTCAATACAAGTGTTAGGAATACTAATTGATTAATAGATAAAGTTGGTATTCTATCTAAGATAGAAGTATCTATTTCTAAAATCATAGTCTTATATATTATATAAGCTTATGGTTTATCTGAAATATATCTGATAAGCCTCTGTTAATCCCATAGGCTCAATTGTAACGGTTTTAAATCTCTGATTATCTTATAGGCTTCCATAATATAATACCTATAATTAATCTTTCTTTCTTCAATTGGTTTATTATCAAATTTATTTAGAAGAGTAACACCAGATGCAGTAAGCATATTCTGATATGATTTAGCATCACTATCATTACTATACTTCCATTTCCATAAGTATCCACCATTAGTAGATGCGTAGAAACGATTAGTTCTTTGTTGCTCCTCGTTCATATATTCAACATGCCATTGTTTACCAGTTTTCTCAGACATTAGAAAATCTCTTATATCTGTACAATTCTTAATTGTATCTTCGACCGGTATTCCGTCTTTAAAGAAACTTATTACTGCTTTAGGTATAATCTTTGGAGTTAATCCTTTTCCTAATTTTACAGTAGTAATAAACATTCCTTTCTCTTTTACTTTGTTATCTTCGGTAATAGCAAAATAATCATTAATAGCATATTGATACATTGCTTTAAAACGATCTTCTTCTAAAGTAAGTTTAGTAAGCTGTTCCCATTCTCTACAAATACTGTTTACTTTAGAATATGCATCTTTCTTTAGTAAGACGAATAAACCGTCAGTATTTGCTTGGACGATTCGACATCCAATTTGAGTTAATTTTTCAGCTAACATAAGTAATAGTAACTGTCCATTAATTCTAATTTGCATCACTGCAAATGGACTATAACAGAAATTATGTTCATTCTGTAAGTTACCTGATAAACCATTTAAAGCTAACTTTAAAGTTTCATTCTTTACTTTATCGCCATTGTGTTTAGCTTCAATTCGCTCATCTTTAATTTGCTTATATACTTCTAAAAATTCTTTACCTAAATGTTTAGGATAGAATTCATATTCTATAAGCATACTTGGATATAGTGAAGCTACATCTATATCTATAAGCATTTCATCATCTCTAGGAATAATAATCTCAGGACTATTCACAGAATGAATACCTCCTACTCCTACAGAATAGCGTAAATTATTAAATACAAACTTATTCTCATATCCTTTTCTACCTGGAGATACTATCTGGTTTTTCATATCTTCTAGTACTCTTTGTAAAATAGGACTATCGTATTTAATAAATGGTAATATTACATCTTTCAATGGTATTACACTCATTGGAGATCTTAAATCTTTAATATCCCACCAAGTTAGACCTGTTTTTTCAAGATATTTCTGAGTTAAAATTTTCATCCCAATATTTACACCATCTTTACTTAGTACTCTTACTCCATATTCATCTTCAATAGCGATTCGTAAATCAACGTCTTTCTTACATCTATTTAGTAATTCTGAAGTAGATTCAATATCATTGATATTATAATCTATCATAGAGTCAAAATCTTCTAAAGGAAGTGGTTTAGTCCAATCACATACAAATTCCTGTACATTAGGATATTGCATTGTTACTTGGATTTCCTTTAAACCTACTCTAAGTTTATTAGAATATAACATAGTAAGAATATCAAAAGTATCAAACCATATTTGATACTTCCAATGTTTCCACTCGTCTATATTATCTTCACTTGAAGCGGTTATAGTCTTACTTAGATTGAATATAGAACTACATATAGTAGGTATATTATATTGCATTAATTTATCCTCATACTCAATTATATAATTAATTATAGGATTATCATAATGCAAATTATTATAGCCACAAAATATAATATTAGCTGGAATGTTAATGTTTGTAGTGTAATAATCTCCCCAAGTAATATATTTATCTACTTGTTTAAAGAATTTAACTAATTCTCTTAGTTGATTTTTCCTCTCTGATATCTCAAACTTATAGATGTCGTTTGTTTCTGTATTTTTTACCGAACAATGAAAGATATTTTGAAATACCTCAATATCATATACGTAGACTATTTTTCCGCGTATAATCATATTATAAGTATTTAAAGTTAGATCCCATGGTTGGACTCGAACCAACGCAATCACACTACATAGTAGCGGCTCTACCACTGAGCTACATGAGAAACCAGTTTAAGTTATGGAAACAGAAATATTATGTTTTTATGCTGCTAATAACTTATTACGACTATAATAAGTTATACTGTTATCTCCTTCAATATCCTTTACTGTTACTCCTGTAAATGATGTATCTTTCTTGTACTTTTTGGCTAATTTAGCAGCTTTATTCTTTGCTTCATCTCTAGTGGATGCTTCAAAGTTTCCAGTAGCAAAATCGTATACTTTCATATCATTATCAGAGCATCTTCTTTGTATAGTATATTGGAAATTTCTTTTATTAGGTTTTTCTTTAACAGATAGTTCTGCAGCACTAGGAGCCATCTGTTTACCTTTTTTAGGAGTTAAAGGATTATTACGTACTGATTCATCAAATTTAGCTTGCATAGATTTCTTTGCAAGTTTATCAGCTTTTATTTTCTCTTTGATTTGTTCAGTTGTTAACGTAACTCCCTTAGGTTTAGTGAACATATTGTTCTTAACTATACGCGTAAAATGTTTCTTCTCTTTACGGGTATATCGTATTGTAGGATCATATCCTGCTTTCATAAGAATATTCTTGATTAATTCTTTCTTAGATTGTTTTATAGATTTGTTTTCATTCATAGCATCTTTTGCTACTTTAGTAGTATATTCAGACTGCTTCTTATTTCCTGCCCACTTTACAAATCCTATTACTTTCCCATTCTCATCATATTTAATGATTCCAGATGGACCCGGTTTCTTGCTTACCGTCATTATTTGATAAGCCTTATAGCTTCTACGAAACTTATTTTTATTACTTTTATGATTCTTTATACCGGTTCTCTTATTTTTCTTTGCTAATATCTTTTTCATAATTTTGATAATTAAGTTATTTACTTGAAAATCCTTTTATTATGGTAGGATTTTCTTCTATCGTTTCACAATAAAATATGGTAGTAGTATTAGTACCTACACCTATACTACTTAATTCTCTTTCAGGATGTTTACTAGCCCAGTTTATAAGAATATTAACTCTATTCTCATAAGCTGAACTAGACTCCCAAAATTTCTTTCTTACATAAATTGCTTTTATTATAGCACGGTTTGAAAGGAACCGCAA
>OGRO01003025.1_pt1 | contig 12493 bp, 6 predicted proteins | sample 1553451 | NCBI WGS metagenome assembly OGRO01 (sample SAMEA2580021, study PRJEB22360) | human gut metagenome
AGGCCACGCGCCAACCAGCATCGACAGCGACGGCCCCGCAAGCGCACCACCCCCAATGCCCAGCAGACCCGCCAGCGTGCCGATGACCACACCCAGCAACGCCAGGCAGATGCCGGTCGTTACGCTCATGACGATCTGGTGGTCGCGCGACGGCACAAAACTCACCTGATTGATCACCACGAACACGAGAAACGCCACGAAAATCCACCGCAGCACCAGTTCCGGCAGCCGCGACAGCAGCCAGCTGCCAATCTGCCCGCCGACGAACATACCGCAGAACAGCAGGACCGCGGCGAGCCAGTCGACATGTCCGCCGGTCGCGTACGAAACAACACCGGAAATGGAGGTCGGCACGATCGCCAGCGTGGACGTGGCGGCCGCGTTGCGTTGCGACAGGCCGAGCCAGACGAGCGCGGGCACGATCACCGTGCCGCCGCCGATGCCGAACGTGCCCGACAGCACGCCCACCAACATGCCGACCACAATCAGCACGATGATGCTGCGCGCCGACCCGTCAAGCGCCGTCTCCCCCGCTCGCGATTCCATCTTTTGCGATTCCGTCCGTACGGCATCCGCCCGATCCGCAGTTTCCCCTTCATCACACATGGCAGCTCCTTCCACGTCTTCCGCGCCCGATACTACCCACCTGCCGCGCGCAGCAATCAGCCGATTCCATAATTTTGCGATTTCGGCGCCGCAGCGCCCGGTTCACGCGCTTTCTCGCTTATAGATGGCGGATTCGCGGGATCGACGGATGGTATCTCGCTTATAGATGGCGGCCCCTTGCGGAAACAAGACATCTAGGGGGCATGCATGCTACCCCCTAACGACCTATTGCCCAAACCGACCCGCCACCTATAAGCGAGATACCACCGGACGCCCGGCCGAATCCGCCATCTATAAGCCAGATATCCAGCCAAAACCACGACCGCACGCCTACACCCACGCCTACACCGGCACACCCGCGCGCCCACACCCACGCCTACACCGGCACACCCGCACGCCTACAACCACGCAAGTCCCATTGCCCGCACCCCCGTACGCACACGACCGCGCGCGGACCGGCAAAATCGCAAGTCATGAGCGAAAAGGGGCATCAAAAGCGTCCGAAACAGGCCGAATCACACCCCCATCCGCTCACAGACAAGCAAAACCAGCCCAACTCACAAGTCGTGAGCAAAAAGGGAGGCCACCCAACATCAAAACAGCCCGAAACATCCAGAATCGTACCCCCATCCGCTCACAACCGCGCCAAAACCGTCAAAATCGCAAGTCATGAGCAAAAGGGGCATCAAAAGCGTCCGAAACAGGCCGAATAATACCCCCATCCGCTCACAACCCATGCTTCAGCACGATTCAGGCCATATGCGCACCGCAACAACACCCCTGCGCAACATCAGACATGCACACGCACGCAAACACAAGTACACACACTGAAACGCAACACGTACCACAAGCACACAAACACCACGCACCACATACCGAGCACGACCAGACGCACACCCCCGCACACCGGAGAAGCGATGTCACCGGCCTGCGGCGGCGCTAGGCTAGACACTACCCCCGAACACCAGACGAATGGCGCGCGCCGGCCCCGGCGCACAATCCAGGAGCGTCGCCATAGCCGCGCGAGCCCCACAAAAGCGCAGCCAGCCACAAACACGAGCAGTCCGATCACCGCAGCCGCCACGGCTGTCATTTCGCCCGGCTCGTCGTATTGCGTCTTGTCTGGCACTTTGGGGTTCGGAATCCGGTGCCCTCGCACGAGCAGCCTGTGTGAGTTGACACCGTACGGCGTGCACGTGATCAGCGTCGCGTAATCGGCCCCGGACTCAATATTCAGTTTGCTGATTTCGCTCGGCAGCACCACTGAGATCTGGTCCACTTTGTACGTGTACGTTTGGTCGAGCACGTGGAATGCGAACGTGTCGCCTTTTTTCAGTTCGTCGAGGCCGGTGAGCAGTCGCGCGGATGGCAGTCCGGTGTGTCCGGAGACCACCGCATGCGTGGTCGCTCCGCCTACTGGCAGCGAGGTTCCGGCCAGATGCCCGGCGGCTATCTGCAGTACGCCGTCGCTGGTGCCGTGATAGACGGGCAGTTTCACTTTGATGCGCGGGATGGTCACGTATCCCATGATGCCGGTGCCGGTCACGTCGAGCGTTTCATCATATTCGCGCTTCTGCGCGTCGGTCATGTGCCACCGGTCGCCGTTCGCGGCGAGCCGTTCATTGTATTCGTGCGCCGCTTTCAGCATGGCCTTGCGTTCGGCGCCGGACATGTCTTTGGTCTGTTCCACGTAGCCTGCCACGGCGTATGACTGGTGCATGCGGTTCCACCAGTCGCTGAATGTCGGATACGCGATGAGGCCCAGCGCACCGATCATGGCGATTGCGGAAATGGCAATCATCACATTGAGCAGCGCATTCGATTTCTTATGCTTGGCAGCCGGTTTAACCTGCGCACCCGGTTTAACCTGCGCATCCAATTCGACTTGCGCAGCTGGCTTGGCGTCCGATTCATCCGTCACGTTATTTATGCTACGCCCGCTTCCGCAAAGCCGTCTTGGCAACGATCAGCAGCACCAAACCCGCGCCCAAGATGGCCACGGCAATCCAAGCGGCCTGCTGCCCGTCGGCGCCGGTGTGTGGCTGGGCCGGCGTGGTGGGTGGCGTGTGCGTGTTGGTGATTTCAGTGGAGTCGCCTTCCACATCGGAGATGGTGGTGTAGCCGTCGGGCACCTCCGCTTCGACCACGGTCCATTCGTGGTCCGCGTCGAGCGCTGTCCACGAATGCGTCCACTTGTTGGACTCGTCCAGTTTCACGTTTTCCACGGGCTCGCCGTCGCGCAGGAGTTTCACGGTGATGGATTCGGGGCGCTTGCCGTCGGAATTGTTCCGGTCATTCCAGATTTTGCGCACAGTGCGTTCCACGGTTTTCGGCGGTTGCGCCACACATTCGGTTTTCGGTTCGATACTCAGCACACGCGACCCGCCGGAGACGCCGTCTTCGGGCACTGCGACGAGCATGCTGCCGGAAGAGCACGTCCATGTCTGGTTCTTTCCGGAAGCGTTGGTGACCTTCACGTCAACACTGTCGGACACGGCCAGGTACAAGCCGTCGGACAGTCCGGTGAAGGTCAGGTGTCCGGAAGCGTTGGTGACACCGGTTGCCGTGGCGTCGGGCTTGTTCACCGCGATGAGCCCGGCGAGCGTGTTGGCCATGTCTCGCCACACCTGCGCGTCCTTGCCGGTCATCTTCGACCAGTCGACGGGGTAGGCGGTGGAGTCGGTGAACGGTGCGACGGGTTCGAAGGTGGCGCCGCCGCTTGCCGGGATCTGTCCGACTTTGTAGAGGTTGAAGCTGGCGTCCGAAATGGCGAAGTTGGTAGAATCGTCGCCAGTTTCGGAGTCCGAGCTCTTATGGTGGTACGAAATGGCGATGCTGCCGCTGGCAGAGTCTGTTGTTGGAGCCGCGACGGCATCGCGAGTAGTGAATGCACAGGCTGCCGCGGCGAATGTGGCGGCGATTGCGCAGCATGCGGCGATGACGCGGCTTGCGATCGTGCGTTCCTTCATTGCCGACCCCTCTTCTGTGGATTGGAAAGTAAGCATGTTTGATTCGCCCCCAACGGCAAACCGGAAAATATATGGAGCCAGGCTGGATACTCAAGAAAATTAGGCAGTGTACAAGGGATTGAGGTGGTCCAGCCCAGCATATGTGGGTTCAGTTATTATTTAATTTTCAGTTTTTAAATTATGTATTGCGATTCCCGTAAGCCGCTGCTGACTTGCGTCAACGCGGCTCACGGGTTTCGCATGGTTACTTCAGATTCTTATGGAATCCGGAGGATCAGGCATTGCGACGACGCAGAGCCATCACCAGGGTCGCGCCAGCAAGCACGAACACGGCGATACCAGCCACGTACAGCAGCACGGTGCCCATGCCACCGGTGGACGGGAGGTTGGAGCCCTTCTTGTTCATGACGCTAGTGGCAACGGTACCAGTGGCGGTGTCACCCTTAGTCTCCGCATTCTTGACAGTGATAGTCAGGTTCTTCAGAGCCGGGCTCTCAGCCGTCTCATCATGGGTAGCCTTGATTTCAAGGTAGGTATCGTCTGCCTTGTTGAAGCCGTCCGGCACCTTGGTCTCGACGAGCTTGTACAGGCCGTCGTCCACGCGCGGGAAGGAAGCGACGTACTTGCCATCAGAGTTCTTGACAACCTTGACCTTAGCGACTTTCTTGGTGTAGTCGTCAGAAGCGCCAACCTTCTTGTAGAGGGTGAACTCAGGCAGATCGTTGTCGTTGACAGTAGCGTTGAAGTTCTTGTTGACATCCAGCTGGTAGGTGAAAACGATGACGGTATCTTCCGGAGTCTTACCGGTTTCGCCTTCGCCACCCACGTTCGGGTTGTTGGAGTATTCCAGCGAGACCTTGTTCGGGTTGCCCTGAGCGCCGATAATGGACTTTTCGTTCAGAGTGGAAGAATATGCAACAGTGAACTTGCCGCCTGCAGTAACAGCAATCGGCCGACCATCCGTATCCTTGACGGTCTTCACATCGTTGATGGTGACGCGGAAGGTTTCACCTTCGTTAAGACCAGTGGTATCAACAGTGTAGGAATCGGAGGAAACGACCTTATCGCCGTACTTGACAGTGATGTCATTGTTGAAAGTCAGACCTTCGGACTGGCTATCGTGGAACACCAGCTTGTAGGTCTTATATGCCGCAAAATCAGCGGCGTCGGTCGGCAGAGTGGCGGTCAGCTGGAACGGAACCTCGTCGGTCACATCATAGTCGGCGGAATCCTGCCAACCGGAAGTGGTTCCATCGGAATCGTTGGTATCCTGGACCTTCTTTTCGACAGAAGGCTGATCGGCCTTACGCTCGATTTCCTGATTACCAACAACCTTGACGATGAACAGCGTGGCTGCATCATTCTTGTCTGCAGTGGAATCCTTGTCCTTGAACAGGTAGTAGCCCGGTACGGCAGACAGCGGGCTGTCCTTAGAAACGGAGCCATACACAGTGGACAGCTTGGCGAAAGCCTGAATTGCCGCCAGCCTGGCAGTGTCATCCGCATATGTACCAGTAGCAATCTGTTCGGCAGCCTGAGCAGCAGTCAGATTAGCACCGTCAGTGCCGGCCGCATTCTTTTCCTTGAAGTCGGAACCAGCAGTGATATTGCTGAGCACTGTTCCAGCATCATTCAGATCGCCCTTGAAGATCTGGTATGCATCATAGGTGTGAGTATCAGTCTCGGGGACAGTGATCTGATACTTCGCAGAGGTAGACTCCTCGGCGGTTGCGGTGGAGGCACCGGCGAAACCGGCGACGGCCATTGCCGCGGTGGCTGCCACGGCTACGAGGCCTTTGAGAACCTTGTTCATTGTTCTCCCTTTCTTTCTTGTTTGAAATTTTTGGAATCTTGAGTTATTCGTATTCAGTTATTGCCTAGAGGGCAGCGAGTTCGCTACGCTACGGACCACTCCCCCTTCTCCTAGACGCTTCCATCATTGCCGCCTCCTGAGGCTCAAGGCCAGACCGGCCACGGCAATCGCCACTGCGAGGAATCCCGCAGCGTACATCTTGTTTACTCCCTCGCCGCCTGTACCAGGCAGAACGACGCCGGGGGTGTTGGTAATGGAACCACCGTCAACGGTGAATGCGGCAGACTTCTGATAGCCGGCGGTAGTCTCCGGCTTGAAACCGGAAGACGTATACCACTCGCCCTTCACGTTCGCGCCTTCGGCCGGCCCGATGCGGAACACGTGCGGAGTCGTATCGATGTTGTACCCGTCAGGAGCCTTGGACTCGACCAACTGGTATTCGCCCCACTCAAGGCCGACGATGGAGAACTTGCCGGCTTCGCCGTCACGATCCGTGTACTGTCCCGTCTGCGCGGAGCAGGTCTTCTCGCTGCTGTTCACGCAATCCTTGATGGTTGCGACCGGATCAGTACTGCCGGTCTCGGTATAAACCGCGTTGCCGTTATCCCACGAGAAGTTCCTAGTCTTGTACAGCTTCCATTCGGAACCGGCCAGCAGCTTGCTGGTGTCAGTCTCGTCGGTTTTCTTCCAGTTCACCGTACCGGTAAGACGCGAGTTCTCAATGTTGCCCGCGCTAGGAAGACCGGAACTCGTGACTTGCCCATTCTCAATAACGATGGTGTAAGTCTTCGTCTTACTGACATCGAAACCGTTCGGGGCGCTGGTTTCCTTCAGCGTGTAGGTGCCATCCGTAAGGTCGGACACCTTGAACTGGCCGCCCTTCGGATCCTCATCCTGCCGCGTGTCAGCTGCCTTGGCAGTCGTATTGGTAATAGCGCGGACCACCGGCTGGTCATAGAACACCGCGTTCTTCACCGTGGAACGATGGGAGCGATTCTCCACATATGCGCTGGTCACCGTGCAGCCGGAAGGTGCGCTGTAATACACGTTAGTGTTGCTTTCCAGCGTCACCACGTCTCCACCGTTGAACGAGTATCCGCCATCGGTATTCGGGCGATAGAAGGATTGAGGAGTGGTCCAGTTAGCCTTATCCCTGCGAATTCGGAAGATGGCATCAGATGGCATCACCGAATTGATGGTGTAGGAGACGTATTCGCCACACCCACTTGCGGTGGTCATTTGCTTTCGGTTCGGTTGATCGCCCTTGTCTGCAGGCCAACTTCCATTGGCGTACTTCCATTCCAGAAATAGCTTCTGACCGTTATTTTGGTTGAAGTCATCCTGCATCTTGAAATACACAGTGGTGGTGGTCGCAGCAGGCTTTGTCACCTTAATTTTCAGGGTGGCTTTCTTCTGGCTACGCTGCTCGGTGGCAGTGATGGTCACATAGCCTGAAGTCGCGTTCTTAGCGGTTACCGTAACAGCAGTACCGGTTGAGGGGCTTACGGAAACCTCATCCGTATTGCTCGAAGACCAGTTCACCGTGTTGCCTTCAGGTGCCACGGTAGCCGTCAGCGTCATGGTCTTACCTTGTTCCAGGCTGATTTTCTGGCCTTCGGTATAGTTACCGATGCTCACGGAGCTTTCCACGGTTACACCGCTTACCGTAACGGGGAATGTCACGGTCTTGTCGCCTGCCGTGAACACGATGTTCGTGAAGCCGCTGCTGTTCGGCTGCAGCTGCGTGCCATTATTGGCAATGGTGGCAATGGCCGGATCCTCGGACCTCCACTGCACCTTCGTGGCGAGCTCCTTGCCATCCTTATCCACGGCAACGTAGGTGATGCTTGCAGGAGTCGAATTGGTAAAGCGCCACGAAGTGACTTCCTGCCCATTAACCGTGACCTTGATGCCCGCAACCTCGCTGCCTGAATCATCGTCCGTAATGGTCCACGACTGGTCGGGATCGCCCTTCTTGGTCAATTCCCAAGTGGAACCCGCGAGCAACGTGCTTCCGTCAGTGCCATCGACCTTCGACCATGCGATGGACGTACCTGAATTCTTGTTGACAATAGCGCCATTGTTCAGCTGCTTGGCGGTGTCATCAGTGATTTCAATGCCGTCGGCATCGTACACCTTGTCGATGGTTGAAACAGTATCCGTACTGTCGTGCGTGACGATGCGATAGATGTTCGTGTTCAACGCATACTGGCTGCTGCCAGTGCCGCTTTCCCTCACATAATATGTGGCGTTCTTCGCCAAGCTACCCAGGGTGACGCTACCGTTATCCGCATCATCCGCATCATTCCAGCCGCCATCAGCAACCGTGGTGATGGAGTTCGTGCCATTCACGGCATTATCCCTCGTGCCGTACACCGTCCACGAAGTACCTTTCAGGGCTTTGCCCTCGGCATCGACCTTATCCCATTTGATCGCGGCGCAGGAGGTGGAATACGAACCATTCCAAGGCAGATTGTGGCGCTCCTGATCCATATCCAATGCGGAAGCGGAATGGCTACGTTCGTAGTTGATGAACGGATAGAATTTGCCGTCCTGACCGGTATTGCCTACCGCGTCAGGGTTGTACATGGCGAACGATCCACCGACCCATACGCGACCGTTGGTACTCACATGCGATTCAAAGCTGCCGTTCGGTACGAGAATGCTACCGAGCATGCCCGCAGCCGGGTCATCGTTGGTTTTCATGGGGAACGAGCCATCCCATACGTCATCATTCTTCTCAGCTGCAGAATTCTTGGCACTACGAGTCGTAGTACCCGAACCCTGACCACCTCGGATGACCACGTTGCTCGCATCCGCGAAGTTCCACATGATCTGCTGAGCACGCTTGGCGTAGGCAGGGTCCATATAGAGACCGCCCAACTCCACGGTCTGATTATTCATATCGGTCCACCAGAACCGCCAACCATTGTGGAAGTCCACATTCCCACCGGTCACATTAATGACCACGGAAGAAGTGTCCGGAATATTCGAGAAGCTAAAGCTCACGCCGGTATACGACGAGGAATCGTTAAGCATGCTTGCCGGCAGATTGAACACCTGCATGGAAGACGTGCCATTGCCTACAAACTTGATGATCTTCTCATGCACGCTGTCGATGGTGAAGGTATAGCTTCCATCGAACTTCGTGCGAACAAGGCCGTTTTGATTTTCGTTATCTGACGAGATTGTCGCATCAGCCACGTAGACACTGCTTGACTGCTGCTTGCTGAGGCTGCTCAGATTCCCCGACAGCGTCTTGATATAGGAGCCGAACTCGGTGAATGTCTGACCGGTGGAACCTATCTGATCATCATTCTGATTCCAGTTGACAGTACCGCTTGTATCGCTCGGCACGTAAACGGAGTTGCGATTGTCGTACTTGTTCTTATCGGTATTCTGCGAGCCGTAAGACGCACCGAGAATGTCGTTGGACGAACCGCCGTACACGTTGGTTGAAGCGCCAGCAATGTTAGCCGTGTAATTCGGCTCCGAAGTCTTGGTCTGGCCGATCCATCCGGCATTACCCCAAGCCTGCGCACCGCCGACCCAACTGATGTCGTTATCGGAGCTATTACCTCTCACCTCAAGCGTGGAGGAACCTGTTGCCGGACGATACTGACCGCCAAAGCCCACAATGCCAAAACGGAAGCCTTTGTGGTCTTTTATATAACCATTCTTCGCGCCATCTTTATCCGTGTAATACGAAGTCCATAGCCCCTTAAGCGGATGCATAAGCAACTTGCCGTTCACAGCGGTCAGACCTTCGGCCTCGGCAGCGTATGAACCGAACGGCCCATTGACGTTATTCATATTGCCGGATGAGGCTTTCCGGCCTACATACATATCACCGCCAACATATGTGGCGATTCCGGAATCCACAGTTCCGCTACCTGTATCGGTGCCGAGGGAAATGCTGGTAGGCGTGCAGATTGCGCCGTCATTGTGACTTTCATCAGCTTTGGCATTGTAGGCGGGGAGGAGGGAAGTTACTGCTACGGTGGCCATCATGGCTACCGCTATGGCGGCGGCGGTCAGGGAGCGGGTACGCGAAAGCGCGCGACCGGTTGCCGATCGCGTTCCTGCATAGTGTCGTGGTGCGTTGCCGACACCATTACGCCATTGCCTCATCTTGTCCCCTATCCGCAAAGTGTTCACCCTTCTGAGTCCCTCAACTCGAGGGTTGATATCCTTTGCATAATGCCGTTATCACTTCTGTTTTACGTATAGCTTCTGCGCTGTTCCCATCTCCGGCAACACAGCCGGAAACCTCTGTTTACCCTTTTCTCTGACCTACGGTTTACTATGATAACCTTTGCAGTTATGAAAACAAAATGAAACAGAAAGAACCCACACCCCCTCCCCCGATACGTTTTTTCGTCCCCTCTCACGGGGACAACGCTTTAAAGCCTGATATTCAAAGGTTTGTCAACGATTGCAAAATCAAAAACACATGCTGATCATTGAATGAAATCCATCATTCATCAGCCCCCGATTGGCGTGTCATGAAACACATCACTGCAAATTGTTTCATTTTTTTCCTGAAAACGTATGCCACACACCGTGACTACAGTGGGGGTATCCCTTATCAATCCACCCCAGGCCATCACAATCAGCCCGTCGGCATTGACGGGCTGCGGAAGGGTAATGAGACTCGGCTCTCAGCGGCCAGTGCCGTACACGGAATCGGTGCCGCGTAGTACGAGCTGGGCGCGCACAATCTCATGCGCGTTCTCAAGCGGCTTGCCTTCGATAAGCTTCATGGCCTTTTGTGCGGCCGCGCGACCCATCGCATACGGATCCTGGCGCATGGTGGTCAGGTTCACAGTGTCGGCGTACGGCGAATCGTCGAAGCCGATAATCGAATAGTCACTCGGCGTGTGGTGGCCGTAACGTTCCAAACGCAACACCAGCGGAATCGCCATCATATCCATCTGGCAGCAGATCGCGTCCGGGAACTCGTCCAACGCAAGCAGCGCGGTCAACGCCGAGTCGGCGAAGGTCTTGCCACGCGGCACAGAGACGACGCGCCACTTGAAGTCATGGGAGGCCCCCATCGTCTTGCAGGCGCGGATGAAGCCCTGTCCTCGCGCATCGATGGAGGAACTAATGGAATCGACCGCATCGGAGCACACGTACACGATATTCTTGTGCCACAGATTGATCAGATGCTGGGCGGCGGTGAACATGCCGTCCTCATCGTCGATGGAGATGGTGGCGTCGAAGCCGTTTTGCGTCGGCGTATTGATGCCAATAATCGGTACGTGGATGCGCTTGAGCTGCTGGATTTCCTTCGGCTCCACGCCGAACGATGTCACGAATACTGCGTCCACGTTGCGGCGGACCGGCAGATTCGTGAAGAAGTCGCGGCGGTTTTCGGCGGTGTCGACGTGCTGGAACAGCGATACGTCATACCCGGCATTATGCATGACGGATTCGATTCCAGCGAACACTTCCGTATTGAACCAGCTAGTGATCTCTTCATTCATCAGCATCGCCACACGGTACGATTGGCCGGATTTCAGCGACGTGGCGGAACGGGAGATGTTGAAATCAAGCTTGTCCGCCGTTTCCAGCACCTTGCGGCGCGTACGTTCGGACACCAGTTCCGGCCGCGTGAACGCGCGCGATACCGTGGAAATCGACACACCCGCGGCCTTGGCCACCTCGCGAATGCCTGCTCTATCCATCTCTCAACCCCTTTGCGGTTTCTGCATCATAATCACAAACGTTCCCAGCCTTGGAAACACTTGCCCGAGCGGCAATGCTCTCCCATATTGCTACTATTATACTGCGAACGTTGTCAAAAATCACGCTAATGTTGCACCAATAGCACAAAATATCAAAATAACTGGATAAGCCGCGTAAAAAGCCCACTTCGTCCACTGCCGCTTATAACCCAACTCGCCGTTGTAATAATGCACGAATGCAACGCCAATGCCAGGCATAATCATCATCACCGCGCCAAACAGGCCGGCAGTGAACATCATCGAATTCTCATGCTGGCGCATCAACGTGAAAATCAGCACGAAACCAAGCGTCACCGAGCCGACGCTCATCATATGCTGGCGCAGGCCGACGCGCAGCAGCAGATCCCACAACAGTCCGATCAACACCAGACCGACCGACAACACAATCTTCATTGACTTCTGGTAGCGCGCCGCCACCCAATCCAACACGGCAAGCACAACGAACGCGATGAACAGACCGAAAACAGGGTTCTGCGAGCCAAAATCGAAAGCCTTATGCGACGTGCAGAGGTCGTACGGCACCTCACACACCACGGCGAGGATGAACAGCCGTAGACCATACGCGACGCGACTATGTGTTTCACGGAAACCCTGCACCAGCAGCCACGCGTAAATCGGAATAGCAAACCAAGATACGACCTCGCTTAAGACCATCGCCGTGAGCGACGTCATATTATTGACGTCGGAACCGAAAAACAGCGGCACAATGGTGGTGCTACCAGCTGACAGAGCCAACGCCACAGCGCCGATGACCTTGAGCTGGAACACCGTCAGTCCGCGGTGCTTCTTCTTGGTACGGCGAGCGCCGCCGAATCCGATCTGTTCAATCGAATCAGCTCCAGCACCCTGCTCGGCATAGCTTTCCATATGTCCTCCTCAGTTCCGCATACGGCCTTTCGTGCGCCCAAGACGCCCAGTACGCCCAAGACGCAACCTACGCGCGTTTCACGCGTTCAGCACGAATTTCAGCAGACCGTCGTAGTCGGCACCGGTAAACGAACATACCGCATGCTCCGACTTGGGCGGGTCGCTCATCGGCGAAATTTCCGTACGGAAGTATGCTGCGTCGAGACCGGCGGAATTGGCTCCGATAATATCGTTTGCTTCATCGTTGCCCACCATGAGCGCGTTTTTTGCGATTACGAACTCGCGGTCGAGAGCCAACATGTACAAGTCGCGGGCAGGCTTGCGGATTTTCTCTTCGCTGGAGATAATCACGTCGTCCAGTACGTTCGCCAAGCCGGTCATTTCCAGTTCGGGGCGAGTATAGCAGGCTTGTGCGTTGCTTAGCAGCGCCACGACGACGCCGGCCTCCTGCAATGCTTCGATCATGTCGAGTGCGCCCGGATACAGGC
>OGRO01003028.1_pt1 | contig 12486 bp, 10 predicted proteins | sample 1553451 | NCBI WGS metagenome assembly OGRO01 (sample SAMEA2580021, study PRJEB22360) | human gut metagenome
TGCACGCCGTGAAAGTCGGCGTGTGCTTTGCCCACCAACTGGTCGGGGAGCTGCCTGCGGAGCCGCACGACGTGGCGATGGATTACATAATAACGGATTGAATGATGGATGCGAAAGAGTTTGCCTCCGCCTATGGCGAGGCGTTCGGACCCGCCGCGGGACTGCCGCTGCTGTTCTGGTATTCGGACGGGCCGGTGCGTGCCGTGCCCAAAGTCGAAGGATGTTTTTTCAAGGCGCTGGCCGAAGCCCGCGAGGGGTCGGCGGTGAGCCTCAATGCCGCCAATATCGGCTGCGGGGGCGGGAAGTTCTACACCGGCTTTGCACCGATGCCGCCCTTCGTGCCGGCCTTCGTGTCGCAGAAGGAGCACTACAAGCAGACACCCGAAATGGTGCTGGAGTTCATCGGGCGGCTCGGCGTGCCGGAGGCCTCCGGTGCGTGGCTCAATTTTGCGCGCATTGATACGCCGCAGGCCGCGGAGGCTTTCGGTACGGCCGACGGGGCGCTGTTTTTCGCCACGCCCGACATATTGTCGGGACTGGTGTCGTGGGCCGTTTACGACAACAATGCCGACGATGCCGTGTGCGTGCCCTTCGGGTCGGGATGCAGCGCCGTCGTGACGCAGGCCGTGCGGGAGAACCGCCGGGGCGGACGCAGCGTCTTCCTGGCGTTGTTCGACCCTTCGGTGCGTCCGTGGGTCGACGCCTCGGAGCTGGGGTTCGTCGCGCCGATGTCGCGTTTGCGCGAGATGTGCGGCACGATGCGTGCAAGTTGTCTTTTCGGGACCCATGCGTGGAACAAGGTCCGGGTCCGCATTAATGGAGGGAATATATGAAAAAGAGAAGAGTGGCGCTGGTGCTGGCAGGCGGCGGCGCACGGGGCGTGGCCCATATCGGGGCCATCGAAGAGTTGGAGAGGCAGGGATTCGAGATCAGCGCCGTGGCGGGGACCTCGATGGGTGCGCTGGTCGGGGGCGTGTATGCCTCGGGGTACCTCGAACCGTTCAAGGAGTGGATGCGCGCACTCGATAAATACAAGGTTTTCAGCCTGGTCGATTTCGCGTTGAGCACCGAAGGGCTGGTCAAGGGAGACCGGGTGATGGAGGCGATGAAGGAGTTGGTCCCCGACGTGCAGATCGAGCGGATGCCCGTGCCGTTCGCGGCCGTGGCGGCCGATCTGCTCACGGGGCGCGAAGTGGTGCTGGACCGCGGCGGGCTGTACGACGCCATCCGTGCTTCGATTTCGATTCCTTCGGTTTTCCGGCCCGTCCGCCGGGGCAACATGGTGCTGGTGGACGGCGGTACGGTCAATCCGCTGCCGTTGAACCGGGTGCGCCGTGAACCGGGCGACGTCCTGGTCGCCGTGGATGTGAGCGCCCCGTTCTCGGAGGAGATGGCCGTCCGCAACAAGGCTTCGCTGAACTATTATAAGGTGATTACCGCATCGTCGGAGATCATGCAGCAGCATATCGCGCGTCTGATGTGCGAGATCTACAAACCCGACCTGCTGATCGAGCTGCCGGCGGACCGTTTCGGAATCTTCGAATTCTACCGTGCGCGGGAGATCGTCGAAGCCGGCCGTCTGGCGGCACGCGCCGCACTCGAACAGCACATGGTCGTCGCCGGATAGCGGATATCCTCTGCCGGAATGCAGGAAAAACCGGGCCGTTGTGGCATGATCTTTGTCTTGGGGAAGAAGAAAAGATTGCGACGGCCCGAATTTTGAAGAATTCAAAAGTAGTGACGCAACTTCACACAGATTTGAGGGCCGTCGCAATGGTTTTTATGACGCGGATATCTCCGGGGACGGACGCAGTTTTTGTCCTCCGGGGATTTTTATAGTACTCTGCACTACAAAGGTAAATAAAGTTTCTGGAATTGCAATGCCCTTGACCGAAAGTGGTATTCGTGCGCCTAAAATATGGAAACGGGCGGACTGTTTGGGCATCGGGGCTTGTTGTTTTCTCGTATATGGGCTGACTTTACGGCTTGTTTTGCCGGTTTTTTCCGCGGCTGTAAATAAAAACGTTCCGGCCTTGCCGCCGGAACGTTTTCGTGTAATCCGTTTTATGCGTGACTAACGTCTGTCCTTGCCGTAGACGTAGGCCGGGATGCGGTGGCTGCGTTTGCCGATCGGAACGCCGATGCCGAGCGTGACGTTCATGATGCTCTGTCTGACGGGTACGAACTGCGGCGTGTGTTTGGTTATCAGAACGTCCGTGCCGATGAAGAAGTTGATCCAGTTGGGGCAGAGGTTGAGTCCCAGCCCTACGGCGCCGCCGCGGTTGTCGATCACCGAGTAGCTTCCGGTGAGCGTAAACCAGCGGATCGGGTGGAAATTGACCGAACCGGTGATGTTGTGGAGGGTCTTGTATTCCCAGAAACGGGCCGAATACAACAGGCCGATGCCGATTTTGTGGCGCCACACTTCGTATTCGAGTCCGGCGTTGATCGTTGCGCGCAGCATGCGCGACACGCTTTGGGGCGCTCCTTTGTGAAATTCCAGCACGTCGATGTCGAAGTCGGGCGATTCGGTGCCGTCCTCCGTGACGTTGACGCCCGTGAACGAAAGCTCTTTCGACGAGAAGCCCGTAACGTTTTTCTTCTTGCTCCAGCCGATGAATCCCAGATCGTTTACGGCCAGCGACGCCTGCAGGTTGGGCAGGATGTCGTACGTGGCGCCCAGATCGACGGCGAAGCCGTAGCCTGCGGGCGACGTGGGTTTGAAGTCGATGTCGTCCAGCTTGTAAACCTCCTCGCCGGCGTCGTTGGGCTTGGTCGTGACGTCGAGACCGGCGGCGGTGATGTCGAGCCCGCCTGCGGCGTCGATCCGCCACTCCTCTTCTCCGTGCGTCACGTTGAATCGGGTGAAGTACATGCGGGCGCGGGCGGCTCCGACGAGGAATTTGCCGCGGACACCGATGTAAAGCCGGTCGTCGAGCAGCGGGAACGAGTAGCTGAACGCGGCTTCGAGGTAGGCGTCCATCGAGGTTCCGAAGTTCCGGATCTGTCCCTCCTTGCCGAGTTTGATGAATTCGAAGAGCGAGTAGGGCAGGTTGGCGTCTTCGTTGACCCGCACGTTGAGGTCGAACGACCAGAAATTCTTGTGGTTTTTGGTAAAGGCGCCGAATCCGATGACGTTCATGCGGAAATCGGCTCCCAGCAGGTTGTCGGTTTTGAGGTTTCCCAGCACTTCGGCGGCCGATACGGAACTGTCGAGCAGCGTCACCAGCTTGCCGTCGCGCGGATAGAGGTCGAAATAGAGGACTCCCAGATGGGTATTGTCTTTGTCGAGCACTTCGTAGGCGGAACACTCCTTGTTATATACCGGAACCGAAACCGGGCGGAAGGTCAGCCCCCACAGCCGGTTGCTAAGCTGAAAAACGCCCGATCGGACATTGTCCAGCGAGAAGTAGAGGTTGAGCGACGTCTGGTCGAGGTTATATTGCGATTTGCGGACTTTTTCGGCATAATACCGCCAGTCCCATGCGGCGAACGCGCTGTCCTGCGTCTCCTTCGCCTTGATCGCGCGCAGGGTCTCCAACTCCCGTTTCGCCGTATCGAGGGCGGGTTTCCAGAGTTTGTCGAGCAGGTCGTACACCCGTTCGGGAGTTTTCGCCATCCGGTCGTCCAGCACGAAGGCGGCGTAGGAAGGGTAGTCCATCAGGCGGGCTTTCTCGGTGCGGAGCCGGATGATGTCGTTGACGATCTGCCGGTTGTCGAACTGGTTGCCGTTGCTGCCGCGCTTTACGTAGCCGGTGTACAGCTTTTCGCGCAGTCCCCGGTTTTCGGCATAGGTTAGGAACGGGATCATGCTGGGCGGACTGAGCGTGAAAACCCATTTGTCGGTCATTCCCATCTCTTTGGCCTTGTCTGCCGCCGCGTCGGTGACGGTCTGGGGAACCCCGCTGATGTCTTTCGAACTTTCGACGACGAGGGTAAAATCCCGCGTCTCGGCCAGCAGGTTGTTGCCGAATCGGACGCTCAGCAACGACAGTTCCCGGTTGATGTCGCGCAGCCGCTCCTTCTGCCGCGCATTGAGCTGCGCTCCGGCCCTGACGAACTGTTTATAGGTCTGTTCGGTCAGGCGGACCTGTTCGGCCGACAACGCGCTGCCGCCGATCTGTTCGTGCACGGCGCTGATTTTATCGAATAACTTATCGTTCAGGTAGATGTCGTCGTAATGGGCCGATACGGCCGGCGCGATCGCGAGGTCGGCCGCCTGCAGTTCGTCGTTGCTGTCGGCCGCTTTAACCTGCGCGAACGCGGCATACGCCTTTTTCAGCAGTTCGCCGCTACGGTCGAGCGCGGCGATCACGTTTTCGAAACTCGGCGCATCCGGGTTGGCGACGATCGAATCGATTTCGGCGGCGTGGTCGGCGATACCCTTCTCGATAGCGGGCTTATAGTGCCCGTTTTTGATTTTGTCGAACGGAGGAACTCCGAACGGCGTATCCCACACGGTGAAAAACGGATTGGCGTCGGCCTGTTTCTTTTCACAGCCCGAGCCGGCTGACAGAACGGCGGTCATGAATGCGGCAATTAAAAAAAATCTCATGGATCTTCGGATGACGTTGTTTGTTCCTCGGTTGTTTCGTACCTTTGTCAGGACATGCAAAAGTAACCATAATCCAGTATATAACGCCTCTGCCGATGCAATTATTTTACGCTCCGGACGTCGATTTCAGTACCGGCCGCTACCTGCTTTCCGGGGAAGAGTCGCGTCATTGCGCCCGGGTGCTGCGTTTGCGCAGCGGCGACTTCGTGCATATTACCGATGGCCGGGGAACGCTTTGCCGTGCCGAGATCGTTTCCGTTTCGCCGCACGGATGCGAGTTGTCTCTCGGCGAGCGTACCGAAAATTTCGAAAAGCGCAGTTACTTCCTACAGGTAGCCGTGGCGCCGACCAAAAACATGGACCGGTTGGAATGGTTCGTCGAGAAGGCTACCGAAATCGGTATCGACCGGATCACGCCGTTGCTGACCGATCACTGCGAACGGCGGACGGTCAAGACCGACCGGTTGATACGGGTCGTGACCGGCGCCGTCAAGCAGTCGTTGAAAGCTTGGCATCCACAGGTGGACGAGCTGACCCCGTTTCGCGAGTTGATCGGACAACCGTTCGACGGGAAAAAGCTGATCGCCCATTGCGAGGCCGACGCGGGGAAGATCCTGCTGAGGGATTGCATTCGCCGCGGAGAGAACGTGCTGGTGCTGATCGGCCCGGAAGGCGACTTTTCGAAAGAGGAGATCGCCCTGGCGTACCGCAACGGTTTCGTTCCGGTTTCGCTGGGGAACAGCCGGCTGCGTACCGAGACGGCCGCCGTCGTAGCGACGCATTCGGTCGCTTTCCTGAATGAAAAATGATTTGAAATTTGATGAATACCGTTTTTACGATGCGTAAGTCGTTCGATTTGTTCTGGTCTTTCCTGAAGATAGGGATTTTTACGTTCGGCGGAGGATATGCGATGGTGGCCCTGATCGAGAAGGAGGTCGTCGACCGCCGGAGATGGGTCGAACGGACGGAATTTCTCGACCTGCTGACGTTGGCCCAAACCTCGCCGGGAGCGTTGGCGCTCAATACCGCCGTTTTCGTCGGTTATAAGGTCGATGGGTACCGCGGGGGAGTGTGGTCGGTGTTGGGCGTAGTGGTTCCTTCGTTCGTCATTATTCTGGTCATCGCATTGTTTTTTGTGGAGTTCCGGCACGATCCGGTGGTCGAAGCCGTTTTCAAAGGGATGCGGCCGGCGGTCGTCGCCCTGGTGCTGGCCCCCGTATTCAATCTGTCCCGGGGGATCGGGCCGGTGCGGCTGGGTCTTGGCGCACTGGCGCTCGGCGTAACATGGTATGCGGGATTCTCTCCCGTCTACCTGATTCTGGTGGGAGCCCTGGCCGGGATCGGGTACGGGGTTTATCGCAAAAAGAAAGGGAAAGGATTATGATTTACCTGCAACTGTTTTTATCCTATCTGAAGATCGGCTTTTTCGGTTTCGGCGGCGGTTATGCGATGTTGTCGTTGATCCAGCACGAGGTGGTGATCAGCCACCAGTGGATTTCGAACAGCGAACTGACCGATATCATCGCCATTTCGCAGATGACGCCGGGGCCGATCTCGATCAACAGCGCGACCTACATCGGCTATGTCGTGACGGGGAATATCTGGGGCGCGATCCTCGCTACGTTCGCGGTCTGCCTGCCATCCATAACGCTGATGATCGTGATCACGCGGTTTTACCTCGCTTTGCAGGACAACCTGTATATCAAAAGCGCGATGTTCGGAATGCGGCCGATGATCCTTGCGATGATCGGACTGGCCGGCGCGGTGCTTTTCACGCCCGATACGTTCATGGACGCGGCGAGCTGGGCGATCTTCGGCGTAGTGTTCGTGGCTACGCTGCGAAAGGTCGATCCGATCTGGCTGATCGTGCTGTCCGGCGCGGCAGGCTATCTGATATACGGATAGCGTCGTTGGTTGGTAATGCGTTGATTCGTTATTTGGCTCCGATTCCGATGCCTTGAGTCTTAAAGCCATAAATGTTACTTGTTTTATATTTGTCCGGGATAGAAAAAACGAAGAAGTTGCATTCGATCGAATGCAACTTCTTCGCAAAATTTCGATGCAGGAATATTGCGTATCATTGTGCGGGTGCACATGCAATGACTGTGACTTTTCCTGCGTCGGCATAAGGACAACATGCTTTGGGTGCGGGCCTTGAGCATTCTGAGATATGGTAAGTGATTGTGACGGATGCTCCACCCGAAACAGTTATCGGAAGTTTAAAACCTCCGATGATTATTTCTCCATCAGCATTGGCCCCTACGGTAGCCGTATGTTGAGGGTATGCCATCGTCATATCGGGAACGTCGTAAGGATTAGGACATTTTGTCGAAGAGTTATTTTCGTTTTGCACTAATGCTTCTACATTAGCTAATAGCAATTCATTGGTAATTATTGATTTTTCGGCTGAAAAATATACCGCAAATGCAAAAACTCCAGCTGCAATAGCTCCGATGATACAAAATGCTTTCTGTTTCATAGTAAAATTTGTGGAAGTTGTTTAACAAAAAGTTTAATATAAAAAGATAATTTGGTGCAAAATTATTTGATAAAGCGGAACTTTTTAATCCGTATTATCAACGATCTCTTTTTTTAACGTGAAAAAAGAGATGACGGGATTGTCGTCTTCTTTTATTGTTTGAGCTATTCTTCGTACGGTCGTATCGTTGCTCTTTTCCAGAATAACATGCATGTTTGTTCCGAATGTCAAAGGGGAGATCGCCGTGATAAAGGTATTTTCCGAATAGCATGTAGACGGACTATTCAGGTTGAGGCACGTTGATAGCGTCAATAGGTTGTCATCGAAATACCGGTAATAGTAAGTTCCCCGCTTTTTTTGTTTGTCCCAGATCAGTGTGTAATCCTGAATCGAAGGAGAATCTTTTGTTTTGCCGAAAGTAACTAACAAGTATTGCGGCGTTTCGAACAGGTTGGTAACTCCCGAACTGTATCCGCTATCGAATAAGGTCTGCAACAATTCGAAGTAGTTTTTATGATTGTTTTGTTGCAAAAAACGCTCGTCCGGCAACGGATCTATCATTTCTATCGAATACATTTCTGTTATTTGTTCCCCTTCGATCTGGTATATCTTGTTCGAAACAGATTGAATGAATGATAAGTTGTGACTACAGCGGGTGATCGGATGGTTGGAGAATGTCAACAGTCCGGTATTCATAGACAGATTGCTTTGCAGAAAAAGATTCTTGACCTGATAACCGACTGCATCGGCCAAGCCGTATTGAAATGCCGTATTGTCTTCGAGCGAGGGATTGGTTATAAAAAAGTTGCATAGCAGGGAAGTGCTGTCAGCCATCTCGATATCGGCCATGTAATTATAGATAGGATCGATTGGTGTTTTGCTTTTAAAATTTCCGGAATAATCGTACTCCAACGCTTTACGCGTATATCCGTCGATCAATATGATGCTTTTGCGGTACCGATTCAGAAAAAACGCAGATATTGTATTGTATTCGTTTCCGGATCTTCCTCGTTCCCCGATTTGGGCTATAAATCTTCCTTCGTTGCTGAAGGCGTATATGGCCCGTCCGTCGTAAATAAATAATGTGCTATCCTGATATTTGATTTTTTGGATGTCTTTCAGCAAGCATTTTTCATGTGTTTCCAAAGGTACATATTTGATCTGGTCGATCAATGCGGCGCTGTGTACTTCTTCGACTATATTGCATTGCCCTCGGGAGATAACGATTGAACGGTCGCTGTTTATTTTGATATTTTGTCCCGGCGTACAACTTTGCCATCCGATGAAGCTAAATAATATTCCAATGCAAACCCGTATTCTCATGACTTTTGAGAATTTTGAATTAAGAATTTATACAAAAATAGATATAAATACATGTGCTTTAACTTGTTTTTGTTTTTTTTATGAGAAATTTGTGGTTGTGGATCAAATGTCCATTGCTTTCAGATCTTGATTGCCTGCCAGATCGTCTGTTTTGTCTCGTCCTGTAGCAATCTGTATATCAAAAGCGCGATGTTCGGAATGCGGCCGATGGTACTTGCGATGATCGTGCTGTCCGGCGCGGCAGGCTATCTGATATACGGTTTGTAAAAAGTGTATAACCTGTTTATAAGTTGTTCGACTCTGTTCATAAATCCGGGAGATACCGGAGGAAGCTGTTGGAAATCTTTTCCGTTTTTCGGATCGGGCATGTGTAAAACGGCGATATCCAGTTGTTTATCCGTATGTAGGTTATGAACCGTTTTCGTTTTTCGCTTTAAGATTGTTTTTCGCCCCCCGAAACGACAAAAATTAATCGATTAAAAGATTGCTTCCGATACCGCAATGTGTTACTTTTGCCTCGTTATTCATGTATTACCCGATAAAATGACAAGTTTATGAAAAAGTATTTTCTGGATGTGCTGAAATTGCAGTATGCTGATTTTAAGGGCAGGGCGTCGCGCAGGCAGTTCTGGATGTTCGTTTTGTACAATGTGATCGCCGCCGTGATCGTCGGGATTATCGGCGGTATCGTCGGACTGAACGCGATCCTGAGCGGTTTGTACAGTTTGGCGTTGTTGATTCCGTCCCTGGCTATCTCCGTAAGGCGGTTGCAGGATATCGACAAGGAGTGGTACTGGATTTTGATCAGTTTGATTCCGCTGGTGGGGAGCATCTGGTTGATCGTTCTTTACTGCCAGCCCGGCACGCCGTCGGACAACCGGTTCGGAAAAGTGCCCGACGCCGAATAAGGGGTCGAGGAACCCAAGAAACAGGCCGGGGCGTTCGAATGGGACGCCCCGGTTTTTTGCGGCATAATAGGGCCGTCCCGGTAAAATAAACCCGGTAACCGCTGTCCGGTACCGGGTTTGCATGACTTACGATATTTCGACGGATCAGGTATTCATCGCTCCGCAAACGTGGATTACCTGTCCGCTGACGTACGACGACAGGTCGGATGCGAGGAACAGGGCTACCTTGGCCACGTCTTCGGGCGTACCGCCGCGACGCAACGGAATCTGTTTGGCCCATTCGGCCTTTACTTCGTCCGACAGCGCATTGGTCATATCGGTAATGATGAAACCCGGCGCGATCGCGTTGGCGCGGATGCCGCGGGGACCCAGCTCTTTGGCGATCGACTTGGCTAGACCGATCAGGCCGGCTTTCGAAGCGGAGTAGTTGGTCTGTCCGGCATTGCCCGAAACGCCCACCACCGACGCCATGTTGATGATGCTGCCGCTTTTCTGCTTCATCATCACCGGCGTTACGGCATGGATGAAGTTGAATGCGGATTTCAGGTTCACGTTGATAACCATATCCCACTGCTGTTCGCTCATGCGCATCATCAGGCCGTCGCGGGTGATCCCGGCGTTATTGACCAGTACGTCGATGCGACCGAAATCCTTCACGATCTGAGCCACCACGCCGGCCGTATCTTCGAAGTCTGCGGCGTTGGAGGCATATCCTTTGGCCTTGACGCCGAGCGCCTGCAACTCTTTTTCCGTGTTCTGGAAATTTTCGTCCACTTTCAGGTCGGTAAAGACGACCGACGCGCCCTCTTCGGCAAACCGCATGGCGATTGCCTTCCCGATTCCCCGGGCGGCTCCGGTCACGATAGCGACTTTTCCTTCAAGTAATTTCATTCGTCTGTTTTTTAGTGTCTAACAAAATGGTTCGTTTTCGGCGGCATCCCGCCTGGACGGTTCTCGCTTTTTGCCGGGAGCAACTTTAAGCAGAGCCTTTTAGCTATGCCCGTTTCCCCGTCGAAAGCCATACAAAGGTAATAATTTATTTTGGTTCGGAGATGATTCGGTGGGTTTTATTGCTCTTTTTTACTACCTTTGGAGCGTTCTTCAAGGCTATTAAACTTTAAAGATAAATCTTATGGTAAGGGATGAAAAACTATTCGGATTGATCGAGAGCGAAAAGCAGCGGCAGTTGCACGGTATCGAGTTGATCGCTTCCGAGAACTTTGTAAGCGAGCAGGTTATGCAGGCGATGGGTTCCGTGTTGACTAACAAATATGCCGAAGGGTATCCGGGGGCGCGTTATTACGGCGGTTGCGAAGTGGTGGATCAGGTGGAGCAACTGGCCATCGACCGTCTGTGCGAGTTGTACGGCGCCGAATACGCTAACGTGCAGCCGCACTCGGGCGCGCAGGCGAACATGGCGGTCTATCAGGCGCTGTGCAAGCCGGGTGATACCGTGCTCGGCATGAGCCTGGACAACGGCGGCCACCTGACCCACGGCTCGCCGGTCAATCAGTCCGGCCTGCTGTACAACATCGTGCCCTACGGCGTGGATGAGAACGGTCTCATTGACTATGATGCGCTCCGTGCCCTTGCAAAAAAGGAGCAGCCGAAGATGATCATCGCCGGTGCGTCCGCGTACCCGCGCGCCATCGACTTTGAAAAATTCGCTGAAATCGCACACGAGGTCGGCGCGTACCTGTTCGTTGACATGGCGCACATTGCCGGTCTGGTGGCTGCCGGTCTGCACCAGAGTCCGGTTCCCTACGCGGATGTCGTCACCACCACCACGCACAAGACGCTGCGCGGTCCGCGCGGCGGCGTCATCCTGACGAACGATGAGGAACTGGCAAAGAAGTTTAACAAGGCCATCTTCCCCGGCACACAGGGCGGCCCGCTCGAGCATGTCATCGCCGCAAAGGCGGTCTGCTTCGGCGAGGCGCTCAAGCCGGAATTCAAGGCGTACCAGCAGCGCGTCGTCACCAACGCGCGCGTGCTCGCAGATGCACTCCAGAAGCAGGGCTTCGATCTGGTCGGCGGCGGCACGGACAACCACCTCATGCTCATCGACCTGCGAAAGACCGGCGTGACCGGCAAGGAGCTGCAGCGCCGTCTGGACGAGGTGTACATCACCGCCAACAAGAATGCCATCCCGAACGACCCGGAAAGTCCGTTCGTCACCTCGGGCATGCGCATCGGCACGCCCGCTGTCACCACCCGCGGCTTCGGTGTGCCGGAGATGCTCCGCATTGCCGAGTTCATCTGGCAGGCCGCAACCGATTTCGACAACAAGGCAAACGATATCCGCCGAAATGTACGCGATATCTGCGCAAATTTTCCAATTTACTAACAATATTTGCCGATTCCCTACTATGGGAATCGGCTTTTTTGTTGGATTTGTTCGGTTTGCATAATGCAAAATTACCTGTCAGAAACCGTCGAGCAGATAAAGTTTTTGTAAGGTTTGAACAAAATGCTTGCCTTTTTCCGTCAGTATGCTATACTTAGATACATGAGGGAGAGCAAATCCCGCCAAATGGCTTGGAGGAAATAACAAAAGGGGAAATGCAGTAATGGGAATTAAACTGAAACTGACCGGTCTCCGGCGATTTGTCCGGACCGAGGCTGAGATTGCGGACTACACCGCGCAGGTAGCGGCAGCGCAGGACACACTCGTTTCCGGCACCGGCGCCGGAAACGATTTTCTTGGCTGGCTGAATCTGCCGGTGGATTACGACCGGGACGAGTTTGCGCGCATCAAGCAGGCGGCAAAGAAGATTCAGCAGATCTGCGATGTGCTGATCGTCATCGGCATCGGCGGCTCGTATTTAGGGGCACGGGCAGCCATCGAGTTCGTAAACGGTCAGTTCTACAACCAGGTCCGCCCGGAGGGCATTCCGGAGGTGTACTTTGCCGGCAACAACATTTCGTCGTCCTACTTAAACGACATTATCAAGATGATCGGTGACCGCGATTTCTGCATCAACATCATCTCGAAGTCAGGCACGACCACCGAGCCTGCCATCGCCTTCCGCGAGCTGAAAAAGCTGTGCGAAAGCAAATACGGCAAGGAGGGGGCGCGCGAGCGCATCTTCGCCACGACGGATAAGGAGCGCGGTGCGCTCAAAAAGCTGGCGGATGACGAGGGCTACGAGACCTTTATTGTGCCGGATGACATCGGCGGCCGTTTCTCGGTGCTCACGCCGGTCGGTCTGCTGCCGATG
>OGRO01003029.1_pt1 | contig 12485 bp, 9 predicted proteins | sample 1553451 | NCBI WGS metagenome assembly OGRO01 (sample SAMEA2580021, study PRJEB22360) | human gut metagenome
ATTTAATAGAAGAAGCAAATCATGCTCAAATGATTGTTAAATTTAAAACAGACATTCCTCTATGTAAAGACGATATCATGAGATTAAAAACAATTGACAAAGAGTCTATTTTGTAGTATATTCTTGTTATTGTAAATTTTGAAGGAGATTTGATATTAATGTCAAAGAAAGATATATTATTAACAAGTGATGGTTTTTTAGAACTTGAAGAAGAATTAAATGAATTAAAAAATGTAAGAAGACCAAAGGTTATCGAAGCAATTAAAGATGCTAGAAGTCAAGGAGACTTATCTGAAAATGCCGACTATGATGCTGCAAGAAATGAACAAGCAGAAGTTGAAGGAAGAATCAAAGAACTTGAATTTATGCTTGCTAATGCAACTATTATTGAAAAGAAAAATTCTCATATAGTTGACGTTGGTTCAACAGTTACAATTAAATATGTTGATGATGACGCAGTGCCGCTGACAGAGGCGGACGCGCAGCTTATAACACGTGATATGCTGCCGCAGCTTGCGGAGGAGCAGAAAACGGTATGGACTATGACGCGCGACAGTGAATTTATGGGCGGCGGTACTCCAACAGTAGATTCGGAGGGCCTTGAAAGAGGCGATGTTGTGCGCGTGGTTGAACGTGACGGAGAAATTGTATATCTTGAGGTAGTACGGCGCGCAGCGACAGGCATCGGTGCGGTCTATGCTTCTACAAGCCGCGGCGCAGGCAGATATTGGTCACTGTTCACAATGGATACCTCGGTAAGAGGAACGGTTGTGAGTGTTGATAATAATCTGAACGTAGCCGAGGTAAAGGGCTATTATCCGTTTATAGCAGAGCAGTATCATTCGCAGAAGAATAAGCAGCTGCACGGCACGGCGCTGACTGAATTTACAACCTGGCTGCATATATTTAACGGTATGCGCGCAACGGTTTACGATTGCAGAACAGGCAGGTGTTATCCCGGTACGGAGCTGGATATTGAGGTCGGAGATGAGATATATTCCTATTCGTATTCGTCATCACCGTCGGGAATTGTGATTTTTAAAAACTACGGTAATTGAGGTATGGAAGCATGAAAAAATTTGGTATACTTTTACTCGTTTTTTGCATTCTGATGACTGCACGGACGTTCCCGGTCTGTGCGGAAAGTAACCTTGAGCTTATAATAAACGGAGAGCCACAGAAGTATTCAGCCGAGCTTATATCGGTAAGGCTCGGCACAGGAAACAACCGTATTCTTGCGCCGGCGCGGGAGCTTTTGGAAAGGCTCGGTGCAGAGGTCACTGATGAAGGCTCGGGATGTATCAGCGCAATCAAGGGGGATACGTCTGTTGAGCTTGCCGCGGACAGCAAAACCGCGGTAAAAAACGGCAAGGCTGTCGGACTTGAAGCTGCGCCGCGTCTTGTCGGAAACGTTCTTTATGCTCCGGCAGAGTTTTGCGGCAATGCGTTTGGATTTCAGGTAGTCCGCGAGAGGGCGGGAAACCGCGTTCGGATTATAAGCACAACGGGAACAACAGCTCCGGCAGTGTCGGAGGAGCTGAAGCCGGGAACGGCTGAGCTTGTATCGGAGGTACACAGACCGGTGCCAACGAGCTTTGCGCGGTCGGGCAGACTTGACGATTTGATATACCGCCGCGAGGACTGGTCGGGAGTTTTAAAGCCGTCTGGCGCACGCGGTGCGCTTCCTCAGGGCGAAACGGTGTTTACGCAGGCGGATTTTAACGCGGAGATAACAAGAGACGATTCGTGGCTTTCGGTATGGCGGTATGCAAATACTGTTTCGGTAAAGCCGCAAAACGATGCGCGGATGACCGTTTGTATGTCGGGAAACAGTATCGGCGAGGGGAGCGGAGTTATTGCGCCGCTGCCGTTTTCAGACGCGCTGCGGATAGGAATTAGGATTGAAAGCTATTACGATCAGGATAAGGTTATAAACTTCAACAAAAAGCTGCCCGCGGCTGAAAAGGACGATAAATTTGTTCTCAGCTTTTACGCAAGGCTGATTTCGGGCGGCGACCCCGATTATGAAACGGGAAAGCTCCGTATAGGCATAGAGGGAAACTTTGATGAAACCGTGGAGTTTGGCAAGGAATGGAAAAGATTTGACATTCTTATTACCGGGTTGGAAGGCGAGAAGAATCTGAGAATTTATACCGCTATATATAAGCAGGTAATGGAAATCGGCGGCTTTACGGTACAGAATATCGGCAAGGACGCGGACGTATCTTATTTTGACAAGGAAACAAAGACCGACCTTTTACCGGCTGAGCTGAAACCCGGCGCGGCGTGGAGAAAGGACGCGCTTGCAAGGATTGAGCAGGTGCGCAAGGGCGACTTTACCGTTGAGGTTAAGGACAGGGACGGAAAGGCGGTACAGGGAGCCGAAGTAAAACTTGATATGTTCGAGCATGAATTTAAGTTCGGCGTGACGATGGATACGGAGTATATAAACGACGCGCCGGCAAACAAGCCGAATCAGCCGCAAAAGCTCTTAAGCAAGGTCGGAGCGAACTTTAATTCCATGTCGGTCGGAAACGGACTTAAATGGGAAGCGTATGCCGATGACCCAAGCCGTGCAAAAACGGTTATTGCTGCGGCAAAGGAGCAGGGAATCAAGTATGTGCGCGGTCATGCGCTTTGGATGCCTTTAAATTCATATAAGGCTTCGCCACAGAAGGTATACGATTTACTTCAGGGCTCAGGCAGCGACAAGGAGGCGCGCTACAGTCAGTTGAAGGAGTATATAAGAGAGCATTTTGCCGAGATGAACGATGAATTTCCGTATATATATGAATGGGACGTTACAAATGAGATAAACGGAAGGACTATGTTTACGGACGCATTCGGAAAGCGTATAATTGGCGATGTATATAAGATAGCCGAGGAAACGCTCACAAACGGACAGAAGTTTGCGCTTTGCGATAATGCGCAGTTTAAGAGTTCAATCTTTTATACGCAGTATTGGGACTGGCTTGACAGACTTAAAAATCAGGATGTAAGGATTGATATGATAGCTATGCAGGGGCATATGGCGCTCGGCAGCGCCGATCCCGAAAACGTCGTAAGACCCACCGAGCTTTTAAAAACGTGGGACAGGTTTGCATATGAGTATCAAAAGACGTTTGCGATAACCGAGTTTTCGCTCGGAGCATATAATGACGAATACGGTTGGGACGGTCAGAGCGACGCAATGCGGGATATACTTATTGCGGCTTACAGTCACCCGGCTTGTACAGGCTTTAATATCTGGTGGATGTCGGATTGCTGGCTTGACTGGACGTCGCCGTTCCGTCCGTACAACAAGGCGCAAAACGGTGATAACGGAGGCGGCGTTTCGCCGCTGTTCGGCGAGGAGGTTGAGGCAAAGCCGGGTCTTGAGGTGTATCAGGATTTGCTCTATAACAAGTGGTGGACGAAGGGCGCAACCGCTGTAACGGACGAAACCGGCAGGGGAACGGTTCGCGGCTTTTACGGCGATTACGATATATCCGTTACGGTCGGCGGAAAAGAGGTAAAGACGGCTATGGCGGCGTTCCATAAGGGGTATGAGAATATTCTGACAATAACCGTGGATTAGAGATTAAGGCGGACACAGATACTTTTACTGTATCCGCCTTTTGCTTTGAAAAAACATTTGATAAAAACAAGCAAAGGAGCCGCGGGGGAGTATTTGTCTCCCGCAAATTACGTGATGAAGGAAAAAATACTTGAATTGTTGAAAAAAATCAAAGATGTAACGTCCGAAAACTCTGCTGACAGGCGGTTGCCTCAGAACGTCTACTTTCTGGACGAAGACAATGTTTTATGCTGTGAGCGTGCGGTGGGAGATTCGCGCTATCCGTATGATGAGGACGGAATGACCCTGTGGGCGCACTCGTCAGGATATATGGACGCTTGCGAGAGTCGTTTGACGCTGTTTAAAACGGCAACGCTCAGAGAGGAGCCGTGTATAGGCTTTTGGGGCGGTAAAAAAGGGAAACAAGGATACCTTCCGGTATCGGTTTTGGGGTGCTGTAAGCAGCTTTTTGAGGACGAGAATATAAAAAGGTATACGGTTTTTTCAAAATGCTGCGCATATTACATTACGGACGCGGATGATTTGATATATGCGGTAAGGGCGTCTGTTACCGGTAAAAAACAGATTGTATACAGATTTGTCATTATAAGCAAAAGCGAGTATTTGCAGGAGGTCTATGCAGTATCGTACTTTGAACCGCTGCTAAGGTATTCGGAAGGCGAGAATTTTTGGGGGCGGCTGACAAGGTACGGAAAGCGGCATAAAAACGGAAATGTAATGGTGTATACGCATCAGGAGATAGATAATATTGCCGTTATAGCCTCGGATATATCGGACAAGAAATATGAGGTATCGGGTACGGTATCAAAAAATATGTTTATGGGTGATTCCTGCCGTACGCTGACAAATGCGCAGGCTCTTAGGTCGGGCAGTTTTCCGAAAACGGTTAATGCGGTAACGACCACGGATATGCCCGTTGCGGCGGATATTGCAAGGCGCCGCTTGGAGCCGCATGAAACGCTTGAAATAAATTATGTTATTTCGTTTACCCATTCGGAAAAAGAGGCGAATACACTAATTGAAGAAAAACCGGATACGCAGTGGATTGAGAACGATCTTCATGCTCGGGAAGAGTCGGAAAGCAAACGGTTAGATAATTTGGACATAGCTTTCGGCGATTTTAAGGATTTTAAGCTGAACAGAAGCGTTATGAACCGTTTTATGAAGAATGTGCAAAAACAGGTGGATTTCTGTGCGCTTGGCAAAAACTATGCCGGGGGTATGCTCGGCGTCCGCGATGTTTTTCAGCAGCTGGAAAGTGCGCTTGTATGGAATCGGGAAAAGGCAAGAGAAAAGATTGTTTTTTCCCTCAACTATATTATGATAACGGGAAGATCGCCGCGCCAGTTCTCAATTCCGCCGAGAGCGGATATTATCCCGAAATTTGACATACGGGAGTTTGTCGACCAGGGACTTTGGGTTATTTCAACATTGTACTCGTATCTTGCATTTACGGACGATTATTCAATTCTTGATGAGGTATGCGCGTATTATGAAATAATTGACGAAAAGAAGGGGATATACAAAAAAAGCGAGCATATGGGCGACGTGCTTGAACATCTTTTGAAAATCACCGAATATTTTGATAGGAAACATAGACAAAGCTACAGGATGTCTGAAAATACTGTACGGTGATTGGAACGACGCGGTGTGCGGTTTGGGAAGAACGGAAGGTACGGATGCATTCGGCAGCGGAGTCAGCGTAATGGCAACGTTGCAGCTGTATATGTGCCTTGATATGATGAACCGGATTCTTGCGCATATCGGCAGGTTTTGCGAAAATTGCGAAAGGTATAACGCTGTCAGAGAAGGAATTAAGAACGGCTTGTTAAAGTACGCGATAGAAACAGACAGCGACGGAAATTGGCACATTGTTCACGGCTGGGGTGACAAAATGAGCTATAAGGTTGGCAGTGTGTCCGACAGCGACGGCAAATGCAGATACAGCGCAACGTCAAATGCCTTTTGATGCATATCGGGTATGCTTGAAAATACTCCCGAAATCGGTGCGGATATATTGAAGGCTTATGAAAAGCTCGATTCAAAGTACGGAATAAAAACTTTTGAGCCGTATTTCCCAAGGAATATGAAGGGTGTGGGAAGAATAACCACTCTTGTTCCGGGAACGTATGAAAATTCATGTACGTATGTTCATGCGACAATGTTTTCCGCTATGGCTATGTTTATTCTCGGCGAGCCTAAAAAAGCGTGGGAACAGCTTTACAAAACCGCGGTTATTACGCATGAAAATGCTACAATGACTCCGTTTGTTATGCCAAATTCATATTGCTTTAACGAGGAATTTAATATAGACGGTGATTCAATGGGAGATTGGTTTACCGGCAGCGGAACCGTATTTATAAAAAATATGATTAAGTATGCGTTCGGCATTCAACCGGATTTGGATAGTATCGTTATAGCGTTTCCAAGCTATATTCCTGCAAGCCGCGCGTCAATAGAACTTTCGGTAAAGGGCGTTCGCGTTAGGCTGACATACAGAAATGAAAGCTCGGGCAAAAGAAGGTTTTATGTGAATTCCGCAGAAACAAAAGCAATCGGCGGCAGATTGACAATCTGTAAAAACGCTGCTTTAAACGGACGCATAAATGTGGATATAATTGATTAAAAAAGAAGATATAAGGAGCTGGAAAAATGCTTAGAATTAAAAATGTATCAGCGCTGGAAAAGGTTCTTCCGGCGATAGATAACAATGCGCCCGAATTTAATGAATACAGCTGTCTTTTGGGAGAACGGTTTTCATATCAGGTAGCTTTTATGGGAGATTCCGATTGGTATGTTACGGAACGCGTAAATATTACGGTTCTGTCAGACATTAAGGAATACGTAAAAATATATGAGGCGGGGTGCGTGCCGGTTATTACAACGGCATACCCGACAGTGTACGACAACGGTTACATATCGCGGCAATCCTCCGTTATACCGGATGTGTTAACTCCGTCCGACGGAACGACAACCGTATCCACTCTTTGTTATAAGGCAATCTGGATAACGGTTGACGTGCCGAAGGATGCCGTGTGCGGTGAGCATACGATTACAGTAAAGTTTGACAGTCCGGTCGGAATCTCGGCGGAGAGTACATTTCGGCTTAACGTTATCGGAGCGGTTTTGCCGAAACAAACCATGCCGTTTACACAGTGGTTTCATGCCGACTGCATTTCATCTTATTACGGAGTCAAACCGTTGTCGGAGGAACACTGGCTCTATATAGAAAAGTTTATAAAGATTGCGGCGGAAAACGGAATAAATATTACCTACTTTCTCATAAGGCAAATTATGTGACAAATGTTCGGATACATAGAGAATATGTCGTGCTCGCCGCAAGCGGCGGCTGCATCGATTGCTGTTTTGTACATAGCTTTTGAGCACAACTATAAGACCAAAACTTTTTAAAAAGTGTTTGGTCTTATAGCTATGTAAAAGATTTATAAAAATCCGGACAAATTTATTAAAATGAGTCTTAAATAATTGACATACTTGCAAAAGCGTGATATAATCTATTTATTATCAAAAATTTTATGTTGTTACTGTCACATAATTTGCATTATGTGGTAAATGATGTCAGGAGAGGTGTTTTGGCGTGCGAATAGAATTGTATGAGCATAATGAATGCGCATATGAAAATGCATAGTCGCTTTTGCAGTCTGACAAAAAGCTGCCGTTATACACCTGACCGGAACGGGAAAATCGTTTATTGCTTTTAAATTATGCGAGGACAACCCTAATAAAAAGATATGCTGGCTGTCGCCGTCCGAATACATTTTTGATACGCAGCTTGAAAATTTGAAAAAAGTAACGGGCGGATATGCGCCCCAAAACATCAGCTTTTTCACATATGCAAAGCTGATGAATATGAGCGAAACCGAAATTTCGGATATAAAACCCGGTTTTATTATTCTTGACGAGTTTCACCGCTGCGGCGCGGAAATGTGGGGGCATGGTGTGGAAAGACTGCTTTCGGCATACCACGGCACACCGATTTTAGGTCTGTCCGCAACCGCGATACGCTATCTTGATAACCAAAGAAATATGACGGACGAGTTTTTTGACGGCAACATCGCGTCCGAGATTTCCCTCGGCGAAGCGATAGTCCGCGGAATACTTGCGCCGCTGAAATGTGTTTTGTCGGCGTTCTCGTGTCAGAAGGACTTGGAAAAATATCAAAGACGCGTTAAACGCGCCAAAAGCAAGACGGTACGCGACGAGGGCGAAAAATATCTTGACGCACTCAGAAAGGCTCTGGATATGGCAGACGGACTTTCTGAGATATTTGATAAGCACATGAATGACCGCACGGGAAAATATATTGTCTCCTGCGCGGACTATGAGCATATGCACAAAATGCGCGAACTGGCAAAGGAATGGTTTGCCGTGGTGGACAAAAATCCCCGCGTTTACTCCATGTATTCGGAGGACCCCGCATCGGATCGGTCGTTCCGCGATTTTAAGACGGACGCAGACCGCTCGCACCTGCGGCTTTTGTAATGCCTAGACGCGCTCAACGAGGGCGTTCACGTTGACGGCATAGGCGGAGTTATACTGCTGCGTCCGACCGTGTCGCCTATCATCTATAAACAGCAAATCGGCAGGGCGCTGCAATCGGGCATAAAGAGTTTCTCTGTGATTTTTGATATTGTGCTTAATATGGAAAATATTTACAGCATTGGCACAATCGAGGAGGAAATGCGGCTTGCGGTAAGCTACTACCGCGCACTCGGTCAAGACTATAATGTTGTGAACGAGCATTTTGAAGTAACGGACGGGATGAAGGATTGCATACCTCTGTTTGAAAAGCTGAACGAAACGCTGACCGCATCTTGGGATTTTATGTATGCCGAGGCGAAAAAATACTACGAAGAAAACGGGAATCTGGAGATTCCCAAACGGTATAAAACAGAAAGCGGCTACTCACTCGGCAGCCGGCTCACGACTCAAAGGAGAGTTTATTCCGGAGCGGCGAGCGGCGTTCTGACAAAGGAAAGAATAGAAAAGCTGAACAAAATCGGTATAGTATGGGAAAGCGCGCGGGATGCTTCGTGGAACAGGTATTATGAGGCGGCGCGGGGGTATTCCACAGAGTTCGGCAATCTAAACGTGCCGGCGCTTTATGTAACGAATGACGGCGTAAAGCTCGGCTTGTGGATAAATAATATGTGTGCCGCGCGGAAAAACGAAAACTGCGGCGGGAATTATCTGACGGACAAGAGAATCTGCGCGCTTGACGAGCTTGGAATGAACTGGGAGGGCAGGAAGGCGGACGCGTGGAATAAAGGCTATTCTGCGGCGGAGGAATACTATAAAAGCCACGGAAATTTGCGTGTTCCGACAACCTATAAAGCGCCTGACGGATATATGCTCGGCCGCTGGATTGACAGACAGCGGCGAAATGAAAAGCTGTCCGCGGACAGGCGCGAAAAACTCGACAGACTCGGAATGGTCTGGAAAAAGGAAGATTCATGGGATGTCCGATACAGGCTTGCCGCCGAGTATTACGAAAAGAACGGAAATCTTGACATAAAGACCAACTATGTGACTGACGGAATATGGCTCGGCAAGTGGCTTGCGGAGCAAAGAAAAAACTACCGTGACGGAACGCTTCCGCGCGACTGCGCACGGCGGCTCGGAGCATCGGATGTAACATGGCTGAATGCTGCGCAGGTGGGCGGCAGCCGTCGTTTGGAACGAGTAAACAGTATTTAATTAGTTTGGCAAGGAGTAATGAAACATGAATAACAAAATATGGTTGTCATCGCCGACAATGCACGGAGAAGAACAAATGTTTGTTAAGGAGGCATTCGATACAAATTGGGTGGCTCCGCTTGGAAAAAACGTGACCGAATTTGAAAACGAGATAGCGCGGTATGTCGGCTGCAAAGCCGCAGCGGCGGTAACGGCGGGTACTCATGCGCTGCACCTTGCGTGCATACTTGCGGAAATAGGTCGGGACGATATTGTAATATGCTCCGATATGACCTTTGCCGCAACGGTCAACCCGGTAAGTTATCTGGGCGGCAGACAGGTATTTGTGGATTCCGAGCGCGAAACATGGAACATGAATCCCGAGGCGCTGAAAGCAGCATTGGATAAATACGGCAAGAAGGTAAAAGCGGTCATTGTCGCCAATCTGTACGGTACTCCCGCAAAGCTTGATGAAATCAAAAAGCTGTGTGACGATTACGGAGTGATTCTGATAGAGGATGCGGCGGAGTCGCTGTCGGCAACCTATAAGGGCAAGCAGACAGGAACCTTCGGAAAATATAACGCAATAAGCTTTAACGGCAACAAAATCATAACCTCGTCCGGCGGCGGAATGTTTTTGTCGGATGACGAGGACGCGGTAAGCAAGGTCAGATTCTACTCAACACAGGCGCGTGACGCCGCGCCGTGGTATCAGCACAGCCACATAGGCTATAACTACCGAATGAGCAATATCGTTGCGGGAATAGGCAGAGGTCAGCTGTTACATATAGATGAACACAGAAAGCTGAAAACAGATATATATAATAGGTATAAAAAAGCATTTGCGGATTTGCCGGTAGAGATGAATCCGTACCTTGAATGCAGCGTTCCGAATTTCTGGCTGAGCTGTATCACCGTCAATTCGGAATACGCGGATAAGGTTACTCCTGAAAAAATAAGGCTTGCATTGGAAAAGGAAAACATAGAGTCAAGACCGATATGGAAGCCGATGCATATGCAGCCTGTTTACGCTGACAGAGATTATATAACCGTAAACGGCGACAATGTGGGCGAGGACATATTTGCAAGAGGACTTTGCCTGCCGTCGGATATAAAAATGACCGAGGAAGAACAGGAAAGAGTAATCAAGGTCATCAGGGAGTGTTTTGATGTATAAAAGGTACATAAAAAGAGCTTTGGATATATTCTGCGCATTGGCTGCGATAATTGTATTTTGGTGGCTTTACTTAATCGTTGCAATATTGGTCAGAGTAAAGCTCGGCAGTCCCGTTATTTTCAAACAGCCGCGGCCTGGTAAGGATGAGAGGATTTTCAATCTCTATAAGTTCCGCACCATGACCGACGAGAGAGATAAAAACGGGAATCTATTGCCTGACGAGGTACGGCTGACGAAATTCGGCAAACTGTTAAGAGCCACCAGCCTTGACGAACTTCCCGAATGTATCAATATTTTAAAAGGTGATATGAGCGTCGTAGGCCCGCGCCCGCAGCTTGTGCGCGACATGGTTTTTATGACGGATGCACAGAGGACGCGGCACACGGTAAGGCCCGGTCTTACGGGTTTAGCGCAGGTAAGCGGCAGAAATAACATTACTTGGGAGCAGAAATTTGAATATGACCTGCGGTATATTGACCGTATTACGTTTATCGGCGATTTAAAGATTATTTTGCAAACGGTGGGCAAGGTTCTTAAAAAGAGCGACACCGTCCGCGAAGGCACAGTGTCGGATATGGACTACGGCGACTGGCTGATGCTTGAAGGAAAGGTTGACCGCGCCGCATATGATGAAAAACAAGCGAAAGCAAAACAACTGTTGGAGGTGTAAGGGTTGCGGCTGCTGAAATGGATTTATGAAAAAACTCATAACGGACAGGCTCCGTATTATTACAATTATTCACTTGGAAAAATAGTTTTAAAACCGATAATCAAGTACCTTAATGTTGTAATTATTCCCAATATTCCGTTTAACAGCATAAGAGTTATGCTTTATAAAGCGTTGGGGTATAGGATTGGGAAAAATGTTTTCATAGGAATGAAGTGTTATTTAGACGATTTATGCAGAGATAAAATAATCATTGAGGATAATGTTACAATTTCCTACGGCGTATATTTTGCTTGCCACGGTAAGCATCAGGAGCATAATGAAATTCGAATAAAAAACGGGGCATATATCGGCATGCGTTGCATGATAATATCCCCCTCGCGGGGAGGGGTAACTATTGGCAGAGATAGTATTATCGGCGCCGGAGCGCTGGTTAACAGAAGCGTATCGGATAAAGCAACTGCCGTTGGCGTACCTGTACACATTTTATAAATAAACTACTGAAAACGGAGTAACACAATGAATAATGGCTTGGTTTCAATAATAATGCCGTCATACAATACCGGCGGATATATAAAGAATTCAATCGAAAGTGTTCTTGCGCAAACCTATGAAAACTGGGAACTGATAATTGTTGACGATTGCTCGACGGACGATACGGACAGTATTGTAGGGCAATTCAGCGATAAGCGCATAAGGTATTTAAAAAACGAGAAAAACAGCGGAGCTGCAATCTCAAGAAATTATGCATTGCGAGAAGCAAAGGGGCGGTGGATTGCGTTTCTTGACAGTGATGATTTGTGGCTGGCGGAAAAGCTGGAAAAGAAGAATGCTGATTTTCTGACAGCATTTCTCGGAAGCCTTGCCAACAAGCAAAAGTTCCTGGAGAATCAAACTGGCGCCTATCCGAATATGAGTGATTGGGAGATGCCCACAGAGGAACGGCAGCAGTTGGATCAAGAGACGACCGCGCTTTCCCAGGAGCTGAACGAAATGCTCAACGCCAAGAACCGCATTGCGGAAATTGAGCAGGAATTTTTGCAGCTGAATCCGGAACAGCACTATTTCGAGGAATATTACGCGACTTATAGCGACGCACCGACAGAGAGCCTGGACAAACTGTCCTCGCAGAAGATTCTTGCACTTTGGATGGAATTTGAACAGCACGCAGAACATGAGAGCCGCTTAGGCCTTTTGCAAAAACTCTCCATCATGTTCCGGTTCAATCGCAATGCGCTCAAATTGTTCCTCCGTTCTCCAGAGCTTGTTATTCCCTATTTGCAAAGTCAGTTCTATTCCGTAAAGAGGCGGGAACTGGAGGCCGAAAAGCAGGAATTGAACCGCAAGCTGGAACACTACGCTTTCGA
>OGRO01003038.1_pt1 | contig 12459 bp, 17 predicted proteins | sample 1553451 | NCBI WGS metagenome assembly OGRO01 (sample SAMEA2580021, study PRJEB22360) | human gut metagenome
GTTGCAAAACCATCTGATGTACTTTCCATCGGCCAGGAGATCGAGGCTAAAGTTGTTGATTTCAACGGCGAGGACAGAAAGATCAGCCTCAGCATGAAAGCACTTGAGGATCATTCTGCAGAGCAGACAGAGGAGTAATTTTCTCAGAAACTGTACAGAAGATATTATATTTTGAAATTTCAGAGGCCGTCACTGCAAATGTGACGGCCTTTTTTGAGGAAGATTTTTTATTTTGTCAGAAAAAGCGAGTCCTTTGAGAAGGGCTCGCTTTTTCAGTATATGAGAGGGACGACGTTATTTCAGGATGGAAAGATAATATGGAAGACAGTGTTTCAGATAGGTTTTTTGTTTTAAAGGATTTTTCAGAAAATCTTCTGTTACAGGGAACCAGGTGTAGCAGGTTTCCTTTCTGGCAGGTCTGCGGAGCTTTTTATCCATGCAGGCACTTAATGTTTTGGGCATTGCAGTGTCTTCAGAAGGAATGTAATCATAATCCTTGTAATTGGAGTAATATTGCTTTAATCGTCCGTTTTGAGATTTTACGAGAAGACGAACACGATCTTTTTGTCCTGTTATGTAGAATTCTTCACTATGATTTGAGAACTCTACAGGCATATCATAAAAAATTTTAATAGTAAAAGTCAATTGTTCGTCTTGAATTTCACAATCCAGAGCTTCGTAATCTTCTTCAAAGAGAGCAAGATAAGACAGCATGGAAAATATTTTTCCAAGGCCAAGAAGATCTTCCTGATTGTGTCCCATAACGACTTCCCCTGCTTCCGGTTTCTTTCCGGAAGCGAATTGTTTATAAAGACGGATACATGCACCTCCATCACAGTAAATACGATCCGTGATGCCCAGGAAAGCTTCTATAGAAGGCTGATTCATTCTGGAGAGTTTAAGGAGCCCTTTCAAAGGCTTTAACTGTCGATAAAGATCCATAGAAGGCAGGCTTTTAAAAGGAGACGGAAGCCCGTGGATCTGATAGCGTGCTTCCAGATAAGGCTGGTCAAAACTGTCTCCGTTATACTGGATTGTACAGGAAAACTTTTCCAGAAATTTCGAAAATGTTTTAAGAAGTTCGTATTCTTCATCCTCATTTTCGATCATCCACTGATACATCTGCCAGTTATTTTCTTCGTAGGTGACGGCACCGACCAAATACAGAAAAGTGGAATTTCGTGATAGTCCTGTAGTTTCGATATCATAGAAAAGTGGTGCAAAATGTTCTGAAAAAACGTGATTTCTAGTCAATTTTTTAACAGTCTCAAAGTCTGGAAACCCTTGTAAAATCGGCATTTTTTTAACAATCATGTTAATTTCCTCCTTTATGGATTGTATCTGATTATACACAAAAAAAATGTTTTTCTATAGTGCAATTTAAGGTGAAATGAGTTATAGTATATTAGTAGAGTTGATGAAAAAAGCAGGAAATGGTACTGGATTTATGTGGGAATTGACAGTGAGAAAAAATGACTACTATCACTTCATAAATTGGTTTTTCATCTATCATTCTCTTGAGAGAATTGTGAGTATTTCTTACTGAAGTATATCACAGCATGGCATAGGGAATCAATCTTTCATACATAGCTGGACAGGGATGAGGGATTTCCTGGTTGCTGTTCATTCCATGAGCAGTAACACTTCCGGTTCATCTGAAAGAAGAGAAAAAAGAAAAAAAATAGAAAAAGAGCGAAAAAAGAAGACAAAAAGATAAAATAGAGCATAAAAAAGAAAAGAAAAAGCAAAAAGGAAGTTTAAAAAATATAAAACTTCTAGAAGGTGAGTTTTCAAATATTATAAATTTAATGAAGAAAATAAAAATAGAGCAACTGTATTCAAATATATATTTTGGTAATGCTAATCCTTATTTAAATATATATACGACAACAATTGTAAATGGTATATATGGAAATATAGCCAATATATTTGATATTGGAAAATTATATTTAAATATTATTCCTAATTTTACAGAAAATAAAATAAAAGGAAGTGTAAGACTACATATTAAATTTAGAATAATTATGATTTTTAAATCAATTCCCATAATTATAAGAATTATGTTAAGAAAACATAGAACTAAGGAAGGTGACTAATATGACAGCAACTAATTCTATACAAAGTATAATGGAAACTACCCTTGAAACTATAAAAAATTCCATAGATTCCAATACTATAGTTGGAAACCCCATAAAAGCAGAATCATCTGTTATTGTTCCCATATCTAAAGTGACAGTTGGATTTGGTATAGGTGGAGGAGAATACAACAAAAATAATAAAAAAGATATTAAGTATGATGCTAACTTTGCGGGGGGAAGTGGAGGTGCCATAACCATATCACCAGTGGCTTTTGTTGTGGTGGAAAATGGAGAAACACGTTTAATATCTTTAGAAGATAATATAAACTTAGTTGATAATATATTAACAGTAACTCCAAGGATAATAGATAAAGTTCAAAAAATATTAAAACATGATAAAAATAATGATAAAGATGTTAAATTCCAAGAAGATATAGATAAAAAGAAAAAAGAATAAATTGCAAAAATAAGTAGTTAATAAATAGGAAGGTGTTTCTATGAACATACTTGAAGCTGCATCGATTATAAAAGACTCAGCCGAGAAAATAGCACAAGAAAAGGGGATAAGTGAAGAAGAAGCATATTATGAAGCTATTTTAATATATAAAGATGTATATGAGAAAGAAAAAGAATAAGGTAAGTATATGGCTTACCTTATTTCATTGAATAAATATTTATAATATAACTTGTGAAAGTACCTTTCCTATGGAATCATTAATAATAAGAGAAGCTTTTGAGTCGTAACCTGTTGAACTCTTATTAATAAGAACGATACTATCACCATTAAAATAATCAATAAATCCTGCAGCAGGATAAACAACTAGTGAAGTTCCACCAATAATTAATAAATCAGCATTACTTAAAGCATTTATTGTTTTATTTACAACAGAGTTATCTAAAGCTTCTTCGTATAATACAACATCAGGTTTTACTATAGCACCACAATTATCGCAGTGAGGAACTATTTCACCTAAGTTTAACATTTCTTCTAAGTTAAAAAATTTACTACATTTAGTACAATAATTTCTATGTATAGATCCATGAAGTTCAAAAACATTTCTGCTACCAGCCATTTGATGAAGTCCATCAATATTTTGAGTAATTATAGCATTTAGTTTACCCATTTCTTCTAACTTTGATAAAGCAATATGAGCTTTATTTGGTTTGGCATCTTCATAGATTAATTTATCTTTATAAAATTTGAAAAAATCCTCAGGATATCTCATAAAAAAGGTATGAGAAACTAACTGTTCAGGAGAGAAATTTCTATTTAGTTTTTCACTAAACAAACCAGTGGCGCTTCTAAAATCTGGAATGTCAGATTCTGTTGATACACCAGCACCACCAAAAAATACAATATTATTATGACTATCTATAAGTTCTTTTAATTTTTCAATATTATTATTCATATATAGATACCTCCTAAAATAATATTTACAATATTATAATACCAAATATTCACAAAAATAAGTGGAATTATGCAAAAAAAGTGAATATTTTACTGCTTACATATGATTTTATAAAAATAATAAGAAACTCCAATGACTTTTTCATTGAAGCTTCTTAGTAATTAAGCAAAATATCTTTTATATTTAAAGAAAACATCTAAATTATTTTCTTTTACAATAGTTTTTAAATCTCCATAATTATAAGTGGCAAGAGCATATTCTTTTATTTTGTTGAATATAAATTTTTCATCTTCATTTTCAAAGTTCATAATGGATTTTCCTATTTCCCATGCTGTAGATTCCCTTGTAACTAGATTTTTTTTAAAAGTTACTACACTATCTTCCAATTCTTTGGGTAAATTTTCTTTATGGTAATTTTCCTTAGAAATATCAATATTATAATTAATCATTTTTTCTAAAATATCTGTTAGTATTTTGGAATTTTCCAATCTATTATTGGAGATACTATCATCTAATATATGACCAATTTCATGAGAAATAACACACTTGGCTATGGTTTTTAAATTTTTCTCTGATATATATATATTATAATAATCAAAAGTATTTACATAAAAATAAAAGTTATAGCAAAAAGATAAAAATCCTATTCTTGATACTAATAAAATTTTTAATTTTGGCAGTGCGCATATGGGCATATCTTTTTTTGTGGAATAATATAGATGAACTTTTTTATCTAAGGTAGAATTAAACTCTTTTACCAGGTTTTTAAATAATTTTTTTTCTCCTAAGTTATTATAATATTTTGATATATAATTTATATCAAAGATATTTTCACACGCCAAATTTAACACCACCTTAGTTTAAATTATAATCATAATATATAATATTAAAAAAATATAAATATGAAGCTAATCCCAAAAATAAATTTTTAATTTATATTATGAATTAATAAATTTATTTTTAGATGTGATATAATAATTTATCTGGGAAAGGAAGTGATAATCTCATGGATAATGTTAAAGACTATTTAGAAAAATTAGAAATAAAAAATAGTAGACTGGAAAAACAATTAAAGGAAGTTCAAGTTTCTAAAGTTGTATATTTTAAAGAAGATAGAATTGTTTATATGTATCTATTATCAAAGGAAATGATATCTCATGAGATACTAGATTTACTAAAAGAAGAATTGCTAGGTAAATTAAAATATTTTAAAAATATTAGATGAAAGTAATAATTATTTTGGTAATTTAGGATATAATAAAAAATATAGTATTAAAACAATAAAATATACAAATGCTTTACTTGATAGAATAGATGATGATAATCATAATTATTGTTATGTTGAAAAAGATGATATTAATGTATTAAAAACATGTAGTGAAGTTAAAATGTATACTATAAAACCAATGGTTGTATCTAATATATTTCCTTTTACATATATAAAACAAAATTTAGAAAATGGTAAAATATTTTCGTTAGATACAAATAGTTATACCTTAAAACAACTAGATTTAATTATAAAGTACGTTAGACAAAAAGGGTATGACTTTGTTACTTTAGAAGAAATTTTAAATGAAAAGATAAATGATAAATATTAAAATTTTATTTAAAAAAGTTGACAAAAGAAATAAAACATATTAAAATCATGGTATAAAAATGTTTAGAAATCGAGTAATTTAAATATTTATTTTCAAGAGAGTTAGTGTTTGGTGTAAACTAATATTAAATTTTAAATGAAAAACAGTTTCTATTGTTGCCTAAAGAAATTATTTATTAAAAGTAGAATAGGCCGGTTAAAACCGTTATATTATAAGAGTTAAAATAAGGTGGTACCACGAAATGTTTCGTCCTTTGGTATGACCTTTTTTGTTTAAAAAAATGGAGGTATTTTTATGGATATTAAAGAAATTTATGAAAAAAAAGAAAGTTTAATAGGAAAAGAAATTGAAGTATCTGGATGGATTAGAAATCATAGAAAACAAAAAGAATTTGGTTTTATTGATTTTTCTGATGGAACATGTTTTAAACATTTACAAGTTGTATATGATAATACTAATGATAATTTTTTAGATATACAAAAATATCATATAGGTAGTGCAATTAAAGTAAAAGGAATACTAGTAAAATCAGAAGGAAAAGAACAAGATATCGAAGTAAAAGCAAAAGATATTATATTACTTGGAGATTGTGATGAAGATTATCCTATGCAACCAAAAAGACATACAATGGAATTTTTAAGAGAACAAGCATATCTTAGACCAAGAACTAATATCTTTCAAGCAGTTTTTAGAATTAGAAGTGTTGCTGCTTCTTCTATACATAGTTATTTTCAAGATAGAAATTATGTATATTTTAATGCTCCTTTAATAACTGCAAGCGACTGTGAAGGTGCTGGAGAAATGTTTAAAGTAACTACTCTTGATTTAGAAAAAATAAAAGATGGAAAAGTTGATTATTCTAAGGATTTCTTTGGAAAACCTACATCTTTAACTGTGTCAGGACAACTTCAAGCTGAAACATGGATGTCTGCATTTAAAAAAGTTTATACTTTTGGTCCAACTTTTAGAGCAGAAAACTCTAATACAAAAACGCATGCTAATGAATTTTGGATGATTGAACCTGAAATAGCATTTTGTGATTTAGAACAAAATATGGATATTATGGAAGATATGCTTAAATATATTGTAAAAACAGTTTTAGAAAAATGTAGTGATGAAATAGAATTTTTAAATAAATTTGTTGATAAAACATTAAAAGAGAAATTAACAAAACTTGTTAATAGTAAATTTACAAGAATTACTCATGAAGAAGTAATAACAATTTTAAAAAATAGTAAAGTTGATTTTGAATTTACTCCAGAATATGGAGAAGATATTGCTAAAGAACATGAAAAATATATAACAGAATACTTTAATGGTCCAGTATTTATTACAAACTGGCCTAAAGATATTAAAGCATTTTATATGAAACAAAATGAAGATGGTAAGACAGTTGCAGCAGTAGATCTTGAAGTTCCTGGAGCAGGAGAATTAATGGGTGGTTCACAAAGAGAAGAAAATTATGAAAAACTACTTAATCGTATGAAAGAATTAAATATGAATACAAAAGAATTAGAATGGTATTTAAATTTAAGAAGATATGGTACTTGTATTCATTCAGGATTTGGTATGGGTTTTGAAAGATTATTAATCTATTTGACTGGTGTAGAAAATATAAGAGATGTTATTCCATATCCAAGAACCCCAGGAAATTGTGAATTTTAAAAATTAATGTATAAAAAAAATAATTCTTCCCAAATTATTACTGGGAGGAATTTTTATATGAAAAAATTAATATTGGGCTTTTCAGTTTTTTTAACAAGCATTTTACTTGTAGGTTGTACCTTATCAAATACGCCAACTAAAAAAGTTGAAAGATATTTAGATAATTATCGTAATCTTGATGAAACAGTATTAACTCAACTTGATACAATTGTTGAAGCAGATACAATTATGACTGCTACACAAAAAGAAGATTATAGAAATATTTTAAAAAGGCAATATCAAAATTTAGTTTATACGGTAAAAGACGAAATAGTAGATGGTGATAAAGCTAAAGTAACTGTAGAAATTGAAGTATATGATCTTTATAAAATAACAAATGAAGCTGATAAATATTATACGACTTCACCAGATGAATTTAAGGATGAAACAGGTAATGTATCACAAACTAAATATATTGATTATAGATTATCTAAATTAAAAGAGGCAAAAGATAAAGTAAAATACACTATTGAATTTAATTTAACTAAAGTAGATAATGTTTGGATAATTGATGACATTAACGAAGAAACAAGACAAAAAATACATGGTTTATATGCATATTAATTAGGATTTATCCTAATTTTTTTATAAGCACCATATAACTTTCGGTTAATTATAACAAAATTTACTTATTAATTTTTTATAATTAAGAAAATAAAAGAAAAAGGTGATGAAAGGTAGTATGTTTTTGTCAAAGAGAATAAAAGAAAAAAGAATTGAGGCAGGTTTAACTCAAGAAGCATTGGGGAAAGAACTTAATGTTTCAAAGGTTAGCGTTTGTAATTGGGAGAAAGGATTAAAAAAACCAAGTTCAAAAAATTTAATTCAACTTTCTAAAGTACTAAATACACCACTTGAATATTTAATAGGTAATGATACTTATGTTGTAAGCGAAGACGACGAAAAGTATGGTTTAATGTTAGCTACTGAAGAAATAAATATAATTAAAGAACTAAGAAATCATAAAAAGTTATATGATATGTTAATGGATAATCCAAAAAGAACTTTTGATAGAATCGATAAGAATTTATTTTAAGTTCTTTTTCTTATATATTAATTATACAAAATAAAATTATTATCATAAATTATAACAAACAAAGAAAGGAATTAATTTTATGAATAATTGTAATAATATAAGATATTGCTGTATTAAAGGACCAAAAGGTGAAAAAGGAGATAAGGGAGAACCTGGTCCATCAACTATTCAAATTGGAAGTGTTGAAACAGTAGAACCATATGAAAATGCAATGGTAGAAAATGTAGGTACAAGTGAGGATGTTGTTTTAAATTTTAAAATACCAAAGGGAGAACAAGGGGTTGAAGGAAAAATTGGTCCACAAGGGTTAATCGGACCAAAAGGAGAAAAAGGAGATATGGGTCCACAAGGACTAAAGGGAGATAAAGGAGAACCTGGTCCATCAACCATTCAAATTGGAAGTGTTGAAACAATAAAGTCAAGCGAAGAAGCACAAGTTATTAATGTTGGAACACCAGTTGATGTTGTTTTAGATTTTAAAATACCAAAAGGAGAAAAAGGAGAACAAGGTGAAATTGGTCCAAGAGGACTTCCTGGGGAAATAGGTAGAACAGAGCATATAGCAATAGATGAAACAGAAACACTTGAACCCGGGGAACCTGCTACGGTTATGGATACATTTGAAAACTGGGTTCATCATCTAGCTTTTTCAATACCAAAAGGAGAAAAGGGAGAAAAAGGAGAACCAGGTCAAGCAGCTTCTTATGGAATTAGATATTCAATGACTGATACGCAAGTAAATTTAGTCCAAGGCGTGGATACAGTAATCCCACTTCCTGAAAAAGGAGTAGCTTTTTTTACTGAATATCCAGATAATAATTCTATTAAAATTAAAGAAACGGGAGTATATTTAGTTTCATATTTACTATGTGGAGCAACAGATGAAGAGTGTTCTATTACTATGTCTATTAGGGCAAATGATATACTAGTACCAGCCACAAATGCCACTAGTGAATTTAATGCTCAATTTATTAACAATATAAGTGGGTCAACTATTTGTTCATTACAAGAAAATGATATTGTAACTTTAAATGCTAAGTCATCTAAAAATGTTAATATAAAATTTAATGGAAGTACCAATGCAATGTTAAATTTAGTAAAAATACATTAAGAATAGAAAACCTATTCTTTTTGTATGAATTAATTATTTCGTTTTTTATTTTTATCATAAATTATTACAAAGGAAGGTGATAATATTAAGGTAATAAATAATAATACGGTAGTTGTAACAACAGGTGATGAATTAAATCAAGTAGTAAGTGAAGATAATAATTATGACTATATTTATTTGGAAAATGATATAACTCTTACAAGTGGTTTTATTATAAACCCTAATAAATCAAAGATTATTATAGATGGGACCTATAATAATGTTAAATCTACTTATACAAATAATCTTGAAAGTTTAGAAGAAAATGTTATAAAAGCAAGTACAAAAAATAAAGAAATTATATTAAAAAATATGAATATAATTTCATCAAGTGGTTATGGAGTTATTTATGTACCTTCGCATCCTAATTATTCAAATGTTGTAGTAGAATATAATAATGTTAACTTTACTGGTATTGAACTTTCACAAAATTATTATGGGACAACAAAAATTATTGATTCTGTTATAGAAGTCAAAGATACTAATAATGTTTTAGCGCAAAGAGCTTGTGATTCAAATAAAGTATTAATTGGAGGTAATACTTCAATTAATAGTAGTGCAGTAGATAAACCTGTAATTTTTCTTAATGATGTTATCCCATCAACATTAAAAATAATGCCAAATAGTAAAGTAACTATAACAACAAATGAAGAACTTATGAATGGTACAAATAGATTAGATTTAATCGTAGGACATGGAGCAGAATTTTTATTAACAACAGGTAATGGTTTTTCTATTACAACAACTCATGGTGCTAGAAATGTATTAATTGAAGAAGAAGCAAAATTTACTTTTATTGAAAATAATCATCAAAGAGTTCCTATGTGGAGTGTATTTGGAGATTTTATTGTTAAAGAAAATGCAAGTTTAGAAATAATTAATACTTTTATGACAACACCAACGGATAATTATAATATATACTTTAAAGGAACTAATCAAAATTTTATATTAGATAATCCTAAATATGTAAATATATATACAAAAAATGCTAATGTAATATATACTAATAATCCTGTTTCATTTTCATTGAAATTTAATAGAATTAATATGTGGATAAGTGCTTTAAATTATACTGATGCTTATAAAATCGATAATGAACCAGCTTTATATTGGTATAAAGATAATTATTTTACTTCTTTAAAAGGAACATTTACTAAAGATATAACAACAGTAACTTCTCATAATTTAACTAAAGAAGAATTAAATAAATTACCGGATATAACTAATTTTTCTTTCCAAGATAGGAAAATATTAACAATAGGTGGAATTAAAACTAATATTCATCCAGTTAATAATACTATTAATACTTTTTCAGGACACACAATTTCTTTTGCAGATGTTAAGATTGAATACGATAATCAAATATTAACTGCTAGTTCTGATGAAAATGGTTTATTTGAGATAAATTTAGATAGTCCCATTGAAGATAATAAAATTGTTAAGGTAACAACTTATTTTAATGGTTGTTTTAGTGAAAGAAAAATAACAACACCTTTTAATGGTGAAATAACACTTTTGAAAGTAACTGGAAATATTCCATTTAGCACTAATAAAATATCAACAACACCAATTATTTTACCTAAACAAAATAGTACTACTATAACAATAGTAGATAGTAGGATTAATGCTACTAAATGGAAATTATATTTAAGTTTTAATAATCCTATGATAGAGCAAATGGGTAAAGTATTAATTGATTCTTTAGCTTTTAAAAAATTTAATAATGAAATTATTAAACTATCAACAATTAAAAAGTTAGTTTATGAAGAAGAAAATGTTGGAAGTAATGTAGAATTAAGTAACATAACTTTTTCTACAGATAAAGGTTTATTGCTTTTTCCTAGTAAAGATTTATTTTTAAATGAAGATTATAAAACATCGGTTATATGGAGTATTGAATATTAGTGGGGTGATTTATGAAAAATGATTATATTTATATTAAATTAAATAGAAAAAGTGAAATAGTTTTAAAAGATTTATGTAATAAAATTGTTTTTACAGGTATAACAGATAACTATGGAAATATAAAAGTACCAATATGTAATAATAATTTATATCATTTATATGTTTGTAATGGATTAAATACAAAACAAGTACCATTAATAGCTAGAAAAAATGAATTATATTGTATAAATATTAACAAACAAAAAAGTAATAAACATTGTGTTACTATTCTTTTAATAGATAAAAATTATAAAAATATAAAAATAAAGAAAGGGGAAATATTATTATGGCAAGACACACAATCCCAATAACTAATGGAAAGGGAAGTATAGAACTTGTTAATGGAAATTATAGGGCTACAGTAGTAGCAAATGGATATGATGCATCAACATTAAATCCTAAAGAAATATCAATAGTGGAAGGTACTAATAATTATACTTTTACAGTAAGTGGAAACGGAACTTTAACACTTCATGTTACAGATACAGGAGAAAAAGTATCAGGTATTCAAGTAGTGGGAGCTAAGTTTATTATTACAGATGAAACAGGAACAACACAAGGAAAAGAAGCAACAACTAATCAAGATGGAAATGCTTTATTTGAAAATGTACCTTATTATGAAACAGATAGTCCAGTAATATATTATAAACAAATATCTAGTGATGGTGCTCATACTTTTGATGGTAGTGTTAAATCAGTTATAATGAATGAACAAAATATAACAGTTGAAATAGAAAATCCAAATGCACCAGAAAGAAATATAACTTTAACTGATGCAAGTTATCCTAGTATAGTTATTAAAGATGCCCAAATAACACTTGAAAATAGTTAATTAAAATAAAATGATCGTAATAGATCATTTTTATGTGTTAATTTTAGTATGAGATTTTGTTTATATTCATTATAAGCAATATCGTGAGAATAAGAATATCTAATTTTTTTACAACTAGTAAATTTAGAACAACCATTGCAAACATAAGGAGGTTTATCTTCAAAACAACAAGGTTGATTATTACAAGAATTGGTAGTTCTTAAATAACGATGATTTCTAACATCTCTAGCAATAGTAGTTCTGTATTTAGAAATACGATTAGCGATTTGAGAAAAATTATACCCATGGTTTAAAAATTCTTCAATGACACATCTATCTTCAAAAGAAAGATGTTTGTTTTTCTTAGCATTTTTCATAAAAAATATTCCTTTCACAAGCTAAGATACGAGAGTATATTATAATATTTTAAATAAAAAATAACAAATAAAGAATAACTTTATTTGAAAAGACAATTGTAAAAGAAATAAAAAATAAATCAATGACAAGACAAGTTAGAAAACTAATTATTGATTTATTTTTATATTTACCCCCCCGAATATATCCAAAAGTAAATGCACCAAAAGGAAAAAACGAGCAGTTAAATAAAAAGTTTGCATTAACTCTGTTGAAAAATGTTAACAAAAACATTGACTTGGGGGGGGTATATTATATAATAAGCTTATAAAGTTAAAAATAGAAAGGAAGTTAAAAAAACATATGAAAAAACAA
>OGRO01003046.1_pt1 | contig 12424 bp, 12 predicted proteins | sample 1553451 | NCBI WGS metagenome assembly OGRO01 (sample SAMEA2580021, study PRJEB22360) | human gut metagenome
CGAATTTTTCTTGCGTAAAGCAGGGAATACGGACAATAGCATTGCAACAAAATTCGCCATTTTCAAGGCTGCTTATAACAAGGCTTTAGCCGAAGGGGTATTCGTTCAAAAAGTCAATCCCTTCGCGAAATACAAAGTCGGAAGCTTGTGGACGAAAACACGCAAGCGGGCTATAACGAAAGAGGAAGTGCAAAAATTGGCCGCATTGGAGATTACGTCAGAAGGACGAACGGATTATACCGAGCTTGCGAGAGATATTTTTCTGTTCTCTTATTTTACGGCAGGCATCAATTTCACGGATATGGCAACGTTACGTCATCGGGATATTGTACATGGTAGAATCTGCTATTCTCGTCATAAGACCCAAAAGCTGATTTCTTGTTGCCTTGTTCCCAATGCACTGCAAATCGTTGAAAAGTATCGCAAATCGAATTGTACTGACGAGGACTATGTTTTCCCTATTCTGGATCGCATGATTCATCAGACCCCCCAGCAGATTTTTAATCGGACACATAAAGTGTTGGGTAAGGTGAATCGGGAACTGAAAGTACTTGGAAAACGGATTGGGTTGGCTATTCCGCTGACTACCTACGTAGCGAGACACACGTATGCGACCGTACTCAAGCGTTCGGGAGTGAACATTGCGATCATCTCTGAATCCCTCGGTCATTCCGACCTTGCCACAACTCAAATCTATCTGGATTCGTTCGAGAACTCGCAGATCGACGAAGCGATGAAGCACTTGCTATGAATAAGAAAAAGGGGGGTACTCGTCACGGCGAGCATCCCCCTTTTTTGTTTTTAAGCAGAGTATTAAGCCGCTTCGTTCGACTCCTTTTCGGGCGACGGCATGGAGAAGGCGACGGGCTCCGCATCCTCTATCTGCGATCGTACCGCGATCAGTCCCTTAATCTTCGTCTGGTCGTACAGCGGTTTTTCGAACATTCTGATTCGTTCTCCGATTACCTGCTCGACTCCGTAGCGCATGACCTTGTTGACGACGCCGCTACCCTCGAACACGATGTGCTGGGCCACGTGTGCGGGATTCAGTCGCAGGGCTCGACAATACTCGTTGAAGTCGATCAGGTTCGTCAGCCGTTTCGCTTCGGTGAGCAGATCGTACCAGACCCGTTGCGGATCGGCATACACTCCGTTGGCCACCTCCTGAATACAGGCGATCTTGGTGTCGAGATTTTGGGTAACGATCAACTGGCGGGCGAACATGCGGCGGGCGCGAGTCATCACGGCAAAAATATTCGAACGTTTCATCTTGGGATTAATCCCTCCTTGGGGGATAGCTTAAATTCATCCTGACCGTTCATGCCATTGAAGCGGCAGTATCTTCGGGTCTTTCCCTTCGACACGGCAAAGATGAGGCGAAAGCGAAGCTATATCCGAGAGTAAAAAAGTCGGCAAATTACTCCCCCCTTCTGTCAAACGTAGATTTTGGAAGTATAGCAACGTCTGTAACCTTTGTATTGCTGGATAATCCCCTTGATCGAGGAATCGTCCACGACAAAGGCGGTGTTTTTGGTGAATTTGCAGAAATAAAGCAGGCGGGAGATCAACAACAGTTTGTTGTAAGATACGGGATCGGTGGTATCTCTCGTATATCTGGCCCGTTTTTCAGGCAGATTCAGCACCTCGAACAGCGTTTTGAATTTTTGGGCCATATAGTACATCTGCAAGGTCGGCGGGAGCTGAATATCATATCCCTTTTCCATATAGGGGAATACCCCCAGCTTTAAGAACTCGTCTTTCTCTATCCTCTTGATTTCCTCGTCCAGACGTTTGCGGATTGTATACAGCATCCAAGGAGTGGATATTTCCAGACGATTCTTTTTTCTCAACTCCCTGTCGTCCGATATGTAAATGTATGCATTGGGGTGTTCATCGATGTAATCTCTGGTTTCGATAAGCAGCTCGTAATAGTTTTTGCTACGGTCCGCCACATTGGTCGTGTGGTCGATCGTCATATCGTAGATAAAGAGCAACACAAACCAAAACTTCTCGACATCCATCCCATACCCTTTAATAGTGCCGATAATATCCGTATTGTCGCAAAAAGCCTCCCACGTAAACGGCGGATCGATAACATTCTGTCGCAGTCTGCTGAGAAAGATGTTTATCCATGTACCCAAAAAGCCGCAATCATTTTCGTCGATTTCGACATCGATCCTATACGCGAGTTCTAGCGCATACTCCATTCTCGGATCATTCATGTTTGTGGGAAGGCCGCATTCCATCTTAATAATATCCGTCACTCAAATTTAGTCCAAAATAGCGACAATATCAAACTGAACAACAGGACGGTGTTTGCTGTATTTTGTTCTGTTTGATACCTGAAACAAGGTTTCCGATACAATTCGGAACAATGAACGCATGATTCCAGTTCTGAAATTACCTGAAAACAACGATTCAGGTTATAAACAGAACAATAACCCCTGTATTCGGGTGTATTCCATCATGGGAAACCGAGTTTCATCCTGTTATATGTACCTATCGACCGCATATCGTTCTGTAATCGCATCCCGAATCCCAGTAAACCGACGCCGACTCCATACGAACACGTCTCCGTCTGACCGTCAACCATGCCGATACGCGCCGATTTCCATTCCTTGAATGCCTCGCACACCCGATCCCAGTGCATCTAAAGGCGGTATGCACACATCCTGCCCGTAAACGCCCGAATCCCATAAAAACAGATCTTCGCTTTGTTTATCTCCCAGATAATCCGTATCTTTGATAAGCGTTCGAAAAATGGAAACCGCCCGTTTCCGAGTCCGACGATCCGCAGGGGGAAGCCGAGAAGCGTTCCCCTTTCTTGTGCGCTCGACCGACAGATTTTTTGAGTAAGAAAATCCAGTCCCTTTAATAGAGAGAGTTGCCCACTCAATTTTCATAGATGAAATCGGAGATAGCATTTAGTTGCTCGTATTTAAAAATCAATTCGAAATGGAAAGTAAAATCGTTAAGGCTCCGACAGGAATAGAATACTTAGGAGCCATAGACCCCAAGACAGGTAAACCCTGAATGACAGAGATACCCGCCAACTGCGTATTGTCGAAAGGCATCACGGGTTGCGGGGCAACCACATTAGGCATTGAGCAGAAAGGCCACACCCTGATCGCCATGCCGTTTACAGGCTTGATAGATAACAAAACGGCCCAATATCGCGATACGTTGTTAGGCATATACGGCAGAGGCGGCAAAGAATATGAAATCGAGCAATACTTAAAGAGCCACGATACCGTAAAGATAGCGACCACTTTCGATTCATTGCGGAAAGTTGCCGATACCCTCGCCCGTTACGGTTTCGATGCTTATAAAGACGCTCATTTGCTCGTGGACGAATGACACGTACTGTTCAACGCATACGATTACCGATACGAAGGAGTGCGAAAGCTGTTGGATACCGCCCCGCACTTCGACAGGGTAACGTATATCTCAGCGACTCCCATCGAGCGCAAATATTATCTGGAAGAACTGAAACGCTTACCCGAATATCGGATCGAATGACCTCATGCAAAGCCCGTCAATATCCGTTCTCACAAGGTAGACAAACCGCTCGCTTACATGGCGGGAATATGCAGAAACAGGATTGCAAGCGGCGGAGAATGCAATTATCACATTTTCCTTAACAGCGTGGAGGATATAGCGAGCATAATCCGCACGGCCGAGCTAACCCCAGAGAATACGCGGGTAATCTGTTCCCAAAACGAGGAAACGCTCCGTAAGAATCTCGGCAAGTTGCCCGAGGGTTTCGGAATCTCCAAAGCATTGGACGAACTCAAAACCATCAGCTTCTACACCTCGACCTGTTTCGAGGGGCAGGATATTATCGACCCGAACGGTCGGAGTTTCATTGTGAGCAATGCTCAGAAAGATCATACGCTGCTCGATATTGCGACCACCTTTTTTCAGATATGCGGACGCATCCGCAAATCGAATTACAACGATGAGATCGTATATTTCTATTCCACCACCCGCTATACGGACGTAAGCCTCGAAGAATTTGAACGGGCCACATACAAGACGCTCGCCGAAGCGGAGGAAATAGCACGCTCCTTGAACGGCTTGCCCGACCGCTTCAAAGCCAAATTGATAAGGCAACTTCCCTATATGAACGAGCCCTATATTCAGGTTGCGGGGAACGAATTGAAGATAGACCGAAATATGGCGAATTTCGATATAGTCAACTATAAAGTCGTGAACGGCATCTATTCATCCAAATACAACGTCATTCAGGAGCTGGAGAAAGGCGGTGCGACGGTTACGAACGACGAGGATTATACCGCGCCTCAGAGCATACGGCTACTGTCCCAAAGGAGAGTGAGTTTCGATAAACTGTTCGAAACGTATTGCGCCATTAAGGACGAGCCAGTCGGCTATTCGCTCGTTCCCGATTACAGGCTGGAGATAATCGAGGGCATCAATCCGCTCGTTAAAAATTCCTACGACATACTCGGACGGGACGAGGTGCGGCGAATGAAATATCATCAATCCAATATCAGGCGTGAGATCATCAAGCGTATGAGCAGGGCAAAGGATTATCGGATTGTGGAACTCATCCATGAAACGCTCCCCCTGCAAAAAGCCATACCCGTTGCCAGAATCAAATCGGAATTGCAGGAGATATACGATGAGTTGGGGATACCCCGCAAGGCGAAAGCTACCGACTTAAACAACTGATACGAGACCAAGCCCACGACCAAACGAATCGATGGGAAGAATACGGCCTGTATCATGATCGTGAGGGATAAATTTGTCAGGGTAAGATAAAATAACCGCTCGGAATTTGCATTTATACCAATTATTGGTAACTTTGAGCAAACATCGGGTATTATGAGAAGAAATACATCGGTCTCTCTGGGAAGCTACTTCGAGGCTTTCGTAGAGAACAAGATCACACAGGGACGGTACAAAAACGCCAGCGAGGTGATTCGGGCGGGTTTGCGGTTGTTGGAGGAAGAAGAGCATCGGATCGCCGTATTGAAAAATGCGATTCAGGAGGGTTTGGACAGCGGCGTGGCGGTGGATTTCGATCCGACGGAGCATCTGGCATCCTTAAAGGCGGCACGGAACAATGGCTGAGTATCGTTTTACCCGTAAGGCCGTAGAGGATTTATCGGACATTTGGCATTATACGCTCGAAACATGGTCGCAGAAGCAGGCCGACCGTTATTACCGCATGTTGATCGAATGTTGTCGGAATATTGCGGAGCATCCTTTGGCAGGACGGCATTACGCCGAGATGGCCGAGGGAGTGTACGGATTGCGGGCGGGTAAACACATCGTCTTTTACAGGATCGCCGCTCCGAATGAAATCGAAGTAATCCGAATCTTGCACGGCAGTATGGATTTGAAAACCCGAGTCGGAGAATAGCGGTCTTATAAGAAGAACTCCCATAACATACCGCTCGGACAGACATCGACAGGGGGTCTTAAAACAACCCCCTCGTCTATGTTTGTCCTTCTGAACATATCTTCCATGCGGTAACGTACTCCTGTTTTATCCCCCCTCCCCATATCAAGATGGGAAACCGAGCAGTCGGGCCTTAGACCGATTATCTAACCTGCCGCAAAAATCGGCAGACAGAAGCCTAAGACAGAGAAAAATAGCTATGGTTTGGGTGTCTAACCCGCACGCCATCGAATCGGGAGTCGTTCAAGCAGGGACGGCTCCCTTTTTTGTTTAACAGATTAACATTTAAAGGCTATGCTTACGGAGAGGGAATTGGTAAAATGCCATGTATTACACGAACAAAACGAGATCATCGAGCGCCTGATCGACGCGGGAGCGATTCCCGATGAATCCTTATATGGGGAATGGTGGGAAGTGATGGAATGGTGGCTTGTTACGAGATGGCTGGCCGAACGGTTGAAGGAACAAGGCGAAATCGTGATCGAGCAGTACGGTTGTTATTGGTGGGGCAGGCAATGTTCGGGACAGGCGGTTTATATGGACGGAGTGATAACCGAAATAGCGGAATCGCTGGCTTAAAAATAGAATATCCCAAGCTGAGCATAACATAGTTTGCATTCAATATTGATTTTCAACTGATTTTCTCGGAAATTTGTTACACAATACCCCGATTGAGTGTGAAAAACATTTTCTATCTTTGTGTCGTTGGGCAACCAACGGACATATTTTGATGAAAGTGTTTAGCTTTTATCCTTGAACGGAAATCTGGTAAATTTCAAAACACAAGGATAACGATAACACTCATTGCTTGCATTGTAATATATCGTCCTGATATATACAGCAAGTGTGGGGTATTGTTTATTTGTGTTTGGGCTTACCAGAGCCTCCGTTCAGATAAACTAATTGACTCCACACTTTCTTTTTATTACTAATCCGCCGCAGAGGAGTCGGAGGCATGATGTTATGATTTATGTCACGATTTGATTTAATTCAAAAAGAGTTTGACGAAAACACTTTTTTGAAAGAAAGCAAACAGTTGCTTTTGGACAAAATTCAAGCAGGAGACTATCCTCCTTCGGAACTCACGAAAGAAAAGATTATCGAACTTCTTGCAAAACTGATTATTGAACAAGAGAAGAGCGGGAAACAACCTATATGCGGAGATATAGATACCTATGAACAATCTGATGAACAACAAGATTTCTATTTCAAAATCTTATGGGTTGTTTTAGTAGAGAAGATCGGTTATAAGCAGTTCTTATCCCAGAAAGAAATCAACAGTTTAAAATTACAAATTCGGAGAATATTTTATGCTAATTTTTTAAATAACTAATCATGAAAAAGATTTTTATATTGTTCGTAATCGCAACGATCTTATTCGGTTGTAGCGAGGAATACGACGACAGCGGATTGCGGAACGATCTGAACGATCTCGAAAACCGAGTGGAGAAACTGGAGGAACTGTGCAAGCAGATGAATACGAATATTTCATCATTGCAGTCTATTGTTACGGCCTTACAGAGTAATGATTACATTACATCCGTGTCTCCAGCCGTTGAAAACGGTCGAACTATCGGTTATGTTATTTCTTTCGCCATAAACGATCCTATTACCGTTTATCATGGAAGTAAAGGGACAGATGGCACAACGCCTCAAATCGGAGTTAAACAAGACGGAGGTATCTATTACTGGACATTGAACGGGGAATGGCTGACCGACGATCAGGACAACAGAATCAAAGCGCAGGGAATGGACGGAACTAACGGCAAGTCAGCCTATGATCTGGCCGTCGAAAAGGGATATTCGGGGACATTGGACGAGTGGCTGGCATCCCTTAAAGGCTCTAATGGAAATGATGGAGATGATGGGAAATCAGCTTATGAATTAGCGGTAGAGAAGGGATATAAAGGTACGCTGGAAGAATGGCTTGCATCCTTAAATGGAACGAATGGAGATAACGGAAAGTCGGCTTATGAGTTAGCGGTTGAAAAAGGATATAATGGAACTTTAGATGAGTGGCTGGAATCTCTCAAAGGCTCTAATGGAAATGATGGGAATGACGGAAAATCAGCTTACGAGTTAGCGGTAGAGAAGGGATATACAGGTACATTGGAAGAATGGCTGGAGTCGTTGAAAGGGATTAATGGAATTACGCCGAAACTGAAAATCGAACACGATTATTGGTATGTGTCTTATAACGGGGGAGAGTCTTGGACTTCAGTCGGCAAAGCAGTAGGAGAAAATGGACAAAATGGAGATTCGATGTTTCAGGATGTCGATTATACCTCGAATCCCGATTACGTAATCTTTACGTTGAATAACGGTTATCAAATCAAGTTGCCAACGTGGTCTGCATTTGAAGCCTTGCAGACGTTGTGCAATCAAGTGAATACTAATCTATCATCTTTACAGTCTATTGTAACGGCACTTCAAGATAACGATTATATTACGAGTGTAGACCCGTTGACGGAAGATGGCAAAGTGGTAGGTTATACAATCAAATTCGCAAAAAGTAATCCAATTGTGATCTACAACGGTAAGGATGGAAATAACGGTACCGTACCAGCCATTGGTGTTAAAAAAGATACAGACGGTATTTATTATTGGACATTGGACGGTAAGTGGTTGACAGATGATTCTGATAATAAAATCCAAGCACAAGGAATAGATGGTAATGAAGGAGCAACGGGTGCTACGCCGAAATTGAAGATTGAAAATGGTTATTGGTTTGTGTCTTATAATGACGATGACAGTTGGGTACAATTAGGTAAAGCGACGGGAGAAGACGGGAAAGATGGTGATAACATTTTTAAGAGTGTGACGCAAGATGAGAATAATGTTTATTTCAATCTAACAAATGGCTCGACTATTACGATTCCGAAATCGGGACAAAGCATGGATCCTAATATAATTCAGTTTGAGGATGAAAATGTGAAAAAAATATGTGTTGCGCTTTGGGATACCGATGGAGATCATGAATTATCCATTGAGGAAGCTGCCGCAGTGAAGACAATTCAAACTGTTTTTAAAGACAATACAGATATTCAACTATTTAATGAATTGAAATATTTTACAGGGTTGACTTCGATTGATGGATGGGCTTTTGGGACTTGTACTAATCTATGGAGAATAACGATACCTGTTAATGTTGTATCCATTAATGAAAATGCTTTTAGTGGGTGTAAACAATTAAAACGAGTAATGTTTGAAAAAGGATCAAAATTGAAAACTATCAGTAGATGTTTTTACGCATGTCCCCTAATTGCAATTGAGATACCTGCAAGCGTAGAAAGTATTGAAAATCATGCATTTGATTGGCCTAGTTCAACTTTAACATCTGTTACATTTGAAGAAGGTTCCCGATTGAGAACAATCGGAGAAGATGCATTTTCAGATACCCCATTGACCAGTATTGAGATTCCTGCGAGTGTAGAACGTATTGGGAAAAGGGCATTTGCTAATTCTCAAATAGAATCCATAATCTTTCACAAAGGATCAAAGCTCCAAATAATTGAAGGTACAAAAGCAGGAGAACGTAATCTCGATGGTGTGTTCAGTAATTGCAAGTCATTGAAATCCATAGAAATACCAGCTAATGTCCACACCATCAAATCAGCAGCTTTTAAAGGATGCACAGCGTTGAAAACAGTCACTTTTGAAACGGGATCGAAACTGATAACAATTGAAAGTGGATATGGTGACGGTTCGGGATATTACGGTGCATTTTCTAACTGTGGTCTGGAGATTGTGGATGCTTCTGCTTGTACGGAAATTAGAACGTTGGGGCAATATGCATTTACTCATGGTAATTATTATTATAATTTATTATTGAAAATAGGAACGAAAATTCCACCAATATGTTATGATCGGACATTTCCAGATAAAATAAAAATTCAAGTACCTATTGGATGTGCTGATGTATATCGAAAAGCTGACTATTGGAAAAATGGGACTATTACAGAGTTCAGCGAATAATTTCATATTTTATCATAATTGAACAGGGACAGACTTGTGCAAGGGGGGATCTGTTTAGACCCTCAGCACAAGTTTGTCCTTTTTATTCCGATAACTCGGTGACGTTATTGTACAGCCTGTAAAACTACTTCTCCCGAAAATCCGTCACTCCGAATTTATCGAATTTCATTTGATTTAATCGCTTGATTTTATTATCTTTATGGTGATAACAAGTAATTAACCGACTAAATTTTGTACAAAATGAAAGAGAAAAAGACAACATCCCCCGTCCATTGACAGATCGGAACGTGCGAGGGGTTTAAATTGATGAGAACGAAAATCCATTATTCGGACAAAGAACGGTATGAGGTCTATATGGTAAAACCCGACAGCAGGGAGAAACCGATTTCGTTCCTGTTTATGCTACCCGATTTTGCCGATGCGAGTAAGGATATACGGATCGGATTTGCGAACAAGGGAAAGACCGATCCCCGAATCCGAATCGAATGATCGCTGGATAAGATAGACAATTCGGTCGGATTCAGTATGGATTCGCGACTCGATTCTAAAGGCGGTTTATCGGTCGATCTGTTCTACTGCTTTTTGAGTCACGACCAGATACTACTGAATTTCTGAGTCAAGGACGGAAGTTACTATATTCGGAGATTGCCGTTAGGAGATTTTAAGGAGACGTATTTGAAATTATTAGAATAGGATTTGCCTCGACTTGGTAACAGGTCGGGGCTTTCTTTTTGAGGCGCTTTTTCCTAAGACAAGTAAAAAATAGCCAAAATAACTTAATTGTCTAATCAGCAGATAGTTTTAATGTGATACGTGTTGTACATAGTGTGTTACATAACGGGGAAAGGCGGCTAAATAGCTTGAATAATCTTTACCGCAATGGTTCTATAGCTCAGTTGGTTGCGTCGAAAGGCGAAGCCTTTTGAGGCTTTGGGAGCACGACACTCTTAATGTTGGGGGCGTGGGTTCGAGTCCCACGGGGACCACTTCAAGGCGACTGGTAATCAGGCGATTATCGGTCGCCTTTTTTTGTGCCTATGCCGAAGAATCGGGGATTGTCCTGCCTAAACGGGCATTTTCGGGACTTTTGTTTTACCAAATGTTTTACCACAAACGAGGTGAAACGATCAGGCGTTCGACATTCTGCGAATAGCTTAAAGCAATGAAAATCAATATGCAAGTTATTTGCCGCAAAGATCGTGTCACGAAAGATCGCAGGGCTCCCGTCTTCATCCGTTTTACCAAAAATCGCAAGGTCCGTTATATCAGTACGGGAGTTGCAGTCCGTATTGATGATTGGGATTTTGAAAATCAGTGTATTAGGTCGGATTCGCCTGAAATGCAGTCCATCCAGTTTCAAATCGACAGCAAAGTAGAGGATTACCGTCGCAGGATGAGGCGTCTCGAAGCGTTGGAAGTAGAAGTTACGCTGGATAATCTGCTCGAAACGAACGGACGTAAATTCAATTGTACGGTAGGTGAATATCTTCGACAAACGATCCGACGGCTTAAGGAGTCAGGCAAATATGGTTCCGCCTCCAAACATCAGTCTCTGTTGGCCAGATTGTCTCAGTTTCGTTCGCCGAATATCCGTTTTGAAGAGATCGAGTTCGCTTATTTGCAGGATTTCGAATTTTTCTTGCGTAAAGCAGGGAATACGGACAATAGCATTGCAACAAAATTCAGCGTGTTTCACGCCGATTTACAACAAGGCGCTGGCGGAAGAACTCTTTGCGCCGAAAGTCAATCCGTTCGTAAAGTTCAAAACAGGTCGGCTTTGGACGGCTACTCGTAAAAGGGCCATTACCAAAGAGGAACTGCGACGGATCACAGGCTACTCCGGGTTGTTCGAATCGGCATCGTCTCTTTACTGTGGGAATCCTATCGGGAAATGTAGCCCGAGAGTAACCCGATAGCCTATCTCCTGCGTGTGCCGCAAAGCGGGTAAAAGCAGCCGCCGGTCAATGCCTGTCGCTTCTGCGATTGTTGCCGAGCGCTGAGCCCGGCTTTTTCTGTTCGCGGCCGAGAGGCTGCGGATAAGGTCGCGCGAGACTGCTTTTCATTGCTTTTTCCCTCAGCGGCCTAAAAAGAAAAAATCCTCACATATCATTGATACATAAGGAACTTTCTCTCTTTTGCGGCCTCTTTGTCGAGGCCTCAAGGGTGGAAGATGGGGCTCGAACCCACGACTTTCGGAACCACAATCCGACGCTCTAACCAACTGAGCTACATCCACCGTATGGAGTTTGCGTCTTTTCAGACAGCGTGCAAATTTAATACACTTTTTGTTTAATGCAAAATTTTCGGCGGCTTCGGCTGAAAAAAGACCGTACATGGGAGAAACGGTAACGGACTGACGACGGCGAGCAGGCTGCGGCCCGTTCTTGAGCCGAAAGGACGTTTCGTTCCCGGGAGCTTGGCCGGGAACGGTCCGGATCACCGCCTTTTTCAGAAGGACTTGCGGGGCATTCGGCCGATACATCGGAGTGGAGCCGCGCAGAAAGAAAAAAGCGCGGCTAACAAACGCATGGCTCAATCGCCGCAAAAGCGATTAGCCTCATCTCGATATTCCTTGCCGGAAGGTTTGTCCGTGTGCAGGACCGGTTTTGCAGAAATACCGGTTGCGGCGAGCCGTCCGTTTCTTGCCGGTCGGTATCGGTCATGGTGCCGCCCGTCCCTGTCGTCGGCATGACGGAATCTATGTCTCTGACCGGCCTTTACAGCAGGCGATTCTCGGCGAAGTAGCGCCATAGGGGCGCGGCGTGAAGCGCTTGCTTGATCCGGTCGCCGAGCAGCAGGTCGCGCACCTGTTCCGGCGTCAGCAGATGAACCGTCAGGTCCTCCGTCGATTCGAGGTGCTGTTCCGAAATCCGCTCGACGTCCGTCGCTACGAAACAGTGCGTCAGGTTTGTCTGCGTCGACGGATTGGCCGACACGACCATCAGCTCGCTCCATTGTCCTCCGCCGAATCCTGTCTCCTCCAGCAGTTCCCGGCGGGCCGCCGCCTCGGGCGTCGCGTCTTGA